>WLWG01002905.1_pt1 | contig 12341 bp, 29 predicted proteins | sample 6712871 | NCBI WGS metagenome assembly WLWG01 (sample SAMN12718693, study PRJNA515312) | sponge metagenome | isolation source: marine sponge | host: Mycale hentscheli | place: New Zealand: South Island, Marlborough, Capsize Point | collected 2003-05-01 | reverse complement strand
TTTTTAGTTTTGGCATATGTGGGTGTGACTGCGACCATAAAGGACAGCGTAAATGGATTGCGCCATGAATAATCCTGTATTACTAAACTATCAGTACTTGTGTATGGGATGTAAAGACGCAATGGTAGTCCTACATCATTCACAGTATTTCCGCACGGTATATTGTGACGATTGTTTGGACAACTAATGGATTGGACAGACCTTACACGTTCGACTACCCCGATGGAATCCACGGTTCCTTTGGATGATCTAACTAAACAACTTATCACACCGTTCGATTACGAAACAGAAGGCACAGAAAGGTTTTATCCTTATGAAGTACCTAGCAACCTCCCTACTGATTTTCATATTGGCGTTATTGTTGGTGCTAGTGGCACAGGCAAGTCAACTCTTCTACGGCACTTTGGAGAGCCAACAACCTACGAATGGGGTAGTGGCTCCATCGCCTCAAACTTTGACACAGCAGACGACGCATTGGAACGGCTTGGGGCAGCAGGCCTAATGTCTGTTCCTGAGTGGGTCAAGCCTTACTCAGTCCTATCTAATGGTCAGAAGTTTCGTGCTGATCTTGCTATGGCTATTGGTGACAATGCTGTGATTGATGAGTTTACTTCTGTTGTTGATCGTAATGTTGCTTGTGCTGCGAGTACTGCTATGTCTAAATATGTAAAGAAAAATAATATTAGTAATGTTGTTTTGGCAACTTGCCACAGAGATATTATTGACTACCTACAACCCGATTGGGTAATTGACACAGACAAGGGACAATGGGCCAGCGGGAGGTGGCTTCACCGACCTCAATTGGATCTCACAATTCATCCTTCCCACTACTCCATTTGGGACTACTTCTCTAAGTATCACTACCTCACAGACGGGATCAACAATTCAGCACGGTGCTATGTTGCGACGTGGAACGGGCAGTTAGTAGGTTTCAATAGTGTTCTCGCACTTCCTTCAGGTACTCTCAAGAATGCTTATCGTGGTCATCGCCTCGTTGTGCATCCTGATTATCAAGGTTTTGGTTTCGGACCTAAGATATCTGAGGCGGTAGCACAGCACTATGTTGATAACGGCAAGCGTTATTACGGTAAGACAGCACACCCACGATTGGGAGGGTACAGAGATGCAAGCCCATTGTGGAAAGCAACAAGCAAGAACCACAAACAGAGAACGGATACAGGTGACCATATGTGGGCACTAAATAAAGAAAGGATGACATACAGTCATGAGTACATCGGAAATTTATGATTTTGATGCCGACCCACTAAAGGTATCAGAAACAGTATTAGAAGGAACATATACCATAAAGGGACACCAACTTGGTACGTCTTGGAACGCAGGATACAACACAGCATTAGAAAGAGTATTAGAAAACATCAAGGATATGCCCGTCATTATGCGTCAGGATCTACTTGACATGGTAGAAGGTATGATGGTATAATGGGTACTGTGTGTTATACATTTGATGTTCCCCGCTACAAAGGGCCAAGTAAGAATGCCCCTAAGGAAGATAAGTGGTGTACGGTTCATGGTCGGTGGTATAACAAAGAATGCGAACAGACGGAGAAAGAAAATGCCTAAGTATGTTTATCAATGTAGTGATTGTAGGGCACAGCGAGAGTTGACGCACAGCATACATGAAGACCCAATCATTGAGTGCTATATGTGTGACGATCAGTTTATGTACCGTGTCGTACAGACAGCAGGCGTGGCTTTCAACGGTTCAGGTTTTTACTCTAACGATAGTAGGCCAGCCAAATGATTACTTTATCAAAACAAATAGAACTTCTTGCAGAACTTTCTATCAATTGGCAGTACGTTTTGGAGCAAGACGAAAACTGGAAAGAATTTTTTAAGCAACACGACCTTGCTATTCCATTTGCAACGCTCTATCATTTGAAGTTAGTAAACTATTCTAACAATAGTGACAGGTTTACTGAAATGCAAACGATGGTTCGTAAGGCTTTTTACCGACTCTGCGAGGTATTGAATATTGAGCGAGACTCTAAGCATCTATCTATTCCAGATATGTTTAGGCGTTCACCCAACCCCAACATCCCCCTCTTTGACGAAGAGACTCAGAGAGAGATAGCGAGTTTGTAAATGAGCCTGGTATCCTACCTCAAGACCCGCCTAAAAAGGTCTGAGAATGCCTCACAGGGCTTCCGATGGGGTAGATGTTATTGCTTGAGTGAGCACAGGATGCCACGGCAGATCATAAATAACGATGGTATACTCGTATGTATGACCTGTAGGACATATATTGCGGGTGGATACCCCCATGAGTGAGATCCAGACTTGTGAGAGTTGTGGACAACAATTCTATGGGTTTGGAAAGGTTATTAAATTTTGTGAGAGGTGTCGTTGAAATGAACTACTGTGGCAACTGTCTTATTTCAATAGATGGAGAAGCGTTGTTCTGTAGCGTTGAATGCAGCCACGAGTGGTACGAAAGATTGGAGGAAAGTAACTATGACTATGGAGAGTAGTAAAAATATGCTTCCATATTTCGATGTGTGTGGAAGTTGCGAGGGTTATTTTGCAAAGCACACCTCAACTATTGAAATATGCTCTATGTGTTTCGATAAAATTTCAATGCACTTATGGGGTATGGACGGACCAACCGAATGAGGAACCTTATCTTTCAACACACCTACGTTTGTAGTGTGTGCCAAACTGCTGGGGATCGCATGAGATTCTACCGACCCCTTGAAATGATATGCAGAAAGGAGTGCTACGAGCATGTTAATTGATTCATGGGCTGACTATGCCATAGCAATAGTTTTAATTTTAAGTGTGTGGAGTTTTGTATATAAATTTTTGGAGAAACGTCAATGAAATTTTCCAAAGAATTTTTACAAAGAAATTTTCAAAACTCAAAAGAATTTTCCAAGAATATTTTCCAGCAGAATTTTCTGGATCAACAACAAAATTTTCTGGAACAAGTCTGGCAAAACTTTTTGGCAGGCACAGCAGCACTAAATAAATTAATAGTTGGTGATGAGTTGTATGAAAAAACCAAAGAAGGTCCGACAGAATTTACAGAAGGAGGGATACGCATACAAGAAAACAGCCCCAAAAGCGGGGGCAGAGAAGAAACCCAAACAAAATAAACCAATAGAACAAAGGGTAGGAGACTATGAAGAACTACCTGTATTAGTAAGGTTTGAGATATGACACCAGAAGAATCAAAGATATATAACCTTGAGCGTATGTTGATAGAAGCAAAGCGAGAGGTAGCACAACTGGAATATATGTTGAGCCTTTATCAGTCCGACGTAACTCAATAGGCAGAGTGCCAAACTGTTAATTTGGATGTTGCAAGTTCGATTCTTGCCGTCGGAGCACACCCTCCCCCATTTTTGCGGGGGTAGAAAACGCATACAGAACTATACCTAGTATAAACATATAGTAATAAGTGTCTCAGAAGGTCTTACAGGGTCTTATTTACCCCAATACGTCCCACTTTGCCCCACATATTATGTTACTGATATATGGACTACAAGAGCCTCTATTTGATATTGTTGTATATGAGTGTTTTATTGTGCATATTATAAAATAGAAAAAACTTCACCAATTCCACATAAATAAGGGAAAAAATAAGGAAAAACTCCGCAAAATCAACAAAATAGTGTATCTATTGGCCCTTTACACCCAGGATTATGCTCAATAGCGGCTTTTAGGGCAGCATTTAGCCTCAAATCAGGAGAAATAGGGCTATGTTGAGTAGCATATAAGGAGCCAAGGGCAATAGGGCCACCTGATCCTATAGCAGTATAGGTAAATGGGAAACAAGCATAGTCAGATGTGTCTATCTCCCATAGGTTTCCTTTATATCCTATTAGTAGTTGGGCTTCTTCTTCATCTTTACCCCCAACTTTCTCACGGGCCTTGATATACTCCTCTACAAATACCATTCTTAGGAAACGCTCTGCGTTTTTAGGATGTTCATTCCAACAATCCATATGCTGTAATATTTGTCCTAATCCACCAGAACCCGCATATCCAATAATAAAATCTCCGACTTTACAAATTTTGGGGGCAGTCATAGATAAAATACTATCCCCATCAGAAGCACCTCTATCCCCACTAATATAAACAACACCCTCTGAGGCAATACCTGCTATAACTGTCATATTCTATACCCTGAAAAAGTTGGTGACTTATTTTTCGCCTTTCGTAATATTTTTTTTGCCCCGTGGTAAAAATGCCTAGATTCATTTTGCAGCCTTCGTAATATCCGTCGGCTAAAAAAGTCGATATGTCCCCTCGCCATCTTTTTTCAAAATAATCAAATCGGACATTTTGTACATACCCCCATTATACCAGACAAGAGGGGAGAAATCCACTAAAAAAGTAGATTTAGGATTTCGCTGCGGGGTTCGCAGCGGCCCACCCCCAGGGGGCCGAAGCCCCCCAGGAGTTAGGTTTTACTTGAGGCCCACGAGGGAGCGAGTCACCTTGCGAAGGCGGTTCTTCTCAACGTTAGTCGCAGGGTCAAAGCCCGAAGCACTAACGAGGGCACCCTCATAAGAACCGTTACGGCTCTGACGGTGCCAATCCAAACGCTCCGTCATAGCGTTGAGAGCAGTCCACGCAGTCTTTTCTGGCGTGGTCTCAGAAGCCCAAATATCTTTGAGACTATCCAACTTGTTTTCCCAACGGGTAACCGAAGCGAGTTCGCCACCGACAGGGTTCTTGGGAACGTCGGGACGCTCGTAGGCGGTAGTGACGATCTCGTGGAACTTCTTATCAGTAACCGCAATAGAGGTAAGTTCCTTCATCTCGTCCTCAAAAGCGTCAAGGTAAGCGTGAGCAATACCAAGAGCCTCTCGTGCCTCTTGCACACGACCGTCGGTGGTTTGCGTATGACGGATACGGAAACTCTGCTTAGCCTTACGACCACCCGCACCGATAGCAAACGTCAGAGTGTTGTTACACACGACACGCACAGGCGTAACGCTTGCCTGAATGGGGTGACTACCATCGTGACTTGACGACACGAGAAGGTAGTTCTCCGTGGTCTCACCGTTCACAGTAATTTCACGGTTGAGAGACAACGCACCGAAAACGACTGTGCCGTTTTTGATAGAGCCTGCCGTCTCCCACACACCGCCACCGTCTAGGATATTGTCACCAAACGAGAAAAGTTCCTCGTTTTGGAAAACACGGTAACGGGAACCAACGACACCGAGAACGTCTGTCTCACCGTCGAAGGGGTTAGTGCGAACGTTGGCGAAAAAGTCTCCACCGTGGTAACGGCCAGGAAGCGTGATAGCCTCTTGACGAACGTCCCAATCGCTTAGGTTGGCGAGACGCAACATCTCGCTAGTGTTTACCGCCTCGTCAAACACGGTACCAAGACCATGCCAAGCGGGTTGCCGAAGGCTGGCGAAAGAAGCCATGTCCTCGTATTGTTCCAACATATGACCCATTTTTTTCTCCTGTTCTTTGGGTTTTGTTTTTTGTTATGACCCTATTTTACCATCTACCCCTGACAAAAGCAAGCCAAAACAGGATATTTTTGGTAACGTTTTGGTAACAGAGTTTTACACAGCCTGTGGATAACCTGTGGATAACGGCGGCAGCGGAATTTTAGGGTGGCGGGGGGAGCACCAGGGTAAGAAAGGGATAAGAACCCCTGTGCTCAACCCCCACCACGTTTAGGGGACCAACAAAATAAAAGCGGCAATAAAAATATTTAGGACTACCAAAAAACAAAACAATAGTCCTAAGGTGAGGTCACTCATCAGTCGCCTCGTGTTAGTCGGTCGTTGGTGCTTTCAGGCAATAGGTTGATAGCATACTCACCTATCGAACGAGCAATATCGGAAACCCTTGGCTCTTCTTCTGCGTCAATAATAAAGTCATAACACAAGGCACCGTACTCGTCCTTGCTTACCATATCGTCGTGAAAAAATATTTTACCTTTAACGTGCCAATCCATTTTCTTTCCTTCCTGTTATGTCTATTGTACCAGAGGGAGGGGCTTTTGTCAAGCCCCCTCCTGCTAGCGAACGCCAGCCTCAATATCCCAGTCTGGCTCTTCTTCTTGTTCGTTGACGGCTACGATACCCGTGTAGTCCCAACTATCGGCACCCATATAGGCGACCACATCCACATCCTGCTCAAAGGTACGGAGAGCGTTCTCCTCTGCCTCGTCGGGGGAGTCAGCCTCCACCTCAAGGACGGCGGTGTAGCGTCCCTCTACCTCAACCTCATAGTTTGCCATTTTACTTTTCCTTTCTACCAGGAAGCCTGGTATGCTATGTCTGTCCAAGCGTTGTCGAACAAACCGTTATTTTCTAGTCTATCTATTGTTTGGACGGTGTATTCAAGGTCTTGATAGTACCACCCGTCATACTCTACACCCCCGAAAAAGAACCCGTTCTTAGTCTCAAGCCCATATTCTTCGGCAATCTCTGCAACACTAACTAAACTATTGTTTTGTGTTGCGAGGACTGCTTGGCACGCCTCACGCAAGTCACGCAAGTTTTGTGGCGAGACATAAGACTTTTGGCACTCGTCCCGTCCGTCCTGAACGTTGGTAACAAACCAGCCGTGAACTGCGTTCGCCTTACGCCAATAACCGACAGGGTACGAGATAGAAATACCAGAATAACCAGCGGTATCTATCCAACCAGGCCGACGGGTCGCAAGGTCATAAAACAACTCGTTTTCTTTCGGGGTATCGGAGAGCCCCTTAGGATCACGCTTAGTACGACCAACATACTCGTTAGCCGTCAAATACATATCCAGTCCCATTTTCTTTCCTTTCTGTTGTTACTATTATACCAGGGGGGTCTGACAGTCAGAGAACCTGACGGGTGTCAAACTTATTAACCTGAATTTCTTGTGCGGTCTCTATCCAATATTCTTCCATATTTTCGTCAAGGAGCATATGGCCTGCTACCTGCTCTGCGTGTTCCTCGTCGTCTGCGTCAAGCACAAAAACATAAATAGAGAAAAACTGGTGAATAAAGTACACTTCATAACTACGGTCGTCGTCAAACATATCTATCCTTTCGTTACCCCTTATTATACAGGTTCGTAGGGGGTATGTCAAGTTATAAAGGTAACGATTTGGTAACGCCCGCTGCGAGCCCCTGCCTGGGGGAGGCCACAGATAGTGACCCCCCACCAGGAGACTTTTGGGTTTTACTTATGCGGAAGCGTTCGCACGCACGCCACGGGGGAGGGTAGAAAACAACTGCCCACCACCCTGAACGGTCAACTCAACAACCTTACGACCGTTGTGTGCTGTGATAGCCTCAACGATTCCGTTGATGCCGCTGTTTGATGTGGTGTAAAAGTCACCAACCTTGACTGACTTAGCCATACTTTGTTTCTCCTTTGTTAGAGCAGACCTCTTGCCTGCTACACCTATTATACCGTTATTCCTCTGTTTTGTCAATAGATTTCTGTGGGAAATTTTCTAACAATTGTTCGACATTCTTTACTTTATCTAAAATATGACTATTACGCAAGTATGTCAATACTCTTATTAGATAGTCTAGTTCTTCTATGCCACCATCTATCTCTGCCCCGACTAATTGGACACCAATATCGTCTATGTCGTTCTCAGAAAACCACTCGTCTAATTCTTGAGAACGCATTTCGGCACGCACATCAAAGAATTCCGATAGTTCTTCTATGTCGATGTAGTGGCGGTTACCTAGTTTTCTAATACTAGGTTTCCACTCCTGTTCTTTATTCCTCCGCATAAGGAACCTCTGCCTGTGCGAAATACGTTCCAACGTCCTTTACCGCTTGGTTGTAGGCAAATTCCCACGCCCAACCTTGGTCCTGTTGTGACTGAATAGTGTTGAGGAAGCGTTGGGCAGGAGCCTCAACCTCGTAGCCGTGTGCCTCAAGAACGAACGTCGGTGCCTTTGTCTCAAAACTGTAGAGGTCATCAAAACCTAGTTCTTTTACAAAGTAGTGACCAACAACGCAAGCGGGTGTTTCGTCGTTCTGGACATAGCGACAGGTGTTGTCGTCGTCAAGGTGCCAGGGGCAGTCCTCGTAGAGGAAGTATTCCTCGGGGTATTCCCTGTCGGGGTCGTCCTCGTCTTGTTCCACCTCAACACAGTTACAACGTTCCTCGTCGCCGTCGTGTATTTGTTGGGGGTAGACAAACTGAGGGTCAGCCTCAACAATAAGACCAATACCCGCCATAACATCTTCCAACTTTAGAACTTTCTTTTCTTCCATTTCTTTTCCTTTCTCGTTATGGGGCTATTTTACCAGAAAACCGACCCTCAGTCAAATTTTCTGCCCCATCATTTGATAACAATTCAGTAACAATAGAATTTTTTGGGGCAGACAAAGCCTCAAAAAAAATTTCTAGAATATCTACTTCCTCTCCCATACGGAGACTCAAAATATTTTTAGAAGTCATCTTCGTCACTTCCATCGGTAACTACCCGAAAACTTTCCCCGTTGGAAGTTATCCAAGATAAGTTTCCTTCACGCCAGGTGATAGTAGTGGGGTGCTCAAAATGAACGCCAGTCACATAAAGGGAGGCTTCTCCACCATATTCCTTGGGGACAAAACCAATAAGACCAGCGTCCACACCCAACTCTGCCTTGTCTCGCCACTCACCACGCCAACCATTCATCTGTTGGTAAGGATAGACACCATCACCCCAGGCTGTGCGAAAACCAACGGCAGATAAGTTAGTCCCAGGAATATTCCCAACTAAGTTATCTTCCTCACGGTAGTTACAAGCCTCCAACCAAGGAAGCCAATCTTCGTCCTTGATAGTGTAGCAAGGGTCTGACAACCAATAGTGCCCAGGCTCCAAAGTAACCTGAACCTCTATTTCTGACTTACGCATGTGCTTCTGCTTTCTGTGGTTCCAACTTTACTGACTCGTCAATGATTTCATAACTAACTTTTGTAAGTTTATCTTCGTTCTTGAGAAAGTGGTGACGGCAGAACATAAGTTGTCCTTCTATCAACTTTACAAGATAATAAGCCTGTGACCCACAAGAGTCACACCTATCCCGTGCGTCCATAACCCACTCTGGTTCGTTGGTTTCATCAACAGGCTCCGTGTAAGACGGGTGACGTTTCATCGCTTCTTCACGCTCAGACATAAGAATAAACCTTCTTCCGCTTAGCAAGCATATTGTAGTAGTCGCCGTAGGTCTTTCCCTCGGTCCACTTTTGGAAAGCCTTGCAACCCTGACAAAAGTAGTCTAACTCGTTCATAGGGTCGTGAATAGAGTTACAGTCGTCAAGGTGGTCGTCTGGCTGTCCCCACCACTTGTCTAGTTCGATATGAATATCAGTCATAATTTGGTAAGGTTCTTGTGAAAATACAATAATATCCTCACCCTTTTCCGCACGGTGTTGAGCGAGGTAGTCACCAAAGTCCTCAGCCTCAACGGTAAAGAGATAAGTGTGCGTGTTATTAGTGTAGACCTCCCAATAGGTATCTGAACCCATAGCGTCTACCTCGTAAGCGAGCAACATTAAACTTCCTTCTTCCATGACTTGTCTTTACGGTTGTAGTCCTTTGGACTCTTGTGTCGTTGTGTAGCGTTGCTACGGCGTAGGTCTTGGATACGCCTAATATCTTCTCTCGTTCGCTTTCTTTGCTTTATCATAGTCCTATTTTACCACCTTCGTAATACCGTGTCAAGCCCAGGGAGTGTGACTTTGCCCACAAAAATTGTCCGTTCGTAATAGTCGTTCGTAATACCCCCCTCACCTACGGTGACAGGGACACCCACATTTGTACGATTCGGACATAGGGACTATTTCGGACCATTTGGACATTTGACCACACTCACAGGTGCCTGAAATTTTACGGACGGGCGGGTTCATATTTTTTCCTTTCGTTTGGAACACCTATTATACCAGGGGGGTGTGACAGTTGTCAAGTTGAGAGAGTGTGAGATAGGTCACGCTCGCAGCGAGTCGCCTAGTCGTAGTAGGCGAGCATCGCTTCCGCATAGTAGGATTCCACATCGTAGGGGTCGCAATCGAACCCTGCCTCGTGGTCAACGAGGGCCTCAAACTCCTCTGCCTCTTCTGCCTCGTGGTCAGCACCGTCAAAGTCAAGAAGGCCGTTGATGTTGTCCATTTTTTCCTCTTTCGTTGTTGTTGAGACAACTATAGCACAGGGGTCTGACACTTGTCAAGTTTATCAGATGTGATAAGGGCCACAGCCGCCGCAGCGAAATTCAAGTTACTTTACCTGAACTACGCCCACCTACTTTGAGAAACTCATTACTTATAGAAACTATCTGAAAACCTTGTTTCGGAACAAGAGTAAGTGAGTAGTCTTGCAACCTCTCACGCTTCCACATAACTACACAGTCGTCAGCAGAGCAATGCAAATATATTTCTGCACGCTCTGCCGACAACGGCTCAGAACAAAAACGGCAGGTCACTAAATATCCAACTCGTCATAGCCAACAATAACGGCTACTTGAGCGTGGTGAGGAACGTTAAGAATACGCTCGTCAAGGTACATATCAGTAACTTTGATAAGATAGTTTTTACCGTCAAGGTTCACATCGACAACAACATAGTCGTCGTCTTGGAAACAAAGAACGTCGCCTTCCTCAAGTGAGAACGGTGACATAAGGTCTGAGATACGCATTTTAGATAAGTCCTTTCTGCATAAGGTCGAACTCAATATCAAGTGCGGCTTCTTCCCACGTTTCTTCGACAAGCACAGAGATAGTGTCGTCAGGGTCCACATAAAGGTCTGAACACCACGATATGTATGGGAAAGAAAAACATATCTTACCACTATGGTCAGCAAGGCGGTTACGCCACATAGTAACCTCGTTGTCGAAAACACGGGTAAGAAACTCGTCTGGTGCTTGGTCAGCACGCATTTCTTCTATGCGGTAGATACCGTCAATAGCCACTACACACTCTCCTTGTTGAGAACTGCTTCGGCAAGTTGGCGTGCCCTGTTAGCGGGGCCACCCGAAACCTCACAGATAGTTTCGACGTTAGTAACGTCACCCTGGAACTCCACGGGAACCTCGTTTACGGGGTCACCGTCTGTCAAAATAACGAGGCTTTCCCCGTTGGTGAACTTTACGTTGTAGTAGAACATTTTTCTACTTCCTTTCTTTCTATGACTCAAATATAGCATAGGGGTCTGACAATATCAAATCGAAACACGGACATATCGGACATATTTTATGTGACCTTCGCCACACGGCGGCTGCGGAAGGGGGTTGCCCCCCAACCTTAGACCTTTTCCAAATGGTAACCCATGTCCCACAGGGCAAGACGGGTAATTCCATAGGCGGTTTCTCCGTCGTCACCGTCACGCAGGAAATCCCAATAGGAATCTGCGGGTGTTTCGGCATAACCCTCAGGGTCTACGACATTCAGGGTGTCCACCTCCATGATGGAGATAGACATTCTGTTTGACCCATAACGAGTGATAGCGTCAAACATCACATCTTCTGGTGTCTGATCCTCATTCAACCAGAAGGTCTCGCTATCATAGGCACCAACGGCACTAACAATGTAACTACGCACTTACTTTTTCCTTTCGTTTCGTTGTTGTGTCTATTTTACCAGAAACCAGGGGGGTAGTCAAGTCTTAAAAGGGATAAAACGGACATTTATTATAACAGTTTGGTAACAATAACTCGCAGCGAAATTGTAGCACGAGGGGTAGGAATTGAACCTACCAAGGATGGTTTTGGAGACCTTCCCGTGCCCAGCACCCCTCGCCTATTCTCTAACTAAAGTAAGTTTCTCAAAGTCTACAAGACCAGACTTCACCTTTAGAAAACGTTCCTTGTAGTAACGGTCACGATAGTCAAAGGCCATATCGTCATGGGCAAAGACCCAATAGATATCAGTCCATGCGTCCTCAAACGATGTTTCTTGTTTTGTGTTATTCACTTTCTCCCTCTCTGAGGTTTACAATATTCTTTACCCCCGCAATATCAGCGGAAGAAACTTCACTTGTTAGTTGTGCGTCGTCGTCAAAGATAACGAGCGTTCCTGTTTTTCTATCTAAGATGTTCACGAGGGGATCTCCCCACTATGAGTTATTTGCCTGCCTTTGACTTCACATAACACTACTGTTATGTCATAGGTCTTTACTTTCTTTCTACCCGCTACTTTCTGAAACTCGCCGGTAGCGTGGATCTGTGCCCCATAGGAACTGTTAGCATAGACTTCCATCTCCATGCCATTCCAATAGCACTTGTATGCGTTATTCATTTCATCATCTCCGTTATCTCTGAGAGGTCATCGTTTTCATCGGCTTCGATACCGAAAAACATTAGGGCAATATCTTTCTCATTCATTTGTTTCTCCCTCACGGAGGTTGATTATTTTCTTTGCCCTT
>WLWG01002903.1_pt1 | contig 12356 bp, 15 predicted proteins | sample 6712871 | NCBI WGS metagenome assembly WLWG01 (sample SAMN12718693, study PRJNA515312) | sponge metagenome | isolation source: marine sponge | host: Mycale hentscheli | place: New Zealand: South Island, Marlborough, Capsize Point | collected 2003-05-01 | reverse complement strand
ACCTGAAATATCGTGGAATAGACTTGAAAATAATAGCTTACTTGGTACTCCCGATCTATTGGGTTATAATAATAATGGCTACTTTTTCACTGTAGAATTAAAGGTCTGTAAGGGGAATAAAATAAGGTTCTCTCCACACCAAATTAGCTTCCATGTGAAGCATCCACACAATACTTTTATCATAGCAGAGGCCCTTGGTCCGGGTACCGTGAAACTTTTCCGTGGTTCACGCATCATGGAGCTTGACGCTTGCGGGTTTAAGCTTGACGCTTGCTGCTTGGGGCTTGACGCTTGCCGCTTGATGCTTCAGGAGCTTGGGGCTTGACGCTTGGTGCTTGGTGCTCCTGACCCCTGCTGGTAGAGCTTGAGGCTCTTTGCTTAACCATTTTGGAATCAGGCAACATGTGGCCCGGATCCGGCGCACGCTCGCACTCACCGTCGTGAGCTCTTAAGCTAATGGCCTGATCCGAATTTAACGCGCCATTCGCTGGCAAACTACCCTGAGCTCTTTGGCGCGTATTACACTTGCGGCTAGTTAAGCCGTGTAATTCTTTATATTTTTTTGGATGATAAAACATTTTAGTGCTCACCATAACAAATATTTTTAACTGTCTTGTCCCAGCAAGCTCGACAGTCCTTGCATTGATTGCCCTGAAGGGGCGCCGGGCATGTTACATCAACTTTTTTATTTGATACTGTTGACGTGTGCGGCCAGCTCTCAGGGGCTGTCTGGTCCACCATCGGTGCGCTTAATCTAATAATTAAATTGTCCGGACAGCTGGCCAAGTGGTCCTTGATCCACGCTTCACGGGTTGGCATCCAGTGCTTAACATCAGGTGACAGCCTGCATACTTCATAAATTTTATTTAAATGGTCCAGGTTTTGTACATCGCCTGAGTCGTGCCAGCGGAAGTACTTCACCTTTTTAGAATTGATTTGAGCCGCCATCGCTTCGACCCATAACGGATGAGTCAAAGATCTAAATCTTTTATACTGAGCGTCTTTTACATTTTGGAATCTATAACGGCCGCGCTCGTACGCGTAACAGTTAGCGCAAACGCTCCCAGCAACAGCCCTGAGCTTGGTTCCAGTCTTGCATTCGTGAGCTGGTGTGCTGTAGGCAAAACCAGGCATCTTGCCTGGTTTTGATAGTGTGTGAGTTATAGCCTCCGCTTCTTTAATTTTCATTTTAATGATATCTTTGTTAATTCCATTTCTGAGTCTTCTACAAGTTTTTTTTCATGATTTAAAACTTGATCAACTAATTCTCTGATGGGTGTATTGCTGTGTTTGTTGCTGTCCAGCCAGTGAATCATTTCGACTAATACGTGGTGTTGTTTTTTTAATAACTCTATTGTTGCTTTCATATTTTATTCTCCTTTAGTTTATAGGATACAATAACATTGTAATTTAATCTTGTCAAGCTTGCAGCTTGGCGCTTGCAGCTTGCAGCTTGGTGCTTGTAGCTTGGTCCCTGATCCAGGAGCCATCGCCAGTGCTGCAGGTAAACGCGGGCCATTGCTGGCCCGGGTTGTCTACTCATTTCAAGTATCCAATCTCTTTCAGGTAGTCATAGGCATCATCCATCGTGGATCTAAAATGCTCAGTCCTGTATTCGGATGGACAGTCTTCGTCAGCCTGACAGCACATGGCTGCCAGGTGATCTGCCAGCTGCGTGTTCTGTGTTGCCAGTTCGGCAACACGTTTTTTCAGGTCAGTCATTTTTTTTATAATATCCTTTCTCTTCAATAAGATCACAAATAGATTTGAACTCGGCCGGGCCGTCGTGTTGATCAGGATCCCAGCCCTTGGCGTTGATCTTACACCACTTTAAAATTTCTTTTAATTTTTCTTTATCAGTCATCCTTTCTGTCCTCCATATATTTTCTTGATCTTTCCTGATCTTCCTTCACCATTTTGATGATCTCTTCCAGGGCGTTAGCTATTCTGTTAAGCTGATCACCAGCTTCATATATTTTTATTTTACTCATAATTATTCCTTTCTAAATACATCCTACATTATCCCTAAGCCATTGTCAAGCTGCTTGTAGCTTGCCGCTTCAGGTTTCCTTATTTAGAATGATTTTTAGAATCATTCTAAACTGGCAATTATTAGCAGGACCTCTTCACACCCCGCTCGCATGTGGCTTTGGGCACTAATAGGTCCAGCAAATAATGATCAGTCACTATGCTACGGGGGAGATTGACGGCCACGCTTTCAGTCAACATTCGGAGATCTCTTTACCACTCACCCTGTTATAGTGTTTATATCCACAGTCAATAATGACTGATCTCGGATCTAACACAGTTGAAAATATTAGATCCGAGATCAGTAGTAGTGCAAGTTAAGACCACGTGATCTTTCACTCTCAATCGGTACTACTAATCTCACTTGTTTAGAGTTAATCAAATATAATGCTTGACTATCCTATTGTCAAGATATAAAACAAATTAAATTAAATAAATATAGAAAGGTCTAAAATGACAAAAATAAGAATGAATACTGAGTTAAGAAACAAACTCTTTAATAAAATAAAAAATGTCTTTGAGAACGAGGACACACAGGAACGAGAGGCATTTCTTCAAGCAAGGGAAGATGTTGATAGACAATATGAACACGCACATAGACTTGCAGTTGATGTTGTTGAAAGGTCTTATCCACCAGAAGATGTTGCAATACTTCGAACTTTTAAAAAGAAGTATGGGCAACCTTGTGATGTTGTTGCCAAAGATAAATGTTTTTACTTTGCACACAATGAGGGTGTTGATGATGAGGGCGAACCAACAGAAACTAAATCACACTTTGATTTTGGTTTGTTTGGCAATCTAAATGGTAGTGAGTATAGTGATGAAGACGGAAAGAAATTTGCGTTTGCATATTACCGAGAAGATTTAAAAGCTATGGATTGCAACCCAGATATCTTTGCACAACAAAATGAAAACAAAGATAACCCACACAAAACAAAACATGTTGATGAGTGTTCAAAGGCACTTGGGTATCAAGGCACTTATCATAACAACGATCATACAGGTATGGCAAAAACTTTTAACGATCAATACTATCTTGATGTAATTGGAACATCTTATTGCAGATCAAGAGCAATCGCTTGTACTAAAGATGAGTATGAGGTATTTGAAACTTGGCGAATTGCAAAAGGTAATCTAGTCACTAAACACCAAACATGGATTGATACAATTATGAAACAATGCGATCAGTTAAAGATTGGATTGAAAGCATACAGATATCTTTCAGAGGGTGTTGAACTTGCAACTGAACTAGGTATTCAAGTTGATGAGGCAGAATTAATTAGAACTAACTCAACAGGATTGACAATCTACAATCCTAGCAATTTGGCTAGTATGATTAAGGGTATGAAGAATAAACATCAATCAAGAGAGGCGAAGATATTGGCAAGAAAACAATATGAAGAAAGTCTAAATTAAAGTTTGACAAAGCTATCCTACTTATGGTAGGATAGCCCATACAAATAGAAAGGTATAATATGGAAAACAACACACAATTCAAAATAACTTATTATTCTAATAAGGATAAAAAACACATAACAAGACAGGGCAAGTGGACTGACAAGTGTAGATATTGGACTAGCAAACAAGGTGCTAAACTAATGACATACTTTGACATGGACGCAGACAATTATAGAACTGCCAAAGGCAGTTGGAAAGTGAGGTTGTAATGACAAGCTTTGAATTTTATTGTATTGTTACATTTTTTGGTTTGATAATGGGAATGGTGGTAGTAGCATGAGTAACTTAATGTTAGGAGTAGTTTTAATGTTTGGTATTGCAATGATAATTTGTATTGGTTGCATATTAGCAAAAGGCTCACAAGATCACATTGATTACATGAATGATAGAATAAGAAAAGATCAGAAATGGAGAGATAGAAACAATGGCTGAAATGAATGAACTACACTTTGAAACAATAGACAGAAACAAAGATATCAACTTGCAAAGAAACAAACTTAAATTTCTAGAAGATAGAATTGCAACACTAGAAAAAGCAGTTGAGCGATTAAATAAAATGATAGGAGAACAAAATGCCCAATAAACATTTTTGCCAAGGACCAACGTGCCATGAACAAACTACAACAGATAGATTTTTAAAATCTAGAGGTGTAGTTAGAGGAAGATATGCATACTTTGATCGTGACGTTCAAAATCATCACTACACAAATGAGTCAGATAAATACTTTTGCTCTCAACGATGTAAGTTTGAATGGTTATCTAATAACATGGAAAACATTGAACAAGGTCGACCGATTGAGTTTATCAGACACAGACGAGAGAGTGGTGGTTATGAAAAAAGAACTACTGAACACGAGGGTTGGAATGGTCAGACTTATAAAAGTCATTCAATTACTAGGGTTGACAATAGGACCGAACTAGACTAGGATAATCCTATTAACAAGAAAGGTATAATATGAACACACAAACACAAGAAAAAATAAACACCGAGGCGAGCGAGTTCAAGATCATTACTGATGTAAAGAACGAGCCTAGTCTTAAAGAGGCGCAAGACTTTGTCGGTGGTATGGTTGAATGTATAACGTTTCCTAGTGGAGACTTATTAATAGTAAACGAAGAGGGCAAGTTAATGCGACTACCTCTTAATCCAGAGGCAACAGCGTTGTGGCGTATGACATTTACAAAACAAAACTATGTCACTGGATATGATGACTTTGTTGTAGGTCCTGCGATCTATATCAAAAAAGGCGCTCTTAAAAACTGGGCGTAACCTTTCTTGCCCTGGCGCTAACGCGCCAGGGCTCACACAATATATTTACATCATCAATAGAGGTACCAAACCCGATTGGGTTTGTTTTTGTTTAGTATAAGTCGATACCCTTTATATAAAAAAGGGGTCCCACTACTCTGGGTTGTATTGCTTGTTTTAGACAGATAAGGGTGGTATAATACTTTTCCACTGTTAAAAAGGTGCAAAAAATTATAAAAAATTTTTTATGAAAAAAAATATAGAAATAGATAACTTACCTTCCGACATTAGAGCACAGTACAAAAGATTTAAGGTCATGCATGCTGAGAAAAAGATTCAACGAAAAGCAAAAGATGATTTTATGTCGTTTACAAAAGCTGTTTGGCCAGAGTTTATAGAAGGTGCACACCACAGAGTCATTGCTCAAAAGTTTAATGATCTCGCAACTAAAAAAATTAATAGACTGATTGTAAATATGCCTCCACGTCATACAAAATCAGAGTTTGCTTCTTACTTGTTACCAGCGTGGATGGTGGGCCGTAACCCTAAACTCAAGATCATTCAAGCAACTCACACCGGTGAGCTTGCTGTAAGGTTTGGTCGTAAAGCTAAAACACTAATTGATAGCGAAGAATACTCTAAAATTTTTGAAACAAGTCTAAGAGAAGACAGTCAAGCGGCTGGTAGGTGGGAAACTGCTCAAGGTGGTGAGTATTTTGCAGCTGGTGTTGGTGGTGCAATCACGGGCCGTGGTGCAGACCTCTTGATTATAGATGACCCTCACTCTGAGCAAGACGCAATGTCAGCTAATGCATTTGACAATGCGTATGAATGGTACACATCTGGTCCTCGTCAAAGGCTTCAACCAGGCGGACAGATAGTTTTAGTTATGACGCGTTGGTCAAAAAAAGATTTAACAGGTATTTTATTAGATAATCAAAAAAAAGTTAAAGGTGATCAGTGGGAAGTGGTGGAATTTCCGGCGATCATGGACCACGGAGATAAGAAAAAACCTGTTTGGCCAGAATATTGGAAATTAAAAGAACTAGAAAGTGTTAAAGCTACACTTCCTGTTGGAAAATGGAACGCACAATGGATGCAAGAGCCAACTTCTGAAGAAGGAGCACTAATAAAACGTGAATGGTGGCAAAAATGGGACAAAGAATTTTTACCAGACGTTACTTACGTCATTCAAAGCTATGATACGGCGTTTTTAAAAAAAGAAACGGCCGATTACAGTGCAATTACCACTTGGGGTATTTTTTATCCTGAAGAAGGTGGTAAACCAAACATAATTTTACTAGATTCACTAAAAGATCGTTTTGAATTTCCAGAATTACGTCGTGAAGCTCTTGAACAATATAAATATTGGAATCCTGACATGGTGATCGTTGAGCAAAAAGCATCTGGAACTCCATTAACGCACGAACTAAGACAAATGGACATTCCAGTGATGACATTTACCCCAAGTCGTGGTAATGATAAGCACGTACGAGTAAATTCTTGTGCTCCGCTGTTTGAGGCCGGATTAATTTGGGCTCCTGACGAGCAATTTGCAGAAGAAATGATCGAAGAATGCGCGTCATTTCCATATGGCGATCATGATGACTTAGTTGACAGTATGACTATGGCTATTATGCGATTCAGGCAGGGAGGTTTCCTACCCCATCCAGAAGACTATGAAGATGAAATACAACCAACTAGGAAAAGAGAGTATTATTAAGTATGGTAAACCCTGTAGATATAGGACTTAGAATTGCACAAGCATTAGATGGCATTGGTATAAAAATGGGAAGTTATATCGGTAAAGGTAGTAATGTTAAGAAAGCCATGTTTGGTGGTAAGTCTACAATGTTTAAACCAAACGCTCTTCAAGCTCTCAGAGGTGAAGGTAAAAATTTTGACGATGCACTAAAACTTATTGAAGAAGAAGCTCAGTTTATAGTTAACGCAACCGATGCCGAGAAAATGGCATTCTTAAATAATCTAAACGACTATAAAGATTTAGGGGGTCCTCTTAAGAAAGATGTAGTTGCAAGAAAAGAATTTGAAGAAGGTATAGGAAGTCTTCAAGACGATATTAAAAGTTTACAATCAACTGCAAAGACTATGAAAGACGATGCAGAAAAAGGATTAAAAAGTGCAGAAGAAGATTTAAAAACATTTCTTGAAACAGGTGGCAATCCATTAAAGAAAAAAGAAGAAAAATATCTTGGTGGTAGTATGCATGAAGAAGGTCAACTTAGAACTGCCATTAGAACATTTTTAAAAAACGAATTTAAAAATGGTAGAATTAAATTAGACAAAGACGATCAGTTTAGAATTATGGAATACTCTCCAATGATGGAAGATGATCCAATAAAAGTATTTAAAAAAATTTACGGTGATGAAGCCTACAAAAAAGCTGGAACGTTTCCAGGTGCGTTTGAAACAGGTGAAAGTTTTAATCATTACGAATCTATTTTTAGAAGTAAGATGGGTGAAGATATTTTAAAAGTTAAAGATAAAAAATATGTTGGTGACGGAACTTTAACGTTAACCAAACAAGAAGAAGTATTTGAACCTAAACCAGATGTTAATGATGACGATGTACCTTTTGCAAAAGGTGGACGTGCAGGTTTTGCAAGTGGTGGTGGACTAAAAAAAATAGTTCAAGAAATTATAGAATATATTACAACTAAGTTTACTCCAATGGATGCTATGAAAGAAATCAATAAAGTTGTTGGTAAAACTGGTAAGTATAAAAATTTAAAACTAACAGATGATGATATTAACGACATTGTAGAAGGTTCTAACGATTTTATATTTCAAAGAGACCCTGACAATTTATTTGTTGAAGGTAGCATAAAAGAAAGAACAAAATATTTTGACGATGCTGATGAAGCAGGAACTTTCTTTCCTAAAACAAGTAAAGATAAATCTATTGATGAAATGAGTGTTGAAGATTCATTAACAACTCTTGAGGGTCTTGGTGCAACTAAGATGGCTGAAAGATTTAAATTAAAACAAAGATACCCAGGAATTTCAGAAGATTTGTTAACTAACATTATTGAAGATACTGATCCTGTTCATAAAGCAAGTGTTCTTGCTAAAATGGATCAAGCTATGAAATTAATTGTAGGTGAAGGAAAAGGAACTGATGAAGCTATAGATATTTTAAAATCAGAACCTAAAACAAAAATGGCAACTGGCGGACGTGCTGGTTTTAGTGATGCGGGTTTTGTAGATGAAGCTTTAGCTCATTATAATAAATATCTTACTAGTCGAAAAGCAAGACCTCCTAAAAAAAGATATAAAGAAATTCCATTTTTTAAATTTTTTGAAGAGTTTTCAAAAGAAAACAGAGCAGACGGCGGACGTGCTGGTTACTATGGCGGTGGTCAAGCAATGGTTGAACCTGATTTATCAGACATTGGCCATGGTTCGGATGCCTTGATGGCTAGAACAAGAATGACGGCCCCCGGATCACAAGCAACTACATCAACAGGTTTAAACTATTTACTAGGTGAAGATAACGATAATGTTAGAGTTCCGTTTAACGAAGGACTTTTAGTACCACCTAAAAAACCATATGTTGAAAAACCATACACAACAGAAATGTTTGAAGATGAGTCAATGACATTACTAAAAGGTATGTATGGTACAGGACCAGATAGTAATGAATTTTTATACAATGAAATGATTAAAAAAGGTAACAAGTTAAGAGAAAAAGGTGTTGAAAGAGAAACTGTTATTGAAATTATAAGAAAAAATAAAGATAAAATTGATATGATTTTAAAACAACAAACTGGAGATAAAAAAAGTTTAGCAGGTTTGGCTGATGGTGGTATCGCTGGCCTAAGACAAGGTTACGTAGGAGGTGGTGGAGTTAATCTAGCGCGTAGAGGATTTTTAAAAATATTAGGCGGAACTGTTGCGGCTGTAGCTGCGTTTAAAACAGGTGCATTAAAAATATTAGGTAAATCTACAACTAAAGCTGCTCCTAAATTATTTACAGCAGCAGAAGGATCTGGTGCACCGGCATGGTTTGAAGGTATGGTTAATAAAGTTTTAGCAGACGGTGTAGACATTACTAAAAAAGCTGCAACGATGGATGGTCAAACTGTTAAGTCATTAGACACACCAACTGGTAAAGTTGACGTTACAATTGATAGAACAGGTAATATTGACGTAAACTATATGGGTGATAACACTGCAATGGGTGAAGGCGTTGATATGAGATACATAGTAGGTCAGGCAGATGAAATGACTAAAGTAAAACCTTTTGATGAGTTTGAAGCTGTTGAAAATATTCCAGAAGGACAAATGAGTTCACCTAATGACTATAATGTTGAGTTTGCAGAAAACGCAACAAGTGATGTTAAAAATTTATACTCTGATACATCAGAACTTGCAGAACTTGGTGGTCAAAAACCTTTGATTAAAGATATATCTACAACTATCAAAAAGAAACAAACATTAAAAAAAATGAATGAAAATCCTGATCAATTTGCAAGTGATAATTTACGAGATGATTTTCCTAACTACGACTACGATGATGTAGATCCAAATTAATTATGAGAACTGATAAATACATGATGGCAAAAGCCTGGATGAAACAAGACCAAGCTCCTCAATCCGAGGCCCTTGAGACTTGGAACACGCTAGAGGCAGAGTTTAACGAAGAACGAAAAGCAATGTTAATGGCTAGTGCTGAGTCTGATAAATTAAAAGAAGAATTAAATAAAGACCTAGGTCCAGGAACCATTAAGTATGGTTCAGAAATACCTCAACCATCACAAAGACCCGATGTTATAGAAATAGATGCAATCAATGCATTTATGAAACGTAACCCTGCAGCCGAGGGTGGACGGATGGAATTTGGAAGAGGAAAAAAAGTATTAGATAAAACAGAAAAAAAGAATGTTTTAAATTGGGGTAAAAATAAAAGTAAAGCTTTAGGTGAAACATGGTCTGATAAAAAAACTTTAAAAGAATATAATAATTCAAGTCGTTTTAGCAGATCTAAAATTAGATTAGGAATAATAACTGGTGAAGGTATTCCAGGTTTTAAAAAGAAAGGTGATTTTAAACCTTTAACAAAAGAACAACAAAAAGTGTGGGACGCCACTATGGCTGACAAAGTGGGTAAATGGGAAGACTATGGAGTTTTTAACAGAGGTAATTGGTTAAAAGATTTTGATAAAAAACTTGATCAATATAATCAAACTAAAAATCTTTTAAATAGGAAAGAACTAGGTGATTTTTTAAAAGAAAAATTAGGAAAAGACTATGGAGCTTTTGATAAGAAAAAAATTTCTGGTGTAAGATCTGGAGCTGAAAAAACTAAGTTTGGACAATATGTTGATGATAAATTATTTGTAAACGAGTTTTCAGGTGGTCAACAAAAATACTATAAAAAACCAACTGATGCTCAAATAAAATTTATGAAAGAAAATTTATTTGATGATGTTACAACAAATAGTTTAAATAAAAGTACATTAGATACTGTAAAAAAAATAGACAGACTATATGGTTCTATTTATAAATCAGGAAATCTTCCTGATCTTAAAGTTATGATAAAAAAACTTGATTTAACAGGAAATCAAATTGGTTATGCAGAATCTCTGTTAGCTAGAATATATGGTGGTCATAAATTTAGAAATGGTCCAGATATTAGAATAAATAAAAAAACTTCTAATAGTATGTTTGAACTTATATCAAAATCTGGATTTGGAAATCCTCGTAGAAATCAAATATATAATATGTCTTTAGATCTTATAGATGAAGGATTAGGAAACGAAAAAAATACATTTTATAATTTAAAAAATAAAGCTAAAAATATTTTAAAAGAAAATGGAATTAAAGTTCACTCTAAAAAAAGTCCTATTGGATTTAACATAGATGAGTTTGCTGGTGTTACTGGATCGGGAAAAAGTAAAAGTATGGCCGTATCTCAGTTTATTAATATTATGGAAGGAAATTTAAACACAAAAACTTTAGCTAGTTTTCAAGGAGGTTTATCTAAAGCAAGAGCAGCAGTTGAAGCTGCAAAAGGCACTCCTAGATATAATTCAGTTTTAAAAAAACAAATGGAATTAATAAATACAAGAGCTGCTAATTTAGAAGCAGAATATGGAATTAAACTTGCAAGATTAGAAAGACCTGCTGACATAAACAACATGTCAAAGGACGAAGTTAAAAGATTAAAAAATATAAAACTAGGGACTGATGAAAACTTATATCAACGATTAGTTAAAGATGCAAAAGCCAGTGGTTATAGTATTAAGGTACCTGAAGGGTCATTAACAATTCAAGAATTTACTGATCCCAATAATGCAAGAGCTAGAGAATTAATTGCTTTAGTTGGTTGTCCAAATTTTAAAGGCAAACAAGCATTTGCTGAAGGTGGAAGAACAGGTTTTTCAGAAGGTGGGGATTGTTTTGACAAAGGTCAAAAATTAATTAACAATGGAATGAAAGATGCATCGCCAGCTTCTATGAGAAACTTTGGTAAGTTTGCAAACAGTGCACTTAAACTAGGAAGAAATGTAATGAAGTTTGGTGTTATACCTGAAGCTATGTTTATTGGTGCAGAAAGTTTAGTAAGAATGGGAATGGGTGATACTTTAAGTGAAGCTAGCAAACAAGCTGTTGGTTTTTATCTAGATCCTATATTTGGAACTAATTTTGCAAAAGAGGGAGCTTTTTCTAAAATGGAAAGAGATGTTGGATCTGAAATGGCTTTTGATGTGGCAAAATTAAATGAATACAAAGAAGCTTTAGCTAAAAAAGAAAGCATAGAATCTAATAAAAAAAATGCTCTTGCTGTTAATGATGAATCATTAACAGGACTTACTGATCAAGAAGTTGCTGCACAATATGATGCAAACATTGCTAAAGCTCAAGCAGAATTAAATAAAAGAATGTTAACTGAAACTGAAAGAGTAGACTTTGAAAACAAAGCAGACACCGCGGAAGATGTGGCCGGTGTTAAAAGTCCTATTAGACAAGCAATAGGTAAAGCTAGATCTGATACTGAAATGATGCGTTATGAAGATGACTTTACTGGAATGCAATCTGATATGTTTACACAAGATCCGATGTCTGCAAAAGCAAAAAAAGATAGTTTATCAAACTTATTACCACAAAAAGGAATGACACCTAGATTATCTAATTTTGTAAATTTTGATGATAGACAACTAGAACAATTATCAGGTCTTACAAAAAAACCTGTTGAAGAATTAAGAGACTATCAAGACTATTTAAATAAAGAAAGAGCTATGTCTTTATTACAACAAGAACAAATTTATGGCAAAGAACAAACTTATGGAACACAAGGAAATTTCTTTGGAGAACAAATAAACAAAAAACCTATGTACGATTACGCAGAAGGCGGTATAACAGGATTGAGGAGTAAATATGAGTATAAAAAATAAACCACAAAAAAAGAAAAACCCAACACTTGCAGCTAAGAACCCTGCATTTAAATGGTGGGCAGTGCCACCTAAAAAAGGTCCTCTATCACAGGGGTTGAAATTACCACCAAAACAAGTTAAGAAAGTCTAGGAGAAAATATATGGCAGATATAGATAAAGCTCTCCCTAATGACAAACGTCCTGACGATGAAGTTGCAGATGAG
>WLWG01002902.1_pt1 | contig 12361 bp, 14 predicted proteins | sample 6712871 | NCBI WGS metagenome assembly WLWG01 (sample SAMN12718693, study PRJNA515312) | sponge metagenome | isolation source: marine sponge | host: Mycale hentscheli | place: New Zealand: South Island, Marlborough, Capsize Point | collected 2003-05-01 | reverse complement strand
AAAATGCAGAGTGACATGCAGAAGATGCAGGAACAGTTCAGTATTGAACGGGATCGCCTACAGTTATCACGTGATGAGTTCCAGGCCAAGTACGACATCGACAGTGCGACCGGTATCGCCTCGATTCGCAAGACTTACGCGGAGGTGGGGCATGTGGAAGCACAGACGGTTAAAGCCTTCGCGGATGCGGGACAAGCCACGGCGAGTTCCCGTAAGACGGCGATTGAATCCAGCGATGAAATGAGAGAAGCGCAAGACATTATTGAGAATGGGATAGACGATGACGATGAATTTGAAGACGTTACGGAAGCAGGCGCAGAGCGCGCGTAAGGCACGCCCGGTTGTTAGGGACGATGCTTCAGCAGTGCGCATGGCGCAAGAGGCGGCACGATTGGCCGCGGACGCGGCGAAGATGGCGGCTGCAGACCTGGATGCGGCTCATACTGCAAAAACGGATGCGGCGCAACGAATGCACGATCCGAATCCGGCGGTTTCCGCGCTGTTAGAGGTGTTACAACAAACCCTCACCCTGCAGACAGAGACGCTCCTTGACATGATGGAGAAACAGGGTCAACGCCTTGAAGCGGTGATGGCCCGTCCGGTACAGGTCGAGGTGGAAGCGGGCGAGGTAGAGGTCAACCTGCCCGAGCGGCAACAACCCACCAGTTTCACTTGCGAATTCGACGATGGAAGAACCGCCACGTTAACACCCAATTTTGAGATAACCCACTAATGTCCATCAATATCACCACGCTTAATCTGGAAGAGGTTGACCGTCAGAATACCGTAGAGGCTTCCCGCACGGTGCTGGCACCGAACTTCCTGCGTATTCGTCATGATCTGTTGTTACTGGCGGAAGCGATCAATGGACTGGTTCCCGGCTCAGGCACGGGTAACATCACGGCCGGTCATGTCCTCAACACCCCTCACGGTGATATCACGGCCACGGACGTGCAGTCCGCCCTGAATCAGCTGGATGAGCTTATCAGCACCCGCATCCTGTCCGCGTCGGATATAAGGGCCCTGAATGACATTACGGAAACCCCTTTCTTTAGGTTTCCGCCGGTACCGGGGGGCGCCATCAACAGTGGTTTTTCCAATGGGACGCCGATCGGTTCTTTTGGGCCAACGATTGCCTTGCAAACGGGTAATCTGAACGTGCTTATTGAAGTACCGATTGGCGCGTCATTGGATAACGTGCTTCTTCGCCGTATCAACGCCACTGGCGCCACCGTGCAGGATATTGATGTGTCGAATGCGCCCCGGCTAACCGCCGCGAATGCCGGCATGGAGCGTTATGGACCGATAAGCGTCACGCTTGGGGCAAATGAAGTTGTCCGATTCTTACATCGGGTACAGGATTACCGGTACGCCCTGTCGAATAACTATTCGATTCCGGCCGAGGACCTTCGGGATATTGAGTTTGAAAACCTGGGTATTGGGTTGTCGGGGATCCTCACCACGCTGGGCACCGAGGCGGTTAACCGATCGCGTGAGCTATTCGAGGCACAGACCACGGTGGCACGGACCGTCGCCTCAGACCTTTTATCTGGACTCTATTACAGTCCGACTTCCCGGTTATCCAGTACACTCACGGATTACACCCGCATTACCGGGCCGGCGGTACCCATCAATCGGGGTGGGTTTACCATCATACTGGCGCCGGCAAACGTTGAAATAAAGGAGATTCGCGTCTTTCTCACCGCCGGTGATTTGACTACCCGTACCGTGCTGCCGTTTTTCCCGGGGGGCCGGGTTATTTTTGGCAGCCCCTTATTCCACGGGTACATTATCCCGACGCAAACGATTAATGACGCGACCTCTAATGCGACCACCTTAGAAGTTTTTGGAGGGGTATCCCGTAATATCAAGGTCACGTTTAACGATAAGGTGGAGATTGGAACGGATAATCTGTCGACCACGATACGGGAACAATTGGCCAGCATTGGGTCGGGCGGCGGAGGTTCGGGCGGAGGCCCGCTGTCCGATGCCCAAACCCGTAAGCTGGCTGAAATTAGCGACAATGCGGTACCAACGTATGCTGCCGCCCCTGGCGGAACGGTGGCGTTGCCTAACGGCGCAGTGCCCGGCACGTTTAGTGCCACCATTGAAAACATCACGGCGGCCATCGACGGCAAGATCTATTTCGAGGTCAACACCGGTACGGATATTTCAGAACTCTTTTTACAACGGACGACGTCTACGGGCACGTTGTTGTCAGGCGTCCGTGTCTCCAACGCGGTTAGACAGGCTACGGCGACTGCCAATAAGACCCGTTATCTGACCGCAGACACTTTCCCCCTCGCGATCGGACAGGAAGCGATTATCCGAATTCGTACCCTGACTAACGAAACCTATACCCTGTCGGGTAAGTACCGGGTTCCTTTTGCTAGCGTAACGGGTTTTACCGACCCCGCACAGACGTCTACCACCGTGACGCGTGCGGCCGGGGGCGGTCTTAACGGACTCACGGTAGAGGCCGCCCTGCGTGAATTACAGACGGAAGTCACTCAGGAAACGTTCACCACGGCTCAACAGGCGGCACTGGATAACATTACCTATACGCCGGAATTCACCGTTCCCACCGGGTTACAGTTGTCCACCCTGCCCGGGGATGGCGCCGCCCGGTATGTGACGGTTCCTCACACGATCGGCACGTCGGTGACCGACAGTAGCGTCATCTCGATATACATCGCGCTGCCTGCCGCGCTGGCGCTTGACGTCATTAGAGCGTATACAATAGAAGTGGTTAATGCGGCGGGCACGGTTCTGAATACCGTTTCCGTCACCCAGGCGGTCCTTTCCTCGACGGACCCGAGTGGTGCGACAATCCCTCAAGGCCATACGGTTTATGGTCTGGCGTTACCCGCCGTGATTCCCCAAAATCGCCTGGTTGCGGGGAACATCATCCAGATAGGCACACGGGCCACGGAGACGCTGGTCTTATCCAGTGTGTACCGGACCCCTTCAACGGGAGTTACCCGTACCCCCACCACCAACGTGACCGGAAGCACGGTAGAAACCGCATTGACGGGTTTGGGCGACAAGTTTACGTCGACTAATATCACCCGTAGTGGAACGACGGATCTGGTGGGCACGACCGTAGAGGCCGCGCTGACCGAATTACAGACGGACGTGAATACCCGAGCGGTATTGCCCGCGTCACAAACGCGCGCCCTGACTGAGATTACGGAAGGATCCCGCACGGTACCGGGCTCGACGACGTATCCGAACGTCGCGGGATCGATGCTGGCCGGCGGGGGAACCGCTAACAATCCCGCGGGGTTCAGCCCGGCGGTAATGAATATCACGAGTAATTTCAGTTCGTATATTTACGTTGAGGTGCCCTCGACGCTCACGCTAACGGACGATATCCGGGTCCGACAGGTGGCTTCCGATGGCACGGTAAGGTTTGATGAAGTATTAACGTCCTGGCTTCTGCAAACGAGTGCGAGCAGCAACACGGTAGTCCGTTACCGGAGAAGCCCTTCCACGCTTCTCAGGATAGGGGATGAAATCCGGGTTCAGACCCGGACGGTCGTCCCGACCAGGGTCTTTTACGACACCTATACCTTGTCGAGTAAGTATCGGGTGCCTGTCGCCAGTGTGACGGGCCTGACCATTCCCGACGCGTTAACGGCGAACGAGATGGTCGCGTTAGATAATATTAGTTATGCCATGGGGTTTACCCTGGCCAGCCCGACAAGTATACGGACTGTGCCCGGAGACGGTGTTTCCCGTTACGTGACGCCGCCCTATGTGATTACCAATTCGGCGAACGCTGCGGTTAATCAGGTATCCGCGATATGGCCAGACACGGTTTCGAGCACGACGGTTGAAAGTTATTCGGTACAGGTGGTGGGCGCGGACAACGTTGTCCGGGCTACGCGGTCGATTACAAGCTCGAGCAGTACCGCAACGAGTGCCCCCGCAGGCACCCGAATTCACTTCATGGCCGTCGCGTCGATTCCCGCAGCGACCCTGGTGGCGGGGGCGACGTTCAGGATCGGTACTCCCGTCGCGAACGCCCTCACCCTGTCTGATAAATATCGCATCCCTTCCTCGGGGGTTACCCGCACCGCCACGACGGACATTGCGGCGCTCACGCTGGAAGGCGCGTTGCAGGAGCTGCACAATGACATTAGTACCGCTTCTGGCGGCGGAGGCGCTGGCGGTAGTACGGGTTCTGGTGGGTCGTTAACCCCCTTGGACACCCGGAAACTCGCGGGTATTACCGAGGCTACCTCGATTTCCTACGCAGACCTCACCGGCGGCCAACTGGCTTTCCGACAGGGGGGTTCTGCGCCCATATTCACCGCCACGATCGTGGCTGCACAGAATGAGTCTGGCCAAATCTACGTAGAGGTTCCTGAGGATGCTTCCCTTGAGAGGGTGTCTCTAAGAGAGTACGACGCGAACGGCGTGTTTATTAATAACTTTGGGCTATCCGGGGTGGTGAACAAGGAATCCACCGCCAGTGCGGGTAAGGACCGATACCTGACGGCCACTTACATTCCTGCTTCGGCGGGGAATGTCATACGCCTACAGAAAGCGACGACTAATTACGACACCTATACGCTGTCCAGTAAGTATCGACTCCCCGTCGACGGTCTGGTGGGAGACATTACCGCAACGGAGGTGGTTAATACCCCCAGTGGTAATCTCGCTTCGACTACCGTTCAGGGGGCGTTAAACGAACTACAGGGTGACATTAATACCCTTGCCAGCAAAGAGACTGAGCTTCCCGAACGCCTTGAATTGTTCGACGACCACCTGGCGTTAAGTGGAACGCTTACCGATTTTGCGACGGCATCGACCTTTTACACCACCCCCTACAGCAGTCTGCCAGAGAAAACCCTTGCGGATTGGACTCGCGTGACGAACAGTCAGTTTCCGCAACCGTTGCTCGCAGACGAAACCGCTTACGTCGTCCTGCTTGCAGACAGGCACCCCAATACCCTGACCTGGGACCCGGACGCCGGTCAGACGGTGACTACCTTAACCCGTACTAATTTCGAAAAGGTTGACGGATCGCAGGTACCGAACGGGTTTACCGGGTGGAAATTTACCATGCCGGCATGGACCCTCGCCAGTTCAACCCGAACCGGTGCACGACTTCAGGTGGGGGCCTTAACGGATGTTAATGTTTCCCGTATCGATCTGGACTCGGCGATCAAGGTGACGGATGACAACCTGGATATCTCCAACCCGACAACCACGCTCTCTAAATTACAACAGGAGAAGCTTCAGGGTCTTCAACTTAAAACGTTCTCCACGGACATCACTACTCAGGGTAAGACAAGTAATGTTTTTGAGGTTCTGATGGCGACCGCCTGGCCGGATCCTGACGTCACCTACGCCCGGGGTGTGTCCTTCGCGGCACAACGTTCACAATACACCGGTAACCGCGTCGTAAACGGGAACCAGCGTTTCTTTAACCTGATTACCGACACTAACGCGGTGGTGGGTAATCCCACCCCAGCGGCTTCTGGAGCGAGTTCATTATCCCTTTTGACGGGGTCGGATGGCCCGGCAACGTGTTCGGGTGTCTTTAGAGGGACCATTCAGGTGAGAGACCGGTCTAATACGTCCCAAATGAACATCGATGATGATGCGGGTTTGTGTGCCACCATGTCGTTGCACATTCCGACCAACCTGGGCAACGGTAATTACACGATTATGAACATCGGTAATGAGAATCCGACCGGCCGGCAAACGGTGATCCTGCATAAGCAGGATGCAACGCCACAAATTGGTAACGCCCCGCCGGACTCAGGGTTAAGCCTGCGGATTCGGGAATTGACAGGGGCCTCAACCAGTACCACAGAAACGAGAAATGTACCGGAGCCGCTTTATGACGAACACGGTAGATCAACCCACCTGATCCACGACCCTGCGGGCGTCGCGCATCTGGACGTACACAGTCGATGGGTGGTTCCCAGCACCTACGTGACTTCTTCGGCAGCGCCGCAGAAGTACCAGCTTTTTATCCGTGTCTGGAACAACGGGAATGATTTGGGCGAGCATGACTTTACCTCTTCGTTGCCAAGTGCAATACAGACCATGGCGGGCTTCGATACCGCCATCGGCGCGACGAATTTTAACATCCCCTTTGGTGTATTTGGTTTATCGGGCCTGGGTGACGAAACCATGCGATTCACGTATGAGATCCCGGCCACGAACAACGATAATCGTCGAATCATCCAGTTATCGCTGACCGACCTGACCAACCCGGCGTTTACTTACGCGGTGCGGGTTAATGCGGTCTTTAGTCGAACCATTACCATCCCGGCAGGTCCGACGCGGGACATCAATTTCGGTCACTCGCTAGAGAGTGGTCGAACACACGAACTGGCTTTTTATGTCCATTCTGCGGTTGTGGCCGCCAATACCCGCCGATTACGATACCGGGCTTCTGTGGATGGCAGCACCACGACCACGATAGACCAAACCAGCAGTGGAGCGCCGCCTACCGGCAGCGTTCCCGTGACTTTTGGTGGCGGACATGGGAACGACATTGCGGTTAACCGATTGAGTGTCCTTAAACCTTTTCAGGTCCTCACGAATGACCAGATGAACGAATTAACTCAACCCCTGCTTCGTAACCGAAGCGATGTAGGTGGGTTAGTACGACACAGTGGGGGGACGTACCATGAGGTGTTCTCACCGGCTTATAAGTCCGTTTTATTGACTAACTCGGCCTCACAGCAGTTAAGACACGGGAACGCCGCGAACAACACCGCCACTGTCACCGCGGCCAGGACTAACTTCGCTAATGCGCCGGTGCCCGTGAATATACAATGGGTTAGTACCGATTTACCGCCCGAGCTCCGGTTTAATTCCTCGCGTGACGCGTTGATTGCGCAGACTAATTTTACCGGGCAGGCGTCGTTCGATGTGGGGGTCTCTTTCACTAACGCGGATATGATCTCCGCAAACACGAACCCCAAAGCGTACCTGTTATTGGTCGCCGTCATTGAAGAGCAGCTTACTGCCACCGCGGATTGGAAGGCAGTGCCCGGCCCCAGTCTGTATCACGACATTCGAACCCAGTTGCTACAGGGGGTGAGCGAACGTCCCGAGACGACCACGGATTCCCCGAACGCCCTTATCCGACGCACTTTCAGTACCACGGTTGAGTTCAAAGCGAATGCGAGCTATCGCGTGAGGACGCGGGGATACCGGCTGCACGCCAACGCGAACGGTGGATTTAGCAATACGCGAAACTGGTCCGGTAACAATACCACGGTAACGCTTCCGGCCGGACAAACATTCCTGTCGATCAACCTCACCCCCAGCATTTAATTTTTTATTTGGAGACCGTTTATGACAACAGGTACCATCAACGAAGCTTTCGCCAGCGGGCATGCCCATTCGCAATCCCTGTTTGTGGGGCCCCACTCAAAATTTATTGCGGGGATAGCGTCGATAGTGGCCTACACAGAGCAGGCATATGTGTACACCCAACTCCATGTATTGGGGCGGTGGATTCAGATTTCAGAAAATCTGGCGATGTCCCAGGCCCCGGCGTTAATACCGTTGCGTCATGAATTGGAAGGTAACTTACCGGCCGGCGCAGAAATTCGGTTGGTCATTAGGGGCGATTACGAAGACATTAGCGTCTTTATGATGACCTCATGACGTTAATTAACTACGCTTCCGGGCACCTTTCCCAAACACGGGATCATAACTCGGGGGGCTTTGCACAAGGCATTGCGTACCACGAGGGTTGTTATGGCGACCTGCCGGTGGGTGATGCGGGCAAAGTGTTTGCGGGGATATTAGGCCTCGGCGAAGGCGCCAGTGCCCGGCTTGAGTTAAAAGACTCCCGCGGCGGGTTTCATACCCTGTCCACGGGCGATATTTCACACCCAAACCAATTATTCATCCTGCGACCGGAGGTCCGAAATAACATTCCCCAAGGGGGGCGAATATGCGTCAGGGTGTTTGGCCCGGAGACGATAACCGGAACCTACTGGTTTATGTTGTTAAGCTAATGCGAATTTTTGACGAGACATTACAGGCCCCTGGAATCGGCTCCTGGAGAAGGCTCGGAGACTCGAGTAAGTTGATTGTGTTCCCGGTCTCGTTCGTGGGGGGCTCATTCTCGATGGGCCTTGAATTATTCGCGCCGGGCGTCAGTAGCGACGCCTGGATTGAAATTTCAGCTAACCGGGTTCATCGCGTGGGGGAGTGGGTAAATCTGGGTCGCTATACCAATAATCTCCCTTTTCACGCCGCCGTTCGTGTTCATTTATTGGGCGAGGACATTGAAGAACTTATCTACCACGTCATTACCGACACTTAAACACCGATAAAACCATGACTATAAATACAGTAAATCCGGTCGTATTAACCCCGGTGGGTACCGACCCGGTAACGCCCAACCCCACAGAGGAAACCTATATGGCGACAACCAAACGACAAATTACACGCACTCAAGTCCTAATTGAGCCCCAGGAAACCACGGCTCTTCAGGTAGGCCCCCAGGGCCGTGCGGCGTTTATCACCCACGGGTTTCATAATGCGCGGACCTACCGCCTGGCGTTTCAGATGAATCTGGGCATCGCCCAACCTTCTGAAGATCTCGACCAGTCGGAATGGAGAGACATTCCAAGCAAGGTGTATCAATTTGACGCCCGGCACGAAACCGCAACCGGCGTTGCCGGGAATCTCCCCGACGGTACCTGGGTGAGAGTTTGGGTGGTTCGTCTGGACGGCAGGGGGGACGCCCACATGCACGTTTCTGTTCGCACGGATTAATAAAATGAGATCACCAACCGCACGGACACAGACAACCGTAACGGGTTTGTTTTCTGGGTGGCTGTATGCCCCTACCGGAACCACGCCATTAAGGGTAGGCCCGGGGGGCAGGGCGGCGATTCAGCTTTACCATGAACGCCACGTAGACAAATACATCATACAGTTCGAGATGAGTCTCAGCGTGGGTGACTCAACCCCCGATTCACATACCTGGGTACGAATACCGGATCACTACATGGAGTATGACCTTGGGCAATATAAACCCTACAGCACGACGCATTTTATCACCGGCGCTTCAATGGCGGGACATTTTCCGCAGGATACCTGGGTACGCGCCCAGGTGTACAAGCTAAACTCGGATAGTTCCGCCATACACATCCGAGTTATAACCAGTTAACCTTACATAAAGAGAGGGCATACACATTATGAGTTACCCAACATCTTCTGAAACCACCTTTATCGGCTCACAGATCAAACAGGGGCCCCACGCGACCCAACCCTTGCGGGTAGGCCCTTTGGGGGTGGCGGCGTTTACGACTTATGATTTTCATCATATCGGCACCTATCATTTCGAATTCCAGTTTAATCTCGCGGTGGATCAATCATCCCAATGGTACAACTCGGGAGAATGGGGTATTTTGCCCAACCAACGCTATAAGAGTGATGCCCGACGTGAAGCCGCAGCCGGCGTTGTCGGGAATCTCCCTGAAGGCACATGGGTTCGCCTCATGGTGATCCGGATAGGGGGTAATAACTCCACCGTGACGGCTGCCGCGCGCACCAGTTAATTTTTTAATCACCACACAGGAACCTAATTAATGACTCTTTTTTCTGAGACCGTTCGTTTCGACGAGATCACTACTACCGCCCCTTATACGTCCGCCGGATCTGTCAATGTGGGGCCGTCGGGTAACGTCACCCTTACCACAGGCGAGTACCTGTCAAACGCTACCCTGGATGTACACCTGCGGATGTATACGGACCCTTCGGATACCGTGGGGGTAAAAGTTCCTGAAGCCAGCATTATGCGCGCGGTGTCAACGGAACCCGGCGGGATGAATGTCCGCGGGCTGACGCCCGGTCTTATCATCAAGTTCGTGGTTACCAGCCTTGGGACGGACACCCGCGCCAAAGTCTCCATTTCACTCCTTTCAGACGGATAATAAATTATGTCCTATACAACTCGAGGTTTTTCACATAAGGAAATAAAAAGGGGCGACAGTGTCTCCTCACCCGTCCGCGTGGGTACGGATGGAATGGTCAGTGTGACCATCGTCCCCCAAACCGGTTGGGAACCCCGCAAAGGTATCGGCGTGGCCCTTCAGATTAATCTAACCGCTAACCATGACAGCAGGTATTGGGCCATTCAGCGGAATGTCGGAGACCCCTTTACTAAACTGTATAAAGGCCCTAACGAATCAGGGCTGTTGCAAATGCACATCCTTAATGGGTGTGCTTACGGTTTCACTAACATCGTTCCCGGTGCATGGGTTCGGACCTTCATTTACCGCCTGGATAACATACAACACTCCGTCGATGTCGCATTACGTACCAGTTACGGCGAAACCATCCTGGATACGCCGGTTAGGGTCACGAATGACATTATCGAGACCGAAAACGAAAACCAATGGGTGTCTAAAGTCGGCGACAATGCCTAATCATTTTCATGAGTTTGATGAGGCAAAAAATTACCGGTACCCAGGTGGCGATTCCACCCCCGACACCGATTTTGGTCCCTCAACAGGTGGGGCCGCTCGGGGTGGCGGGATATACCGTTTATCGATTAACGCGCGCCCGTAATTATAGTTTGCGTTTTGAACTAAACCTGGGCGTAAACCGGTCGGGGACCACCCTGGATGAAAAGGCGTGGATCACGCTCGCGAGTCATAACGAAAACAAAGACCACCTCGCTTCCGGGGTGGTAAGCCCGCTTCCACCCGGGGCCTGGGTACGAATCCAGGTTACCCGCCTGACGAGTGTTAAAGGGGCCTGGATACTCACCGGGCCGGGGGTGTGGGACACGAAGTGGTATAGGGCTCCGGTAGAGGATTCCATTCTGTACGCATCCGTGCGGACTTAACCATTTTTTAACTAACCAAGAGGATACCGATGAATATTGTAGAGAAAATAGTAGATATGAACGCCTTCGTTGATGAGGGGCCGTTCATTTCGGACCCGTTGAGGGTGGGCAACGATGGAAAGGCCATGTTTACGGCATGCCCTAAAGGCGGTGATGTGAGCTATGGCATTATGATGCAGGTCAACATTGCCGCTACCGGGCCCGACGGACCTTTCGAGGACCAGTGGGCGTATCTTCCTTACACCCTTGCCGATCACGACGAGGTGTCTTGGCCGACATCCGGTGTTTATAGTGATCTCATCCCGGGCGCTTTTGTCCGTGTGGTGATCTACTCGGTTAACATCGCGTCATCCCGGGATTCGGTGTCGCTTCGCCTCGCCCTTCGAACGGAAGCCTTATCCGGTTCGCAATAAGAGGGCTAGGTGGATTCGCTAGTCAACACAGGTGATTTTTCCTGGGCGTCTCCCGATCCCGGGCAAGCTTTTTTGGCCAGTACGGCCGCGAGCTGGTCCGGGGTTGATGAAACCTTCTGGAGCACCGCAGCGCCTGGCGAGCGCAAAGACGGGGGAGGCGGTAGAAGCCGTATTGTCTTACCCAATAGGGGGACCGCGCCGAATAAAAACGAGGAGGTATTAGCCATGACTGCCCTTCTTGCGCTATACTACGTCTATGAATGATAAAGTTAAAAGTAGAAATATACGGGAGAATCCGGTTGTCCGCGCCACGCGCGCGGCTCAGGTGATTGATAACCCGGAGTTTCAGCAAGCGTTCGCCGGCGCGCGAGACGCGATTGTGAATGAAATGGAGCGCTTAACCCTGACGGGTGATAATGACGCCCATGCGGCGCGGCTGGTCATGAAATTACAGGCCGCCAAAGAATTTAAGAGTATGTTTGTCAGCCTGATTGCGGCGGGCGAGAGAGCGGTTAAACGAGAAGAAAGACGAGCCACACCCACGGTGTTCGACCCTTTGGGAAACACCTCAGGAGCTAATAATCAATGAATGAAACAACTTCCTACGCGCCCGTTTCTGAAGGCGGCGACGTACTAAACATTAATCAGGGCGCTGACGCGATTGGCTCCCTGGGGCTGTTTGATGAAAATCAGGCGCCCGCGGTGGAAGAAACTCCGCCAGATCCAACGACTTCTCCTGATCAACCTGTGGAGAGTGACCCAACCGAAGCACCGGAGAGCGAAAGCGACACGGAAACCGGAGAGGACACCCAACCGGAATCAGAAGAGGATGCAGGCAGCGAGAAAGAGAGCGAGACCGACACTAAAGAAGAGGAAACACAGGCACCAATCGAAACATTGTCCCAACTGGTCGACGCGCTAGAAGCCGATGATGGCTTTCTGGCGGGATTAACTGACACGTTTAAGGCCGATGGAAAAGAGGTTACTGTCTCCCTGAGTGAACTCAGACGTGGTTACCAACGAGACGCTAATTATCGACGCCAAACACAGGACCTCGCAGAATCACGACGAGCCCATGAAGAAGAACACGCCACCGCCATTAAAG
>WLWG01002901.1_pt1 | contig 12361 bp, 15 predicted proteins | sample 6712871 | NCBI WGS metagenome assembly WLWG01 (sample SAMN12718693, study PRJNA515312) | sponge metagenome | isolation source: marine sponge | host: Mycale hentscheli | place: New Zealand: South Island, Marlborough, Capsize Point | collected 2003-05-01 | reverse complement strand
ATAAATATGTATACTGGAAAGGTAAAAAATATTCAAGAGCACAAATGAAAGAAGGTGCTAAAAACCTACCTTGGGAAGCTGAGGCTTATAAAAGATCATAATGAAGACATCTAAGACAGGTTATTTAAAAAACAGCCCTGATGTTAACAAGCCTCAAAATATTATACAAGGAGGCGATATAACAATGAAAGGAGTAGAATTTAAAGTACTAGGTACTGATGATCGAGGATATACAAAAATAATGTACCCAGGATATGATTATAAATTTCCTGGAGCTAAATACGTAACAGAAACACCAATTAAAAAATAAAAAACAAATGAAACCATTTACAAACAAACATTCAATTGCAGCAGGATCACCACTACACCAAGGAGGTTCTTCTAAAGAGTCTCCTTTGGAGCAAAGAGTACAACCCGTTAGCCCAAATCCTACAGGCGCGGAGGCGTACTATTCTCCTCCAGGTTACGTGGGCTATGGTGGCGGGTATCATATTGTTGGAAATAAGCCAGACGATTACGAGGAGCCGTTTACCCCTGAACAACTTGCTACAAGAATTGACGTGGTGAGTGGTGATCCACTTGATTACAACACTACTAGCGGAACTGTAGAAATGCAAGGAAGTGATAATTACAACGGTTTAAGGAAAAGAAAAGCCATCAACCTGGAAGACGTTGATAATTCTCTAAGGACATTAGCGTCTATAAATCAGCGTGCTCAACGTAATAATGAAGTACCTATTACAAATCGAGAAATGGCCACAAACACATGGAGCTCTAGAAATCGAGAAAATTTCCCAAGACAAACAACATCCAGACCTATAGTAGTTAGTGAATTTCAAGATGAAAGATTTGACAGGAATAGAAGAAGAGACTCAATTGGCACTATGAATAATAGAAATGTTGTAGCATTGAACCAAAGATTGGGAGAAAACAATCAATATTTAAGGCCAGAACTGTTAAGTGAAGATCAAATGAAATTGTATGGGTTTGACACGAAACAATAGAATTTACGTGTAACTATAATATTATAACAATTAAATTTAATATTATGAAAAAATTACTTATTACATTAGCTTTATTTTTTACAGTACTAACATCTAAAGCTCAAAAAGCATTTGAAGGTGTTTGGTCAGTAGAAAAATCTACATATAAGAAAGTAATTTTAGCTAGCGAACATGCTGCAGTTAAAATTATTAATTATAGCTTTAAAGAAAACGCTACCATTAAAGAGGTTATACTAAGTCAAACAGATATTACGATGACCACTTCAATATATAACCCTAAAAACGGCTACACTGTTGGAATGCATTACACTATATTAGACGATAATACTTTACAGTGCGTTATTACAGGAAGTATTAAGGTTACAATTTTACTAAAAAAAATAGTATTTAAGTGAAAAAAATAATTCAATGGCTATCAGGTGGCGTTATCAAAGAAGTTGGTGACGTCATCGACAAGCTTACTACAACCGAAGAAGAAAGGTTAGAAGTAAAGAAACAAATACAACAGATACTAGAAGACGCAGATAGCAAAGCTCAAGAAGAAGTTAGCAAGCGTTGGGAAGCAGATATGAGGTCTGATTCTTTTTTATCTAAAAACATACGCCCAATGGTATTAATATATCTAACTGTTATATTTACTGTTTGCGCGTTTTTTGACGGTAATGTTGGTGAGTTTATTATAGCTGAAGAATATATACCAATTTTTCAAACACTTTTAGTTACAGTCTACGGAGCTTACTTTGTAGGTAGAACTTGGGAAAAAGCAAAATCAATAACAAATAACAAATAAAAAAATATGGGACAATATGCAAATCAACCGGACTTCGGAACTTTTGCTTCAGATGTAACGACTAGCAATACTATAAGCTCGGCTACAAACTTAAACTCTTCGGCTTTATTCATTGGTACTGGTGGAGATGTAAAAGTTATATTAGCAGGCGTAGTAGGATCTTCAGGATCTGGACTACCTACAGCTGCTGAAGCTGTTACTTTTAAAAACCTATCAAACGGTTGTTTTCTACCTGTTATAGTTGACTACGTGTTAGCTACTGGAACTACAGCTGCTGATATTATAGCTGTAAAGTAATATGGCTTTAGGTACAAGTTTAGGTATAGACTGGTGTGGATGCGGTGGAGCTTCAAGCTACGTTTGTAACGACACTTTAGTTCAAGGAGAAGGTTCTTTAGTAGATAATACTATATTGCTAAATCCAAATGGAGGAGTTTTAACTATAATGTTTTATGCTCCAGGTGTTGGGACTGTTGATAAATTAGAAATATATCACGGAAACCCAACCAATGGAACTAAAGTAGCTACAACTGGGATGACAACCTTAAACGCCGGTCCTTTTGACAATGTATACGGTACTGTTTCTACTGGCGACGTAATACCTACTGAACCTCAAGCATTAGCTACTGATCAATTTATAGGATCTAGCAAAGGCACTGTACCAACTAGAGCAACCGCATATACAGCTGAAACAAGTATAGCAAACCCTTTAGTTGCTCCTTTCGAGCAGTTAATTTGGTGGGTTTACACACCTGCTGATTATCAAGTTAGTTCATACGCTAGTATAAGAGTTACTGGACCGGTTGGAACAAAGTGGGACTTTAAACCCTACTGTGAATAGTGTAAACTACATAAAAACAAGTGACTATATAAATATAATTAAATCAAATTAAATAAAATGGCAAAAATTACAGACAAACAATTAGAAGACATTAACAAAGGTCAAAAAGAATTAATGACGATTGTTAATCAAATAGGTATTTTAGAATCTCAAAAACACAGTCTATTACATCAAGTAGCAGACGCTAACAAAGTTGTAGAAGATTTAAAAGCTGAACTCGAAGCAGAGTATGGAGCTATTGACATTGATCTAACAACTGGAGAATATACTGAAGTTAAAAAAGATGAGTCTAATCTTAAAAAAGCTTAAGATGTCATCTATTGTAAGAAAAATAAGTATTGGTTCAGACTATAAAAATGATGCTATGCATTATTCTGTAGGTCAACAAGTTTATGGAGGTCATGAGATTTCACATATACTTCTTGACGAGTCTGATAACTCTTACAATATTCATATTAAGAAAAATAACGAGGTAATGCCATGGAAGAAGTTTAATTCTAACATGGCAATATCTGTTGAATATGACTTAGAGTATTGAAAAGTTTATACGACTTTATAGTAGAGCCATTAGGCGAAAAATACAGTAACAAAATAAAAGTAGGTGATAAAGAGCTAGTTTTAAATACAAAAATTGAAGATTTCAAGTTTGTTAATAGATTAGCTAAAGTAACAGAAACACCTAAAGCTTTTAATACTGGTATTGATGTTGGTGATATAATTGTTATACACCAAAACGTGTTTAGAGTATTCTATGACATGAGAGGAGAAAAAAAGAAAAGTAGATCTTGGTTCAAAGATGATTTATATTTTTGCGCTATAGATCAAATCTATTTATATAATAAAGGTAATAAGTGGAGGTCTTTTGGAGACAGATGCTTTATTTCACCTATAAAAGATACAGAGTCTTTAACGTTAGATAAAGAAAAAAGCCTTGTTGGTATATTAAAATATGACAATAGCTCCTTAAACGCGCTAGGAATCAACTCAGGAGACTTAGTTGGTTATACGCCGAATGGAGAATGGGAGTTTTTAGTTGACGGTAAAAGATTATACTGTATGAAATCTAATGATATCGTAATTAAATATGAACACCAAGGAAACGAAGTTGAATATAATCCAAGCTGGGCAGAAAGCAGTGGAGGAGTTAATCAAAGTAGCTAAAGAAGCTATTGTTGATTCAGATGACGATATATCAGCAGATAGATTAAAAAACGCTGCAGCTACAAAAAAGCTAGCTATATTTGATGCGTTTGAAATATTAAATAGAATAGAGGCTGAAGAGAATATGTTAAATGAAAAACCAGTGGAGGTTAAAGAAGAGAAATCTTTTAAAGGCTTTGCAGAAGGGAGATCTAAATAATGTACGAGCAGACTTTATATAAAATACTTAAAGACCACGTTAAACCTAAAGTTTTAAAAAGAACTAATAGGTATAAGAAATGGGAGTACGGTTACAACCAAGAACACGATATGGTTGTTATAAGTAAAACCGGAGAGATAGGAGAAATTTATGAAATACAAGATTTAAAAATAGCTTTGCCAAAAGCTGAAAATGTGCATACATTTGAAGAGGACAGGTGGAAGCACACTGAATACCCAAAGGAGCTTAGTAAAATCAAATCAGTATTTGATTGGGAAGAATACCCTTTGGACTTTAAAGAAAAATGGTATGATTACATTGATGAAGAATTTAATAGAAGAGAACAAGGCTTTTGGTTCTATAATAAGGGTTTGGCTACTTACATTACTGGTACTAACTATATGTACTTGCAGTGGAGCAAAATTGACGTTGGGCAGCCAGACTTTAGGGAATCAAATAGACTATTCTACATATTCTGGGAAGCTTGTAAAGCCGACCCGCGCTGCTACGGCATGTGCTACCTTAAAAATAGACGGTCAGGTTTTTCATTTATGGCAAGTGGGGAAACGGTTAACCAAGCAACAATATCTACGGATTCACGCTTTGGTATACTCTCGAAATCTGGACCCGATGCAAAGAAGATGTTTACTGACAAAGTTGTCCCAATATCAGTTAACTATCCCTTCTTCTTCAAACCAATACAAGACGGTATGGACAGGCCGAAGACAGAACTCGCGTACAGAGTACCAGCATCAAAGTTCACAAGGCGTAAACTCGATTCAAACGAGAAGCTACAGGAAATCACCGGCCTCGACACCACGATCGACTGGAAGAACACAGGTGACAACTCATATGACGGTGAAAAATTAAAACTACTAGTACACGATGAAAGTGGAAAGTGGGAAAGACCAACAAATATATTAAACAACTGGAGGGTAACAAGAACCTGTCTAAGACTTGGATCTAGAATTATAGGTAAGTGTATGATGGGATCAACATCTAATGCTTTAGACAAAGGTGGTGATAACTTTAAAAAACTTTACAATGACTCAGACGTTACACAAAGAAACGCCAATGGACAGACTCGCTCAGGATTATATTCTTTGTTCATACCTATGGAATGGAACTACGAAGGTTACATTGACTCTTTTGGCTTTCCTGTATTCAACACACCAAAAAAAGAAACAGTAGGTCCTTTCGGAGACATTATAACACAGGGAGTAATAGAGTATTGGAATAATGAAGTTGAAGGTCTTAAAAATGATCAAGACGGTTTAAATGAATTTTACAGACAATTTCCTCGCACAACAAAACACGCGTTTAGAGATGAGTCTAAAGAATCTTTATTTAACCTAACAAAAATATACGAGCAAATAGATTTTAATGAAGATCTTAAAAACTCAATTAATGTTACTCAAGGAAGCTTTCAGTGGGAAAATGGAGTTAAAGACACAAAGGTCATATTCGTACCAAATAAAAGTGGTAGATTTAAAGTTTCTTGGGTTCCACCTTTAAATCTTCAAAATCGTGTAATAATAAAGAACGGACTTAAATATCCTGGTAACGAGCATTGTGGAGCTTTTGGGTGTGATAGTTACGACATATCAGGCACAGTTGATAAAAGAGGTTCTAATGGATCTTTACACGGTTTAACAAAATTTAGTATGGAAGACGTGCCTCCAAATCATTTCTTTTTAGAATATATAGCTAGACCACAAACAGCTGAAATATTTTTTGAAGATGTTTTAATGGCTTTGGTTTTTTATGGTATGCCGATACTAGCAGAGAATAATAAACCTAGATTATTATATCATTTAAAAAGAAGAGGTTATAGAGCATTTTCTATAAATAGACCAGATAAAAAATATAATAAATTATCGGTAACAGAAAGAGAATTAGGTGGAATACCAAATTCAAGTGAAGATATAAAACAAGCGCATGCTGCTGCAATTGAATCTTACATAGAAGATTTTGTAGGTTTAAAAGAAACAGGCTATGGCGATATGTACTTTCAAAGAACATTAGAAGATTGGGCTAAGTTTAATATAAACAATAGAACAAAGCACGATGCTTCTATTAGTTCTGGTTTAGCATTAATGGCTTGTAATAAAAATAGATACGCTCCATCAGCTCCAGTTAGAAGAGAAGCTGTAGATTTAGGAATTAAAAAATACGACAACAAAGGTGTCACATCAAAAATAATAAGTTAAATGGGTATATACACTAACACCAATAGCGCTTTTCCAAGCCAAGTAGTAAGCGACGCTGAAAAAGCTAGCTGGGAATACGGTAATCAAGTTGCTCAAGCAATAGAGTACGAGTGGTTTGATCAAGGGCGAACTGGAGGTAATAGATATCTAACTAATTGGAATAATTTTCATTCGTTAAGACTATACGCTAGAGGTGAACAACCCGTGCAGAAATACAAAGATGAGTTGTCTATTAATGGTGATTTATCTTATTTAAATTTAGACTGGAAACCAGTACCTATTTTATCTAAATTTGTAGATATTGTAGTTAATGGTATATCTCAAAAGTCTTACGATATTAAAGCTTATTCTCAGGATCCTAACTCAGTTAAAAGAAGAACTGAATATGCTAGTAGACTTCAAGAAGATATGGTTGCTAAAGAATACTTAGACAACTTGAAGCAAACACTAGGTATTGATTTACATCAATCACCAAGTGGAGTTGTAGTTCCAGAATCTAAAGAAGAGCTTGAGTTACATATGCAGCTTAGTTATAAGCAGTCAATTGAAATAGCAGAAGAAGAAGCTATATCAACTGTATTTGCTCAAAACAAATACGATCTTGTAAGGCGTAGGTTAAATATGGATCTTACAACGATTGGTATTGCAGCTGCTAAAACTAATTTCAATACAGCAGAAGGTATTACTATTGATTATGTAGATCCTTCTTATATGGTTTATTCTTACACAGAAGATCCAAACTTTGAAGATATATACTATGTAGGTGAAGTAAAGTCTATAACAATACCAGAGCTTAAAAAAGAGTTTCCTGGTATATCACAAGAGGAATTAGAAAGAATACAAAAAACACCTGGAAACAGACAATATATAACAGGTTGGGGTAATTACGACGAAAACACTGTACAGGTTATGTATTTTGAATACAAGACCTATCACAACCAAGTTTTTAAAATAAAACAAACAGAATCAGGTTTACTAAAAGCGTTAGAAAAGCCAGATACTTTTGATCCACCTGAAAATGATAACTTTGAAAGAGTTTCAAGATCAATAGAAGTTTTATATACTGGTGCTAAAGTTTTAGGAACTAATACTATATTAAAGTGGGAATTGGCTGATAATATGTCAAGACCAATGGCTGATACGACTAAAGTTGAAATGAACTACACAATATGTGCTCCTAGAATGTATAAGGGACGCATAGAGTCTGTTGTAAGCAAATGTGTTGGGTTTGCAGATATGATTCAACTAACACATCTTAAATTGCAACAGGTAATGTCTAGAATGGTACCAGACGGTGTTTATTTAGATATGGATGGTTTAGCTGAGGTTGATCTTGGTAATGGCACTAATTATAACCCTGCAGAGGCATTAAATATGTATTTCCAAACTGGTTCTATCGTGGGTAGATCAATGACGCAAGACGGTGACATGAACCCAGGTAAAGTACCTATTCAAGAACTCAATAGCTCTAGCGGTTTAGGTAAAATACAAGCACTTATACAAACGTATCAGTATTATTTACAAATGATACGTGATGTGACAGGATTAAACGAAGCTAGAGACGGAAGCTCTCAAGATAAAAATTCATTGGTAGGTCTTCAAAAAATGGCCGCTAACGCATCTAACGTTGCAACTAGACATATTAAACAAGCTAGTTTATATCTTACATTAAAACTAGCGGAAAATGTGTCTCTAAAAATAGCAGACGCTTTAAGCTTTCCACTGACAGCTGAATCACTTAAAAACTCTATATCGACTTTTAATGTTGAAACATTACAACAAGTTATTGATTTAAACTTATATGACTTTGGTATATTCTTAGAGTTAGAGCCAGATGACGAAGAGCAAGCTAAGTTAGAAGAGAATATACAGGTTGCATTAGGTCAAGGTGGTATTGATTTAGAAGATGCTATAGATTTAAGACAAATTAAAAATCTTAAACTAGCTAATCAAATGCTTAAGGTTAAGCGTAAGCAAAAAGCTATTCAAGACCAAGCTAATCAACAAGCTAACATACAAGCTCAAGCAGACGCTCAAGCTAGTACTGCTGAAAAAACAGCAATGGCTGAGGTTCAAAAACAAGAAGCTATATCAGGTTCTAAGGTTCAGTACGAACAAGCTAAAGCTCAAATGGAAATAAACAAAATGCAAATAGCAGCTGATTTAGAAAAAATTAAAATGCAGCAAAAGTTTGAATACGATATGCAACTAAAGCAATTAGAGGTTCAAGCTATGCAGCAGAAAGAAGCAGCTATAGAAGATAGAAAAGATAAACGTAGCAAAATGGAAGCTACACAGCAAAGTGAAATGATAAGCCAGAGACAAAACGATAGCTTACCTAAGGACTTTGAAAACGAACCCGATATGGGTATGCAAGCTTTCATGTAGAAAGTAAAACAATTATTTAATTATATTATATTATGTCAGAAGTAAAAACAAATGAACCTGTTAAACAGGAAGGTGAGTTTAAAATCAAAAAGAAAACTCCAAAAAAATTAACGACACCAAGTAATGAGCCCGTTAAGGTTAGCCTTAAAGAACCTTTAGTGGAGGTTCCGGCAGAAGTTACAAAGGTGGTAATACCTAAAGAAGAAGAAAATGCCATTCAAGTCGGAGAAACAAAGGAGGTTCATGTGGAAGAACTACCCGGAGATAGCGTTAAAGTGGGAGAACAGGTACAAGAGCCCAGCAAAGCTACTGAAGAATTTACACCAATCAAAGAAGTTGAAGTAACTAAAGTAGAAGCTGAGGTAAAAGAAGCTTTAAGAGATGAGAAAGTGTTAGGTAAGCAGTTACCTGAAAATATCGAAAAACTAGTTAGCTTCATGGAAGATACTGGTGGAACTGTAGAAGATTATGTAAGATTGAATGCAGATTACTCTAATGTAGACGAAAAAACATTATTAAAAGAGTATTACAAAAAAAATAAACCTTATTTAGATAATTCAGATGTAGAACTTCTTTTAGAAGATTTTGAATATGATGAAGATTTAGATGAGGACAAAGATATACGCAAAAAGAAACTTGCGTTTAAAGAAGAAGTTGCAAAAGCTAAAGGCTTTTTAGAGGAAACAAAGGCTAAGTATTACGATGAAATCAAGTTGAGATCAAACGTAAATCCTGAAACTCAAAAAGCTACAGACTTTTTCAACCGATATAACAAGCAACAAGAAATAGCTCAGCAACAACACGAGCGATTTAAAGAAAGTACTAAACAACTTTTCAGTGATGGTTTCGAAGGTTTCGATATCAAAGTCGGTGATAAGAATTATAAGTACAATATTCAAAATCGTGAGAAAGTTGCAGAAAATCAATCAAACATTAATAACCTTGTCGGGAAGTTCCTAGACTCTGATGGTAATATTAGTGATGCGAAAGGTTATCACAAAGCTATGTACGCTGCTGACAATGTGGATAAGATTGCTGCTCATTTTTACGAGCAAGGAAAAGCTGAAGCAATTAAAGAAGTTATGAACAAATCCAAAAATTTAAGTGATACCAAAGCTAGGTCTTCACAAGGAGATGTTTTTATAAACGGATTTAAAGTTAAAGCAATAAGCGGTCAAGATTCATCAAAACTAAGAATTAAAACAAAAAAATTTAACTAAAAAAAACAAAAATTATGGCTTTAACACCAACATTTGGTAGTATAATCCCTTCTCAGTCGCAGCAGGTATTAAACACAAACTACCTAACATTTAACGACGCTGCTGGAGGTGGAACTTTCGCACAGCAGTATTTACCTGAAATCTACGAGCAAGAAGTAGAGCGTTACGGAAACAGAACTTTATCTGGATTCTTACGTATGGTAGGCGCTGAATTGCCAATGACTTCTGATCAAGTAATTTGGTCTGAGCAAAATAGATTACATATTTCATATAACAGCTGTACATTTGTAGACGCTGGAGCTAACGAAGCTTCTACTATTACTTTAGGTGGTGGAGCTACTGCTTTAAACGTTATTTCTATCAATGATACAGTTGTAGTTTTAGATCCTGCTGGTTTAGAATCTAAAGGTATTGTTACTGCTGTCTCTGGAACAGGAGCTGCAGCTGGAACTATCACAGTTCAGCCTTTTGGAAATACTTCTCTTACAACAGATGGATTTGCAGCTACTGGATTAAAAGTATTTGTATACGGATCTGGATATAGCAAAGGAACTTCTATTGGAGCTGGAGCTGGTAACTCTGCTGGTAGAGTTAGTGTAGAGCCTGTACTTACTCAATATGCAAACTCTCCAATTATTATTAGAGATCAATACGTAGTATCTGGATCTGATATGTCACAAATTGGATGGGTTGAAGTTGCTACCGAGGATGGAACATCTGGTTACTTATGGTATTTAAAAGCTGAATCTGAAACTCGTTTACGTTTTGAAGATCACTTAGAAATGTCTGTAGTAGAAGGTGAACTAAACGAGAATGCTTCTGCTTTAGCTAATTACGGAGCTGCTGCTCTTCCTGGAACTCAAGGTTTATTTGCTGCTATCGAAGATCGTGGTAACATTGAAACAGGATTTACTGCTGCAAACGGATTAACTGAATTTGATGCTATCTTAAAAAATCTAGATACTCAAGGAGCTATTGAAGAAAACATGTTATTCTTACAGAGACAAACATCTCTTGATTTTGATGATATGTTAGCTGGACTCAACGGTGGTAACACAGGTGCTGGATCTGCTTATGGTTTGTTTGAAAACTCTGAAGAAATGGCTTTAAATCTTGGATTTAGCGGTTTCCGTAGAGGATCTTACGATTTCTATAAGACTGACTGGAAATACTTAAACGACGCTTCTACTCGAGGTGGAGTAACTGGAGTAAGCACTGTTGAAGGTGTATTAGTTCCTGCTGGAACTTCTACAGTTTACGATCAAGTTTTAGGTACTAACATTCGTCGACCATTCTTACACGTACGATACAGAGCTTCACAAGCTGACGATCGTCGTATGAAGTCTTGGTTAACTGGTTCTGCAGGTGGAGCTTACACTTCAACTCTTGACGCTATGGAAGTAAACTTCCTATCTGAAAGATGTTTAGTAACTCAAGCTGCTAACAACTTTGTACTTTTCAAAGGAATCTAATTGATTCAATATTAATAATAATCCCCGCCTTCGGGTGGGGGTTTTTATATGACATTAGCCCATTACTAATTATATACTATGGCTATTGTCACAATTTTAAACTATTTAATTATATTATATTATGGCTAAACAAGCTACAAAAACTGCAACAAAAGATGTTGCTACAGAAGAGGTAATTAATGAAATTAATTATGCTGAACCAACTGTTGCAAAAAACGCACCAGTTCAAGAACAATCAAAACCAACATGGGAAATTAGAGATAGAATTTATTATCTAAAAGGTAGAAAAACACCTTTAACATTGACCATACCAGGTAAACATACTAGAAAGCACTCTTTATTATATTTTGATCCAGAAACTGGTAAGCAAAGAGAAATAAGATATGCTACAAATCAAGATTCTCCACTTGTAGATGAACAAAAAGGAGAATGCACTATGGGTCACATTAGGTTTATGGATGGAAAACTTTTAGTACCTAAAGAAAAACAAAACTTACAAAAACTATTATCTTTATATCATCCACTTAAAGGTAGAATATATGAAGAATTTAGTGCTGTAGAAAAAGCAGAAGATGAATTAGATGTACTAGATCTTCAAATTGATGCTTTAAACGCAGCGAGATCAATGGACATAGATCAAGCAGAAGCAATTTTAAGAGTTGAAAAAGGATCTGCAGTAAATTCTATGAGCTCTAAAGAACTTAAAAGAGACTTGTTATTGTTTGCTAGAAATAATCCAGCGCTGTTCATAAACTTAGCTAACGACGAAAACGTTATGTTAAGAAACTTTGCTATTAGAGCTTCAGAAGCTAACATAATTAAACTATCTCAAGACCAAAGAACATTTACGTGGACATCGACAGGTAGAAAATTAATGAACGTACCTTTTGACGAAAATCCTTATTCTGCATTTGCAGCTTTCTTAAAAACTGACGAAGGTGTAGAAATATATAAGTCTATAGATAAAAAACTATAAAAACAAGTAATACTAATATACTGGAGGCTGCGCAAGTGGTCTCCAATATATTATAATAAAAAATAAAAAATGGCGGTAAACATAAATACGGTATATCAAA
>WLWG01002899.1_pt1 | contig 12375 bp, 11 predicted proteins | sample 6712871 | NCBI WGS metagenome assembly WLWG01 (sample SAMN12718693, study PRJNA515312) | sponge metagenome | isolation source: marine sponge | host: Mycale hentscheli | place: New Zealand: South Island, Marlborough, Capsize Point | collected 2003-05-01 | reverse complement strand
GAGCGCAACAGTTTGGTCAGCAACAGGGAGCCGCAGGAGCAGGTGTTGGAACAAGTTATCTTGGTCAGTACCCAACAATTATGTCTGCACCTTTGTCTACCTTTGGAGCAATGGATGCTGTTGGTCAGCAACGTCAGGCTATGGAACAGAGAGGAATACAGAGTGCTATGGATAAATACGCTTACGATTCTCAACTGCCTACGATTGGATTGCAGAATTACCTTGCCGCTATTTCTGGTGACTATGGTAGTAATGTTACTGCTACCGGCCCTGCCGGGCCTAGTCCTCTTGTTACTGCATTAGCAGGTGGAGCAGGTATGGCACTTGGTGGGCCAATAGGTGCGGCGGCGGCTAGTGGCTTGTCAAGTTTTTTAACCAAGCCTTAGGAGAATAATATGGCGCATACACTTTTACATGTTGGCCCTGCAATTTCAGAAGAAGAAAAAGCGCGTCAACAATTTGAAAATAATAAAGCGTGGCAAGGTATATCAGATAAAGTAACAGGTATTTTAGGAGATATATTTGCACCAAATACATCTAATGAACCTCTTGCTCACGAGTTAGTTTCACAAATGGAACAACAAGATAGACGGGCTAAAGGTCTTATTCCTCCACATATTCCTGTTCCTAAAGACTCAACATTTAGCGCAGGTCTTTTAAGCGATTTAAGAAAAACAGATGAAGGGCCGTTTAGCGCAAGACTTTTACAAGACCTTAAAGGTAGAGGCGTTGGAGCAAGACATCATGCGGGAATGGGTGTAGATTCATTTGTTCCTAAAGACTCAGAAGAAGATGAGTTTGGATTTCTTGACGCAATGTTTTTATCTAATTTAATAGCAGGTACTCAAGGTGGCCCACCTCCAACACCATACGGCTCTGCCTTTGGTGGAGGTAATAAGTCATTTGTTGGTTTACCTTTTGCATAGGAGAATATAATGGCGGCATTTTTCGGTTTAGGCCCATTGCTAGGAAGAGCGGCGGCTACAGCGGCTCCGTATGTTCCTAGTATTGTAAAACAAGCAGGGCAAAAAGCAAGAAACAATCCTTGGAAAACAGGTATTGGAGCAGGTGCAGGAGCATTGCTTCTTGGTGAAATGTTTGGAGGTAATGAAGTAGATCAAGAAGTAACAACAGGAGGCCAAGGTCTTAATCCTGCTATGCCACAGGTTAGAGGACGAACACCTATTGCTGATAACTGGAGTCCTTCAAGCAGTTTAGAAAACAACCTTGAATACTCTCTTAAAATGGAGGCAAGGAATGCCAAGGTATTAAAGAAGGTATTAATGCAAGGCGCTATTCTTAAGGCTCATAATCCTAATGCTGAAAACACTTATGTAGAAGATGCTCTTTCTTTTCTTAAAGCAGATGCTTTGCAAAAAAATAATGTACGTCAGGCTAAAATTATTGAAGGCATAAAAAACAAAGACGGTACTCTTCCTGATGATGCTAAAGTTATTTACGACAGGATTGTTAGATCGGGTGGTACTCCTGCGTTTGCATCAGAGGTCAGCGGTCATCAACTTGCTATTGAAAAAACTCAGGCTGAAGCCGCCGCAGACTATGCACGTAATCAGCCTAAGTTAACTGATATGTATAGTAAAGATCAGATTATGATGATGGAACTTAAACAAGCATATGATGCGGGAGATCAACAGAACGCTGTTAATCAATTGGCTTATTATATTAAGTCAGGTTTAGTTAAAGTTCCTGAACTATACTCAGGCTTTGAAGTTAAGTCTGACGCAGACCTTCAGGCTATGGCGGCTCAAATGTTGCAAGGATTAGATGGGTCAAGTGTAATGAGCGATGACGAGATAACTATATATTAATGCCTGACATTAAATTTAATTTTCGCGGCAAAGACTTTGACGCTAACGTACCTGATTCATTTCTTCAAAGGCCAAAGGCAGAACAGCAAAGACTGCTGTTACAAAACCTTAAGAAAAAGTATGACACTAAAATACCAGAAAGAGGTAGTGACGAAAAAGGTATATTAGATTATCTTGCTTTACTTGAGCGACCTTCACAGGCTTTAAAGGTTGGATTTAGAGAAAGTGAACTAGGCGGTGATATATATTCCGCGCTAGGTGGCGTAGACTTGACCCCAAAAGAAGGAATCTTTAAAGGTATAAAGTCTGGTTGGCTTGGCGAGGATGAAGTAAGAACTCAAGATATGCTACCTGATAACCTCAGTCCATTTACTAAAGGTGTACTAGGGTTTGCGGGTGACGTTGCTACTGATCCTCTTACTTGGTTTGCTCCGGGCATAGTAAAAGGTGCGGGTTCTTTAATTAAAGGAACGGGTGAAGTAACTGGTGCTACTCCTGTGTTAAAACGTGCGGCTAATAAAGCAATGGATGCTAAGTTTGGAAAGAATGATATTGGTATTCCAGACCTTGCTAGATTGTTTAATGTACCTATTGGTAAATCTAAAGAGGCTAAAGGTGTTCTTGATGCGGGTAAAGATTTAAGAGCAGGACTTCAAAAAGAAATGGTTGAATCTATTGCGCCGTTAAGCCAGTACTTTAGTGCTAGAGCAAGACAATTAGACGTATCAGAAGATGAAATTAAAAAAGTATTTACTAGAGAAGCGCAACGTGATAGAACTACTAAAGAAGGATTTGCTTATGATCCTAAATTAGAAGCGCCAAGCGAGGCTTATATTTTAAATGATAACTCTCTTACTCCTTTAAAACCTGTGTCTGCACAATCAAAAGAAATTCTTGGAGATGAAGGTCTTGAAATGCTTGATGAATGGGAGCGTATAGGCGGAAGGCTTCATGAACTTTCTGTTATATACGGTCAGCCATTAAACCGTGTAGTTAAGAAAGGTTATTTTCCCGGAGTCTTAACATCTGATGGTCGTAAGTATTTAGAAATGGGTAAGGATGAATTCTTAGAAGGCATTGATGATTTAGGTCAGCCTATTTTTAAAGCAGGATATAAAAAAGAAAGAACTCTTTTAGATAACAGAACTGTAGAAGAAGTTAACCTTGAAAGGCAAGATGCAATGGCGGCTAATTTGCTTAGTCATGGGTCAAGGCCAAATCCTGCTGATAAACCTTTTGAGTTTTTTCAAAGCGATCCTTTAGTTGCGTTAACTATGAGATCAGATAGACAGTTTAATGCTATACAAAACAAATGGGCGCTTGATGAAATTACTGATAGCCCAAGAGTTACAGGTCTTATGCCACAGGCAGGAACTATTGCTGAAGGTGGTTCACTTGATGACGCATATGACTGGTCTAAGCAAGGGTTTAGAAGGCAACTTAATACAGAAACTAATGAATACGAATACATTAAAGATGCTGTTAACGGTGCTAAACAAGATGGATGGGCTAGAAGAACTTTTCAAACTGAAGATGGTAAAACAGATTATAATGCTTGGGTTAGGTTTATGGATGACCAACCTTTTAAAAGAGAAAAAGGCATTGGCTTTTGGTTGCATAGAGGTTTAGATAAAGATGGAAACCCTGATGGAACTTGGATTAGAAAAAGACAAAACCCAGAGTTAGAAGGTAACTTTGAAAACAGAAAAGAAATTGATAAATACATAGAAGATGTAGTAGACCCTAAAGAACTAGGATATGTTGAGGTAAAAGGAATTCCAAGACGCAATGTTCCTGAAGATGTTTTAGATGCTGAATGGAAAAACGTATACGCTGAACAAATGAGGCTAAGAGGTTATGGAGTTTCTGATGTAAGACCTAGAATGAAAGAGTCTGGCTCTCCTAAGTATATTAAAGCAACTGCTGAATCAAAAAAGATAGCAGATCAGGCTAGGGCTATTGCAAAAGAAAATGGGTCAGAAGTTTTTATGGCTCCTAAACAAATTAAGCGGCAGGTCGAAGATGTACTCAGCCTAATGCGTGGTGATATAGCATCTGAAAAGGAGATTAAAAAGTTTTTTCAATTCTATGATGAGATACAAAACGGATGGAAGTCTTGGACTCTTGGTGTTCGCCCTGCTTACCACACTCGTAATGCCGTGGGTAACATTTTTAATGCTTATGTTATTTCTGGTCTTGGAGTAAACATTCCAGAAGCGGTAGATATATTTACTGGCGCGGCTAAACTTCAATACTATGCTAGGTTTAATGGAGATGATTTAGCAAGGCAAAAGTTTGTTGATGAGATTGGTGGAGGCAAAGGATTGTTTTATAAAGGAACTCCAAAGATATCAAACAAAGAATGGAATGCTCCTAACTGGATGGACACTGGTTACTCTATGAAACAAGTTGTAGAAGCCGCTAGAAATAGAGGAGTTACAGCAGGTCATTATAGAGCAGATAACATTAGAGCATTAGAGGCCCAACAAGAAGCCGCAAGAGGTCAAGGCAGTAAACTAAGAAGGACTATTGGCGCAGAGAATCCTGCTGTACAAGCAGGGTTTGCTCTTGGTGGAACCATTGAAGGTAACTCTAGGTACGCAGTATTTATTCATGCTCTTCGTCAGATGAAAAAGAATCCTAAAAAAATTAATGAGTATGAGGGAGAGTTATTTAAGACTAAACAAGTTACTGATCCTGTGACTGGAAAGCCTGTTGTTGTTAGAGATGTTGCTGATATAGAGGATCGTAAATTTGAACTAGCATCTCTTGAAGTAAAGAAATCTCAGTTTGATTATACAGATGTATCAAGATTTGAGAGAGATGTTCTTAAAAGATTTATGCCTTTCTATACTTGGACTCGTAAAAATATTCCTGCTCAACTTAAAAGTCTTGTACTTAATCCAGAGAGAGCAGAGAAACTAGCCATTGCTAAACAACAGTTTGAGCATGAGACTGGAGACTTAGACTACTCTGACTACGGTGCATTTTGGGGTGAGCGTGTACCTGTATTTTTAGGACAAGAATCAAAAGGAGTTGTTAAGGCTTTTGCTTTGTTAAATGTAGTACCTATGGCTGATCTTCAACGCATGATTAAACCCGGCCCGTTGCTTGCTGAAATGGGAACTCCATTAATTAAGGCTCCTCTTGAAATACTTGCCAACTATGATTCGTTTAGAAAAAGTAAGATAGCCAAGCAACCTATGTTTACTGGTGAGTCTAAAGATTTTTTAGGTGTATCATTACCTCCAAGGTTAAATCATTTAGCGCAGGTATTAGTTCCTTTAACAGAAATTAATAGACTTAATCCTGCGGGTGTGTTTGGCGAAAGGATGAAGGATGATCTTGGTAGGCTACAATCTACTAGAGCATACGGTGGTATGGGTGCGTTGCGGGAGAATACTATTGACGCTCCTGAAGCCGCAAGGTGGGTAAGATTTTTCTCTGGCGGTACATTGTATGATGTAGATTTAGGACGCAATCGTTACATTATGAATAAGAATCTTAAGAAAGATATAGCCGCTCTTAAAGGCGCTATCAAATGGTCTGCTCGTAACGGTCAGAATGATAGGGTCAAAGTTTTATATGAACTGCTTGAGCAAGTGCAAAGACAGGAGATTACAGACCCAATGGGACAGAGATCATGAATCATATTAAATATTTATTAGCAACTATAGCAGCATTTACTTTTGTTATGCTTATTATTATGGCTCCTGTACTAGTTAAAGCGCAAGATCAAATGCCTGAAGGTATGTACGAAAAACAAATCAAGATGAGCCTTGGCTGTACTGAAGGATTCATGGCTATGGTAGATATACTTCATGACAACTATCAAGAAGTGCCAGTAGTTATGAGCCATTTGGATATGACCACAACTTTTGTTTTGTTTGTTAACGAAAAAAAAACTACATCTACATTAGTTATTACTAAGAACTTAAAAGATAAGGAAGAGGCTTGCATTATATGGGCAGGACAATCTAACGGTACATCTTTAAGTATTAATCCTAATCCTATATTTCCAGTGGAGACATAATGACAATACCACCATACTTAATTAGTGCCATTATATTTTTGATAGCCCAAACAACTACCGCTGTGTGGTGGGCCAGTAGTATATCAAGCGATGTTGATATGCTTAAACGTGACAGGGACGACATGGCTATGATTATAGATAACTTAGATGTTTTATCTTATAGATTAGAAACGCTAGAGAAAATGTTACAACGAGTGCTAGGCCCGGAGGCTAGATAATGGCAACAAAAAAAGACCCGAGACTTGCAAGAGCAGGAGTATCTGGATTTAATAAACCTAAACGTACACCTAGTCACGCTACTAAGTCACACGTTGTAGTGGCTAAAGAAGGAGACAAGGTAAAGACTATAAGATTTGGACAGCAAGGTGTTACTGGGGACAGGCAACCATCTGCTAGACAAAAATCGTTCAAGGCTAGACACGCTAAGAACATTGCCAAAGGCAAGATGTCTGCGGCATACTGGGCTAACAAAGTTAAATGGTAAGGAGAATCTTATGCCGAAAGTAGGAAACAAACACTACGCTTATACTAAGAAAGGAATGGCTAAAGCAAAAGCCGCCGCCAAAAAGTCTGGTAAAAAAGTAAGTTACGTTAAAAAGAAATGAAGCACTTAAAGGAAAACAATGAAACGTATCTGCAACACTTACGAAAGGCAATGTCTATATCTGGCCTTATGTTGGTTGGGAGCGTTGGTGCTTTCGCTCATAGCATTGCACCATTTGTGGCAGTAAATACAGCCACTAAAGTATGCAGTAAAGTAAGAGATAAATTAGAACATAGGAGGTGTGTATGTGGAAAAACATAAAAGAAACTTGGAGTGCATTGGATTATCGAATCAAAATAGTAATCGTAATCGTAGCAGGATTGGCTATCTTATCCGCAATCTGGGGATCGCCATCGCCATCAGTGCCAGTACAATAGGTTGTCAGAGTCTAAAGGAGTCATCAGTGGTAGCAACAGGGTCGGCCATAGGTGCGGGTGTTGGGACTGCGATCAGTGGGGGTGTAGGTGCACCGATACTGGGAGCCATGACGGGTGCCTTTGTGACCGATGTAGCGACGGAGGTTTTGACAACAGGCAGAGAGACTCAGACTATTATCAAGGCGCCTGATAACTTCTTTACATTACTAGAAAAAATAGTGGGGATAGGTGGATGGACTTTAATGTTAATCTTCGTAGTACCGATGGTTCTGGGGTGGATACTACCAAGCCCAACAAAACTTAACAGAAAATAAAATGCCAGCTTTAACTTTTTCAAATTTCCAAACAGGTATTGATCTTAGAAAATCTGATCAAGCTGTTGACAACCCAGGTTTGCGTGATTGCAAAAACGCTTATATAACCGGTGGTTATGGCGTTCAAAAAAGGCCTGGTCTTCATAAGCTTTCTTTATCTGGTTTAGGATCAGATACTTCTGGATTGTTTTACTATGATGGCAACCTTTATGTTGTTAGCGCAACCCCAGGGTTTGTTCCATCTTTAAGCGGGTATGGAAGCCCTCCGGCTGGCTCAGTTATTAGACTTGTTCTTCCAGATCCTGACGACCCAACAGCAACAGTTTCTAAGGTTTGGCAATTCTTCCCATTCGATAGTAATTTATATGTGGTTGTAGAATTCAGCAATACTAATATTAGGCATTTCTACAATGGAGTTGCAATTACAGATTCTGGTTGCCCACAGGGTAAGTCTGCATGCGCTCACGATTCTAAGATATATGCAACAGCAGATAATAGCGATTTCGTTGCTTACAGCGCGACTGGTGACGCGACAGACTGGTCTAAGATAAGAGACGCTAGCGCAGGTCTAGGTATTCCTGTCAAACAGGAAACTCCAGACGAAGATATTATAGCGGTAACTAGCTATAGAGATAAGCTTGCAGTATTTATGGAGAATAGTATACAATTATGGAATACAGATCCAGATCCAGCGCTTATAGAGTTAGAAACAAAGATTCAGAATGCTAACTTAAACTATATCAAAACTATAGGAAATGCTGGTTCTGATGTTATATATCTAAACGATACAACATTTGAGTCTATGTCTCAAAAGCTGTATACAGATACTTTAGAATCTACAGATATTGGTTCTGCCATTAAGAGTCTTGTTTCTCCGCAGTTAGATCTTCATGCTGCTACTCATGAGCCTGTAGGAACATATTACGCTGGCCTTAACCAGTATGTTTGCATATTAGAAAAACAGATGTACGTTTACTCTTTCTCTCAAACAGCTCAACTGTCTGCTTGGTCTAGATATGAGGTTCCAGACAACCTTCAAGATATAGCATCTTACAGACAATTCTTGTATGTTAGAGCTAGTGACGAAATATTCTGCTTTGATCCATCCGCTTTGGTTGACACCCCTGCAGTTGGTATTCCTGTCAATATAGAGGTTGTGGTAGAAAGCTCTTTTCAGACCTTAAAGAAATCTGGAATATGGAAGCAGGTGTTTGGATCAGATGTTTTAATGGAGGGTTCTGGCAATGTACAATATAAGTACGACTCTAGAAGCCCTACAGATTTTACAGCAGCGCAAGCTATATCAGGCGATTCTAGACCTGGAGCTTTGCTTCCCGTAGAGTTGATGACAACTGAGATAGGTTATAAAATAACCCAATCAGCCGAAGATCAATTCTTATTTAGTGGTATAACTTTTTACTTTAATGAACTAGGTATATTCTGATGGCCTTAAAAGATAGAATAGATGCTGGCACGAGAGCTGTAAGTGATATTTTCGGAGCTGGCGGAGCTGCAGACAACGTTTATCAAGATCTAGACTACATGGCTAGACAAAGATACGCAATAGATGCTGATCAACTTAACAAGCAAAAGCAGTTAGCAGAAACAAGGGCTACTCAAAACTTTGCTAGAAAAAGAACTCACGGCGGATCTGCTCATGCTCAAGGTTTAAAGGATATAGCTAACAAAGACATGCAGGATAGAGAATCTGCAGCCAATAATGCTTTAGCTGGAATGAGACAGCAAAGATCTGCTTACCAGAATTTAGCTCCTGAACTTTATAAGTTAGCTGCTGCAGGGAAAATAGGAAACGAGGGTCCAGATGGCTTAAGGTCTGGAAGAACATCTTCTGGTGGAGGTTTATCAGCATTTGCGGGTGGATATACTCCTGATGCAACTTCGCGTAAAAGTAATCCTTTAAGCATATATGTTAGAGACAGGACTACTAGACCTGGAGACAGTTATAAAAGCGAAGGATCCACAATGAAGTATATAATGTAGGAGAATAAAATGACAGGTGGATTTATTTATGACGCAGCAACAGCCGCTCAAACCATTCAAATGGTTAACGAGTGGAACGAGCAAAGGAAAGACGCATCTGCATGGCAATCTAGAAATAGTCAAGAATATGCAGCTAAACTAAATTATCGAAGCGATAAAGAAGCTACAGGTAGACTACAAAAGCAACTTGCTGACCAAAAGGTAGATTTAGAGAATAGAGTATCTGATACTGGGAGAAAATCTTTCCGTTTAGCTTATGATAGAGCTGGTACAGATAATAGAGTTGATCAAGCAATAACGCAAGCACAAGATGACGCGGCTGGGGTTGCTGGCAGGTCATTAGATGAGTTCGAAGATTACAGCCAAACGTTAACTGCTAGAGCTAACGAATATGTTGATGAGGCTAAGGCTTTCACTGATCCTTTACTTGCTGCTGCTCCAGGCAGTACAGTTAAAGGTAATAGGTTTACTACAGGTTTTCAAACCGCAGCTAGCGCAGACCCTGATGCAGTTGACCCTAGAAAAGCAGAGTTAGCAGCATACTCTGAAGCCCTGTCTAAAGCTCCATCTTTTCTGTCAGGAATAGATATTGCCCAATCTGGCCTAAACGCTAATATGGAAAATATACAAAGAAAAGAAGGTCTTGAAAGGTCTGATCAAAATTATGCTGCAGCTGGAATACAGGATCAATTAGCCAATTATTCTAGAGAAAAAGGTGACTTACAGAAACGTGCAAATCAATTTTCTTTAGATGATTTGTATCGTGACAATGCTTTTGCTCTTAGAATGGATAATATTGCTAGAGCGAACCCTAGAACATTAAAAGGTCAGCAAAACCCTCAGATGCCTATTGGCAATGTTCTTTCAAATATTAGCAGAATGAGCTGGGCACAGCCTGCTCAACCTATTAGCGCTCCAGCTTCTAACTATAACTCTTCTCAGGCCAGTGGTTTAGGTGTGTGGGGAGCTTAATAAAACTGTAATATGTCTAATCTAAAACTTATAGAAGATTACCTAAAAGAGTTAGAGCAGGAGAACATGAGTGTTGCTGATAGCACTCATGCTGATCCCCTTTCTGCACAGGAAGGAGCTAAACAGGTATACGAGAACGACCCAAGGCTGAAAGCCTATAGGAATAGACAGGCTCAGGGTAGATACCTAAAAGATACCGGAAGCAGCGCAGGTAACTTAATTTCAGACATTGCTACTGGGTTAAGCGATGCGGCACCCTTAGATACTATTAAAGAGGCAGCAAAACTTTGGTCTGCACAAGAGAATCAAAAACTTTACAGCGATGCCTACAAAACCGCTTCTAAACTTTTTACTCCTACGCAAGAAAATGACGCAACTTTTGAGCTAGCCAACTCCCAACGGCAAGATTACGTAGACGCTCTTTTGGCTGATCAAGCTGCTGAGCAGTTCGAGAGAAACGCTGCTAGATCTCCTGAATTTAGTGAATCTTCATTTGGGGGTGAATCTTGGTTCGGAGACCCTCTAACTAGAGGAGCTGCTTACGATTTTGGTAGATACAGTATTCCAGGTACTGCAGCATCTATCGGCACGTCTATATTGACTAGGTCACCTGCTTTAGGAGCTGCCGCTTTTACTGCGCCTGTTGGATCGCAATCATATTATGGTTCAGACAAAGGTCATGAGCAAGCTAAGAAAGACGCCTTCTTTGATATGGCTTCTGAATACCTTTTTGAAAGACTTCAATTAGGTAATCTTCTAGCCTCGGGTAAAGGAATAGTATCTAAAGCGTTATCTCAAGGTGGTCTTGAGTCTGTTCAAGAGGGTATGGTAGGCATTGCTCAACTAGTCAGAGACATAGTACAAACTAACGAAAACCTTACACCTGAATCTTTTGCTGAGCAGCTATCTGGTAGGATAGGTGAGGTAGCACCCGCTGTAAAGCTTGGTTTCGGAGCTGGAACCGCAACGGGTCTGGGTTACTCATCAGCTGAAAGTCTTTTGAACTCACGTAACGCGCGTGGTGGACAACAACCCACGCCTGAGCAAGTCATCAGTCAAGTTCCTAGCGTTGACCCTAGCGCGATACAGGAGCCCTACAGGACAACACCTAGCGTTGATGTAGTAGATGACTCAATTGATATGCGCAGGCGTAAGTTTTTAGGTGACATGCGGGATATCGCTACGGTTGCTACTACTAATCCTACTGATTTATTGCCAGGTCTTGGAGAGATTGCTGCCCCAGTAGCAGAAACTCCTGCCCCTGTTGTTGCTCCAAAGGCTGTAATTAGTTACAGTAATCCTCCTGTTCCTACAGATTTCGTGTTCGATATAAATGGCAAGACTGTATATGCTATGGCACCAGGCACAGCAGATGTAGAGCAAGGAGATACTTTTGTTCAATTCTCTGATCCCGATGGTGGAAGCAATTTGCCAGAAGGGGCTCCTGATTATGTAGATATTAAAGATTACTTAGATCCAGAAAAAGAAATATCTCAGGTTGAAATAGACAGAGCTATTGCTAGAGCAATTCAAGATAATTTTATAAATGAAGGCGATGAGTTCTTTTTGGGTGATGTAAGGCGTTATTACGACGAGGCTGGTAACAATGCTGAGCCTGCTACATTCGAGCAAATAGAGCAGATGGAGGGTATGAATGATCCTGAAGGTATATTTGACGAGATCATGTTAAACCAATTTCCTAGCGCTTATCTTGGACCTGGAGAACGTTTTCCTTCTCCTGACTCAGCTCCTAGGCAAATAAAAAAATTAGGCGGTTACTCTAGGATAGAGTCGAAACCAACGTCGGAGCCTAGATTAAGGAAAGATCCTGGGTCTAATTCTGTTTCGCCTTTTGAATCTCGGGTAGAAAAAGAAGCTTTATTGATTCAAGAGAGAGAAAGAACTCAGCAACTGTCTAAAGACAGAGATGTTACTGATGCTATTCCGCGTATACCCGTATTAGATAGGAGATTATCTGAAGCTAGAGACAGGCTTAAATCTTTAGAGGCTGGAAACCCTCCTCCAGGGTTTGAAGATGACTATACTCAAGAAGAGATAGAAGAAGATATCAGGATAGAAAAAGATAATATAGCTGCTTTAGAAGAAGAAAAGCTTATAAAAAGCGAGGAGCCTGTTGAAGCCGAGTTTGAAGAGGTTGATGATACTCCTTCGGTAGAGGCTGAAGCTCAAATTCCTATATATGGAACTGGCAAAGATGACGCCAAAACTTTACCTGGAATTCCTAAGCAAATTAACATAAATAAAAAGTCTGGTGAAAGGTCTGTAGAGTTTTACGGCGCAGAAG
>WLWG01002898.1_pt1 | contig 12376 bp, 15 predicted proteins | sample 6712871 | NCBI WGS metagenome assembly WLWG01 (sample SAMN12718693, study PRJNA515312) | sponge metagenome | isolation source: marine sponge | host: Mycale hentscheli | place: New Zealand: South Island, Marlborough, Capsize Point | collected 2003-05-01 | reverse complement strand
GGGACGAGCATCACACGCCTCACTGTATTGAGGATGGAGAGTTAGTTCCTGTATCAATACTCAGTTGGGCTGACTGTCACGCATTGATGCAGACTCCTGCATGGACAGACCCTAATCCTATAGAAGAGTAGCCCTCCTCACATAAGTGTTTCTACATATAAAAAAATAATACTATCTTTGTATACAGATATAAAAGATAGAAATGGCTTACCAAAAATTACAAGCAAGTAGAGCGATAGCAGTAATTCCAAGTGACACTGTAAATATTCCAAACCCTGCAACTTTAGCAATCAGCAGCACAACAACAGGTGCGTCTGCGTTAAAGCTTATAGATGCGGCAGGAGACTTTGTTAATAAAGGTGTAAAAATTGGAGATATTGTATACTCAGGAACAGCAATAGCAGCAACAGTTACTGCGGTAGATAGTGCTACTCAATTAAGTGTTAGTACAGCAGTTGGCTCAGGACTAGCTTACAAATTATATGCGGCTCACGAGACTCCAAACAATGGATGTGTTTTGTATGTTGGTGACGTAACAACCACCGGTCCTAACTTAGCATTGGTTACGGCAGGAGGAGATTCAGTAGTATTAGAGAACCTTCTTGCTGGGGTTTTTATTCCTATTCAAACATTAAGGGTAAACTCAACATCAACTGATGCAGAAAAAATATTAGCACTTTGGTAAAATTCTATTCAACATATACACACAACATTAGTATTAAGTATGTAATAACACAGTGATGTCACAGATAAACGAGAAAACAAAAATTAATCTATCACCAAAAAACCTTTTGTTTATTGTAGGACTCGTGGCTACATTTGTTAGTATGTACTTTCAACTTCACGCAGAGGTGGAGGATGCCAAGCGTTTACCTGCAAGAGACACTCAGGTTGATGCGGCAATCATAAAGACATCCAATGAGATTGAGTTCATAAAAGCTGAGATTGCAGAAATCAAAGGACAGCTTCAGACTATGGAACAACGTCTCTATGAAATTCAATAATAGATTATGGGAAAATTATGTCCGTGCTGCAAGCAGCCGTTACAGAGTAACTCTAAATACGTTTGGATTCTTGATAATGGTCACGGAGGCATTATTGACGGTGTCTATCAGACATCCGGAAAGCGTAGTCCTATTTGGGACGATGGCACTCAGCTATTTGAGGGTGAGTTTAATCGTGCTGTAGTAAAACGTATTGCTAACTATTGTGAGGAAAATAAGATAGACTACATTAACTTGGTGGATACCAATGAGGATGTGCCCCTATCAACAAGAGTCAAGTTGGCTAACGAAATCTATCGTGAGTCAGAAAAGCCCTGTATATATATAAGCATCCACGCAAATGGCTTTAGTGATGAGTCGGCAAATGGTTGGGAGGTGTTCACATCTCCAGGTGAGACTCAGTCGGATGCTATAGCTACGACCTTATACGAAGAAGCGGAGAAAGAGTTCCCAAGATATAAGATGCGTAAGGACACAACAGATGGTGATGTAGATAAGGAGTCAAACTTCTATGTTCTAATTCATACTGCTATGCCTGCGGTACTCTCTGAGAACTTCTTTATGACTAACGAGAAGGAATGTAAGAATATTCTTCTAAGCGAGGAAGGAAGAGACAGGGTGGCAAAGATCCATACTGAAATGATAAATAAAATAGAAAGCAAATGAAAGAGATTTTAATGAGACTGTTCGGTAAAGGTACAGATGTAGTGGGTAAGGTTGGCGGATTGGTAGACCGATTCGTAAGAACTAAAGATGAGAAGGCAGAGTTTGAGAAGGAGATGGCAAAGATTTTAATAGACGCTGAGGCGGATATGCAGAAGAATGTCACCGAGAGATGGAAAGCAGATATGAACTCTGACTCTTGGCTATCTAAGAATGTACGCCCATTGGTCTTGATGTTTTTAATTTTCAACACTATGCTGTTGATATTTATTGACGCAGGACAGATTGAGTTTAAGGTTGAGGATAATTGGGTAGACCTTCTTCAGGTTCTTTTACTTACTGTTATTGCCGCATACTTTGGAGGTAGAACAGTTGAGAAGACAAGAAAGAAATAATTCCTATCTTTGTAAGAAATAAAATTAAATGGAAAAATTAAACAAAGATGAACTCAGTAGAATTCAAGATTTACAAACCGAGTTTACAAAAAACAAAGCTGCGATTGGAGATTTAGAATTACAAAAGCAAATTCTTTTTGATCGCATTACTTCTATTAGAACTCAGTTTGAGTCAGTAGAAAAAGAACTAATGAAAAAATATGGTGAAGATTCTGTTATAAATGTTCAAACAGGAGAGGTCACTCAAAAAGAATAAGAGATGTCAAAAATAAGTCAGTATTCAAATTCAAGTCCCGTTCTATTAACAGATAAGCTGATAGGCACAAACACTGCGGGTAGTCCTGCCAATGGTACAAAGAACTTTTTAGTTAGTGATTTAGCTACAGTGATTGGAGCTAACATTGATAAAACATTACAGCAAGTGGTGGATGCAGGGAATACGGCTACTAAAGACGTAACTCTAACAGGTACTTTTCGCTCTACCGTATTAAAAGGAGACACTATGCAGTTGCTCGCTTTAGGGACTTACGCTGATAATGTCGCAGCCCTTGCGGGTGGCCTTGTTATTAATGATGTCTATAAGACGGCAACAGGAGAGCTTAGAATCGTAGTGTAATGGACATTAGAAAGATATCGATAGGGAGTGACTATAAAGCTGCAATGCACTACATAGTAGGGCAGCAGGTTTTAGGAAACTCTTACGCAATCCATCTAATAAAAAAAAACATACTTGACAATTCCTTCATGATCTATATACAAGAGGTCGATGGTGATGTTGTAGTATTATGGAAAGATTTCAACGCTAATCTTCCCATAACAATAGAATATAATATAAATTTTTAATATAATGAAATCACCCCATTGCTTTATAGTAAAGCCAATAGGGGGTAGGCGTTACGATAATCTCAAAGAGATTGGTGGTGTAGAGTTTATAACTTCATCTTCTAAAGAAGACCACACTGTCTCAAATAGATTTGCAGAAGTAATTCAAACCCCTTTACGTTATTCAGGAGAAATTCAAATAGGTGACACTTTAGTAGTGCATCACAATGCATTCAAGTACTACAATGACATGAAAGGAATGGAACGTAGTGGGCGTAGTTTTTTTCGTGATGATTTATTTTTAATTGATCAGGATCAATACTTTATGTTTTCTCACAATGGAGTGTGGAAAAGTAGAGAAGAGTATTGTTTCGTAAAACCAATTCCTGCAAAAAAATACATGCTCGACAAGTCTATTAAAGAAGAAGAACTGATTGGGGTAATTAAGTATGGAAATAAATTCTTATCTTCACTTGGAGTGAACGAGGGAGATGAGGTAGGATTTATGCCTGACTCCGAATACGAGTTTAAGATTGAAGGCGAAAAATTATATCGAATGTATAATCAGGCTATATGTGTTAAGACATGAATGTAGTAGAGTTAAAGAGACAGATTATAGAAGCAGGCGAGAGAGCTGTCAAGCAACTCATCAAGGTTGCTAAAGAGGAAATTATAAAGCCTGACCCAGATGACGAGTTGGCTGCTGACAGATTAAAGAATGCTGCTGCAACAAAAAAGCTAGCCATCTTTGATGCGTTTGAAATACTTACTCGTATAGAAGCAGAAAAAGAAATGTTAAACACAGGGGAAGAATCTGTGATTGAATCTAAACAAGGATTTGCAGAACGAAACGCCACATAGAATATACACCGAGGTATTTGACTTGATACCTACAACTGTTCTTAAAAATAAGAATAGAGCCAAATCTTGGCGTTATGGTTATGATGACAAGTATGGTATTGTAGTAATTTCTAAAACTGGTGAGATAGGCCCGATATATAGAATTAGTGGATTATTGGTAGCATTGCCTAAGACACCAAAGGATGTTTCGACTAGGAGCAAAACATCTAAAGATCAATACTGGGAGAGAAGGGATTATCCTAAACAGTTATTTAAAATCAAGTCTATTTTCCAGTGGAATGAAATGCCTAACGCTTTTAAGACTACATGGGTAGATTACATTGAAAGAGAGTTTGATCGTAGAGAGCAAGGCCATTGGTTTATGAGAAACGGTAAACCTACATACATTACCGGATCACACTATATGTATCTTCAATGGACAAAGATAGATGTAGGATACCCTGACTTTCGTGAAGCTAATAGAATATTTTATATTTTTTGGGAGGCGTGTAAGGCTGACCATAGATCATTTGGTATTTGTTATTTAAAAATTAGACGTTCTGGATTTTCTTTTATGGCTTCCGAGGAATGCACTAATATTGGTACGCTTGCTAAAGATGCTCGTATAGGAATATTATCAAAGACAGGTAGTGATGCGAAAAAAATGTTTACCGACAAGGTAGTTCCTATATCAAACAACTATCCTTTTTTCTTTAGACCGATACAGGATGGTATGGATAAACCAAAGACTGAACTAGCTTATAGAATTCCAGCATCTAAGATTACTAAAAAGAATATGGCAACTGTAGATGAAAATGATATGGAAGGGTTGGACACTACAATAGACTGGAAGAACACTTCTGATAACAGTTATGATGGGGAAAAGTTACAACTATTAATTCATGATGAAAGTGGTAAGTGGGATAAGCCGGATAACATTCTAAACAATTGGAGGGTTACTAAAACTTGTTTACGATTGGGCAGCAAGGTTATTGGTAAGTGCATGATGGGGTCTACATCTAATGCTTTAGATAAAGGAGGTTCAAACTTCAAGAGTTTATATTTAGACTCCAACGTATCTAGTCGCAATGCTAATGGTCAAACGAAGAGTGGATTATATAGTTTGTTTATTCCCATGGAGTGGAATATGGAAGGGTTCATAGACAAGTACGGTAACCCTATATTGCGTACACCTAAAAATCCAGTAGAAGGAATTGATGGAATGTTAATTGATGTAGGTGCGATTGACTATTGGGAGAATGAAGTTGACTCTTTGAAACAAGACTCAGATGCATTGAATGAGTATTATCGGCAGTTCCCCAGGAATGAATCCCACGCCTTTAGAGATGAGAGCAAGCAATCATTATTTAACCTAACTAAAATCTATGCTCAAATAGATTACAATGAGAGTTTGATTGAGCAGCACTTTTTAACAAGGGGTTCATTTAACTGGATGAATGGAGAAAAGGACACGAAAGTAGTTTGGAGTCCTGACAAAAGGGGACGCTTTCTAGTGTCATGGTTACCAAGCGTAGGTCTACAAAATAGAATGATATCTAAAGGTGGGCGTAAGTTACCCGGTAATGATCACATCGGTGCATTTGGATGTGACTCTTATGACATATCAGGAACTGTAGGTGGTGGAGGATCTAATGGTGCGTTGCATGGATTGACAAAGTTTCATATGGAAGAAGCACCAACAAATGAATTTTTCTTACAATATGTAGCAAGGCCACAAACCGCAGAGATATTTTTTGAGGAAGTATTAATGGCTTGTATATTTTACGGGATGCCTATATTGATAGAGAACAATAAACCAAGATTGTTGTACCATTTTAAAAATAGAGGGTATAGAGGATATTGTTTAAATAGACCAGACAAACACTCCTCTAAATTATCTAAAACTGAAAAAGAACTAGGAGGCATTCCTAATAGTAGTGAAGATGTAAAACAAGCTCACGCCACAGCAATAGAGACTTATATTGAAAAGTATGTCGGCATAGATATTGAATCAACCTATAGGGATGCTGATGAAATAGGATCAATGCATTTCACTAGAACCTTAGAAGATTGGGCTAAGTTTAATATTAATAACAGAACCAAATACGATGCGACTATCAGCTCAGGCTTGGCTATAATGGCATGTCAAAAGCATGTTTATCTACCACAAAAAGTAGAGTCAAAAATAAGTATTAACTTTGCAAGGTATAGTAACACAGGTTCTATAAGTGAATTAAAGAAATAGATGAAACAGGTAACGGTAAAAATATCGCCTACTGGATTTCCAAGTCAGTTTGTTTCAGACTCCGAGAAGAAAACAGATGAGTTCGGATTACAAATTGGGCAAGCCATTCAGTATGAGTGGTTCAAGAAAGACGGAACAAATTGTAGGTTTTATAGTCAATGGGCAGAGTTTAATCGACTCAGACTATATGCGAGAGGAGAGCAGTCAATAGCAAAGTATAAAAACGAAATCTCAGTAGATGGTGATTTATCTTACATAAATCTAGATTGGACACCCGTTCCTATACTACCTAAGTTTGTAGACATTGTAGTTAATGGAATGTCCGACAGATTGTTTCATGTTCGTGCATATTCTCAAGACGCATTGTCGGCAGAGAAAAGGTCTCAGTATCAAGACATGATAGAGGCTGATATGGTAGCTAGACCTATTCTTGAAAACATTCAACAAGAGTTTGGAGTTGATCCGTTTATGACTGATCCACAAGAACTTCCAACCAATGATCAAGAACTCTCACTTTACATGCAGCTTAATTATAAGCCAGGGATTGAGATAGCAGAAGAACAAGCTATCAATACGGTGTTGGAGGAGAATCACTATCAAGACATTCGAAAGAGAGTTGACTATGATTTAACAGTGCTTGGCATTGGATGTACCAAACATCAGTTCTTACCAGGCCAAGGAGTCGATGTTGATTATGTTGACCCGGCTAACATTGTCTATAGCTATACTGAAGACCCACATTTTAAGGATTGCTTTTATTGGGGGGAAATAAAGACTGTTCCGATTACTGAACTAGTTAAGATTAATCCTGACATCACCAATGAAGAAATGGAGGAGGTTAGTAAGTATAGTCAGTCATGGTATGACTATTATAATGTGGCTCAATATTATCAAAACGATATTTTTTATAGAGACTCATGTACATTGATGTACTTTAATTATAGAACTACTAATACTTTTACTCACAAAAAGAAACGACTAGAGTCTGGGGGTTATCGTGTAATTGAAAAGGATGACACTTTTAATCCACCACAAGACATGATGGACGAAGGCAACTTTGAAAAGGTTGAAAAGAAAATCGAAGTGTGGTATGAGGGTATAATGGTAATGGGTACAAATATATTATTGCGTTGGGAGATGATGGAGAATATGGTACGACCTAAATCCGCAAGCCAATACGCAATGCCAAACTATGTCGCTTGTGCTCCTAGAATGTATAAAGGCAATATAGAGTCATTAGTTAAAAGAATGATTCCCTTTGCTGATTTAATTCAGATTACTCATTTAAAGCTTCAACAAGTTGTTTCTAAAATTGTACCTGATGGAGTATTCATAGATGCTGATGGATTAAATGAAGTTGACTTAGGAACAGGTCAAGCATATAATCCTGAAGACGCACTACGAATGTACTTTCAAACAGGTAGTGTTATTGGTAGAAGTTATACTCAAGATGGTGACTTTAATAATGCGAGAGTTCCTATTACTCAACTCACCGCTAATTCAGGTCAAGCAAAAATGGGAGCATTGATTGGAAACTACAATCACTACCTAGATATGATTCGTTCTGTAACCGGCCTTAATGAAGCAAGAGACGGGTCTACTCCCGATCCTAATGCTTTAGTAGGTGTTCAGAAATTAGCAGCATTGAATTCTAATACAGCTACCCGTCATATCCTAGACGGCAGTCTTTATATTACCCGTACTTTGGCTGAGGGATTATCTTGTAGGATATCCGACTTATTAGAGTATGCAGATTTTAAAGATGAGTTTGCAATGCAAATAGGTAAATACAATGTAGGTATTCTAGAAGAAATCAAAGACTTATATATATATGACTTTGGAGTATTCATTGATGTAGCACCTGATGAGGAACAAAAACAAAAGCTAGAAGAAAACATTCAGATGGCTTTATCAAAAGGAGATATAAATTTAGAAGACGCTATAGATATCCGTGAACTTCGAAACATTAAGTTAGCTAATCAGTTGCTTAAAGTAAAGCGTACACAGAAAGCCGAGAAGGATCAACAGATGGCTATGCAGTCACAGCAACAGCAAGCAGAGATAAATATGCAGTCACAACAAATGGCCGCACAGACAGCAATGCAAAAGATACAAGCTGAGACACAGTCTAAGATGCAAATAAAACAAGCGGAGATTGCTTACGAGATAGATAAGATGAATCAAGAGGCTCAACTTAAATTTGAGTTAATGCAACGTGAGTTTAATTTCCAAATGCAAATAAAAGGTGTTGATCAACAGGGCTTGGCAGATAGAGAATTACAACGAGAGGGTGCAAAGTCTGAACGTATTAGTCAGCAAAACACTCAGCAATCTAAACTGATCAATCAGAGAAAAAAGGATTTACCTCCTATTGATTTTGAGTCTAATGAGGACTCTTTGGATGGGTTTGATTTGGCTGAATTTAACCCAAGATAGAGATATTATTTTTATTGTAACTTTGTAAAAATTAAATTAAATGGAAATTAAAGTAAGAGCCGTAGGCGATAATGAAGAAAAATCTGTTCAAGAAGTTGAGCAAGAATTACTTGACAAACATGAAAGTAGACTTGAAGGAAGTGGAGATGAGCAACCAACAGTGGCAGATAGCCCTGAGAGTGCCACCCCCACGAAAGAGCAAGAAGACTTACAGCCGGAAGGTGAAACACAAACTCAATCCTCAGAGTTAAACGAGGAAGACGTTCTTTCATATATTGGAAAAAGATATGGTAAAGACATTAATTCATTTGATGATTTAATGACAGAGCGAGAATCTTCAGAAGAATTACCTGAAGATGTAGCTACCTATCTTAAGTTTAAAAAAGAAACGGGAAGAGGTATTAATGATTTTGTTAATGCTAATAAAGATTATAATGACCTTGACCCTAATCAACTTTTAAAGGAATACTATAAACAAACTGAATCAGAGTTAGACAATGAGGATATTGACTACCTGATTCAAAATAAGTTTGGTTACGATTCAGAACTCGATGAAGAGGATGAAATCAAAAAGAAAAGTATTGCTAAGAAAAAAGAACTTTCAAAAGCCAAAGGCTTCTTTAAGGAATTTAAAGAGAAGTATTCTGTACCCCTAGAGTCTAGAGAGGAAGCAGTTTCTCCGCAAAACCAAGAAGAGTTGGAGGCTTATAAAAAGTATATAGATGATGCAAAAACGTATCAAGAAGAAGCGGAGAGAAAATCAAAATGGTTTGTAAATAAAACCGAGGAACTGTTCAACAATGAATTCAAAGGTTTTGATTTCAAGATTGGTGATCAGGAACTAACATTCTCCCCTGCTGAAGCATCTGAATTAAAAAAGAATCAACTTGATGTAAATAACTTCATAAGCAAGTTTTTAGATGATTCTGGAATGATGAAGGATACAAAAGGATACCATCGTGCATTATCGATTGCGATGAACCCGGATAAGTTTGCCAAGTTTTTTTACGAGCAAGGCAAGTCTGACTCAGTTACGGAATCCGCAAAGAAATCAAAGAACATAAACTTTGACTCTATGCGTTCAACACCTGAGACAACAAATAAGGGAGGGACGCAAATACGATCCTTAAACAATACATCTGGGAGAGGATTAAAAATAAGATCAAAAAAAAATAACTAATAAAGTCCTCTGAATAAAATAGGAGGCATTTAAAAAAATGGCTGGAAGCTTAAATTCTGGTGGAGTTGCATTGCAACCATCAGCGGAACAGGTAGCATTGTCTACTAATTATATTACAAACTTCGACTTCTTAAATCAGTATCTTCCTGATACTTACGAGAAAGAGTTTGAGAGATATGGTAATCGTACCATATCAGGTTTTTTAAGAATGGTTGGTGCAGAGATGCCATCCAACTCTGACCTCATCAAGTGGGCAGAACAAGGACGTTTACATACTAAGTATGAAGATTGTACTTCAGGAGCAGCAGCGGCACAGGATGTAGCTACTATTACTGTACCTAACGCCCAGTTGAACCCAGGCACTGGTGGTCTTGCAATTCGTATTGGACAAACTGTTATGCTTTCTGAGCAAGCAGGAGGATCAACCAATTCTAACAAGGCGATTGTTACTGCGGTTGATAATACAGCAAGTCCTCGTACTTTTGATGTTGCTTACTACGAAGCAGGTGGTCAAACATTTGGAGCAGCATCTGCTGTTACTGTGTTTATCTATGGTTCTGAGTTCAAAAAAGGAACTAATGGAATGTCAGGGTCTTTAGAGGCTGATGACTTAATCCTTTCTAATAACCCTATCATCCTTAAAGACACTTATGCTGTCAATGGTTCTGATATGGCACAGATTGGATGGGTTGAAGTTACAACTGAAAATGGAGCAAATGGATACCTATGGTATTTGAAGTCTGAGCATGAAACAAGATTACGTTTCGATGATATGCTTGAGACGGCAATGATTGAAGCTGTTCCTGCTGAAAACTTAGGTGGAGCAAATGCAGCTGGATTTGTTGGTTCAGAAGGTATCTTTAGTGCTGTAGGTGCAAGAGGTAATGTTTGGAACGGTGGATTCCCAGTTGCTCTCGCAGATTTTGACGCTATCATTTCACGACTTGACAAGCAAGGAGCTATTGAAGAGAATGCAATTTTTCTTAACAGAGACTTTGGATTTTCAATCGATGATATGTTGGCTGCTCAAAACTCTTATGGAGCTGGTGGTACATCTTACGGATTGTTTGACAATGACGAAGAGATGGCACTTAACCTTGGATTCACAGGATTCCGAAGAGGTTATGACTTCTACAAGACAGATTGGAAATACTTAAACGACCCAACAATGCGTGGTGGTTTAGTAGCTGGAAAAATAAGTGGGCTTTTAGTTCCTGCTGGTTCAACTAGTGTTTACGATCAAGTATTAGGAAAAAACGCAAAGCGTCCATTCCTTCATGTTCGTTACCGAGCTTCTCAGACTGAGGACAGACGATACAAAACTTGGATGACTGGTTCTGCTGGTGGTGCAAGAACATCTTCTTTAGATGCAATGGAAGTTAACTTCCTTTCTGAAAGAGCTGTTTGTGTCATGGGAGCAAACAACTTTGTATTATTCCAAGGATAATATAAAACCAAATAGGGGGAGGTTCGCCTCCCCTTTTTTTAACTTTAATTAAATCAAATGAAAAAAAATATTACTACACCACAAGACATGGTATTTGTCTTGACTCAAGAAAACGCACCGTTGAGTTTTATGTTGAACTCACGAAACACACAGAGTAATCCTCTAATGCATTGGGATGGCGAACAGAATAGAGCCTTACGATATGCAAAGAATCAGAAATCACCTTTTGAAGACGAGCAAGATGGACAATTGGTATTAGAACCTATTGTTTTTGAAGATGGTTCTTTGGTTGTTCCAAAGACTAACCCAGCCTTACAGCAATTCTTAACCTTTCACCCAGGCTTTAATAAAATATTTAGCTTATTAGATCACGAGAGGGAAGCTCAAGAAGATGTTGAAGTGTTAAATCTAGAGGTGGATGCTTTAATAAAAGCAAAGGAATTAAGTTTAGACATGACGCTAACTATTGCTAGAGTTCAATTAGGTCTCAAAGTTGATACCATCAGTACCGCTGAAATTAAGAGAGATGTTTTAGTGTTCGCTAGAAATTATCCTGAAGACTTTTTAATGGCTGTACAAGATCCTAGCTTAAGAGTTCAAGATACAATTGCTAGATGTTTCGATGAAACCATTCTAAGACTACGGAATAAGAATAGAGATGTATACATCAATCTTCCTAAAAACAAAACTAAACTTCTTACTTTGCCAGTTGGCGAGGACAAGAATTATGCGGTTGCAAACTACTTAAAGACCGATGATGGCCTACCAACTTTAAAGATGTTAGAGAGTCATTTGGAAAGTATTGAAGATTAGTTAGGATAATTAAAAAATAATTCATATGTTTGTTATCCTCATAACGAAAGTTTGATTGTGTAAGTTTGTCATATATTTCATACGATCAACGATAAGGGACTCTAAATGGAGTCCCTTTTTTTATTTATCTTTGTGTTATTATTAACCCATTAAATTTTTAAACAATGGAAAAATTTTTAAATATTCCTGTAACAGGTGAACAAAACCAGTTGGTTTCTGCCGCAGGTATAAAATTAATTGACGCAGCTTCAGCAACGGCAACTACTACAGTTATCACATATGCTGGAGGAAAAGTAGTAACACTGACACATGCAGCTCAAGTAGCTTTCAGTATGAGAGACAGTATTCAAGATGCAATGGTAGCTGCTTTACAATCACAATGGCAATATGTTTCACATGATGTAGCTGTTCCACAAGCAGTTTCAGGAATCGCAATAGCCTAGTGTTATGGATAAGTTTTTAAACATAACAGAACAGGACTTAGTTGTTAACGGAACATCTGTAACTCCTGCGGGGTCGGCAGACTTGACA
>WLWG01002896.1_pt1 | contig 12384 bp, 18 predicted proteins | sample 6712871 | NCBI WGS metagenome assembly WLWG01 (sample SAMN12718693, study PRJNA515312) | sponge metagenome | isolation source: marine sponge | host: Mycale hentscheli | place: New Zealand: South Island, Marlborough, Capsize Point | collected 2003-05-01 | reverse complement strand
AGCAAATTTTTTAGCCCCAGTTTCCACTTCCGCCTTCGCTATCCTTCGATACATCCCCTTCGGGACACTTCCGAACTCCGCATAAAGCTTCGTTGGACACCGCAGGACGAGCGGCAAAAAAAATCTTTCTCTAAAAACTAGTTAACCCGTTGAGGGTTAACACTAAGCCATCTATCAAGAATAATTGCCGCAGCTGATCGTACCGATAAATGATTAAAATCAGAAAAACCATCAATCGGCAATAAAAGATAGTCTGATTGCTCAATGACTGATGGTGTAAGACCCTGACCCGTACCCAAGAGTATCAATACTGGCCTATCTGCTTCCCACACTTTTTTCTGATCATAAAAAGAAATAATCTGCTGTGCATCTGTTATCTTGGCCGATGTGGTAATAATAATTGGCTTTTTACCTTCATCTTCTTCTATTTTTTTAGTACCTTTGTTAATAGCATTAGCGACACCATCAATTGACCCACCAACATTTGTTGATGCAAGTGATTTAGGAACATCAAATGCGGTTGCTATTTTTGATGCCTCTTGCTGGAAACTAGGTGCTACTGTCGCCGCTAGTGCTCCAACATCAGACAATACTTTACTACTAGCAGCCAAGATTGTACCACCAATAGGACGCATTAGATCTTTGTAGAATCCAGGTTCAATTAAAGCCTCGGTGCCATGTAATTCTGGAACACCAGTTCCACTACCACCCTGCTCAAACTTACCAAAGAATGTACCGCCTGGAGTGATCTTTTCTATAAAACTAGGGGTGTACTGTTTAATTTGTGGTGTGAGGGGTTCGACCTCACGAGAAGCAAGTTGTCTTGTGTATTCTGCTTTTGCTTCAAGTTCCTCTGGAGTAGATTTTTGTTCTCCATACATCACTGCCTCTTGTTCTTCTGGAGTTAGATCTCCTCCAGTTTCAAGCTTCATTGTTGCATATTTTTTCTCTTTATCTTTTTCAAGATGAGACATCCTTGCTTCTGCAAGAGGAATCAATCCTAATTCAGCAGCAAGGAAAGCCCACCCAACGGGACCAGGGATAGCACCACCACTAGCAAGAAGACCACCCATAATATCTCCTTTGGCAAATCTTTCTATAGCAAATCCAACACCAAGTGCAGTACCAACGCCTGGTATAAATCTAGAAGCTCCTTTAGCAGCTGCTTTAGTTGCTGCTTTTTTACCAGCTGCTCCCGCCACTGCTTGTGTAGTTTTCTTTCCAGCACCACCACGGAGAAACTGTGTTCCTCTCTCAATTCCAGCAGAGATTGTTCTACCACCAGGAATCTTACGCAATTTATTACCAAGACCCATCCTGCCTTTTCTCAACAGGGCTCGACCAGTCTTAAGAGGGTTCCTCAATCTTCGGAGCATCTTACCAATGCCACCAGTACGAAGAAATCTTAAAAAACGTAGAAATTTAAGGAAATCAGGTCCACCACCACCACCTTTCTTCTTCATCGGATCAGTAAGATCCTCGAACCCAAAAGTATCTGCTACATCTTCCTTGTTTTCCAGGTTGGCTTCAGCTGCAGCAGTCTCCGCATCATCTATCGCTTCTTCTTCAGTCTCATTTTGTGATTGTAATGCATTCAAAATATCATCAAACCTATCGTTCAATGAATCATAAGTTGTTTCAATCTGATTGAGATTACTAACTGTAGTACCAACAGCAGCACCAAACAATTCATTCTGTTTCTTCAATTCATTATCAATTGAAGACAACTGCCCCTGAATCTTCTCTAAAGATGAGGTTAAAGTCTTGAGTATCTTTGAATTGGATACTGATTCTTCTTTCTGCTTCTTTTCCTTTGGTGTCTTCTCATAATTCTGACCAGTCTGCTGATTAACAGCGTCAAGCATACCTGGTGGCAATAAGTCTACAATATCTGATAGATCTGGTGCAGTTTCTTCAACAACAGGTTTGTCTACTACTACTTCATCTACTACCTTAACTGCTTCATCAATGTTTTCTTTTACTTCTTCTTCTGCTTTCTCTACAATCTCTTCTGCTTCTTCTTCTGCTACCTCTTCTTTCTTTTCTTCAGCAACAGTTGTATCAGTAAATCCTTCTGTGAAAGATTCTTTCTGTAGATATCTTTCTACAATCCATTCTTGATATCTTCTCTCATCCTGACCACTGGTACTACCAGTCTCAAGCATAGGATATCCATCGATATCCGTCTTCATATTCTTGATAATTATATCAGCATCTTGTGTGGAGATTTTCTTCTCCAACATAGAAAAGTAACTGGTGCCACTATCATCCGTGCCGCCAGTTAACTTTGCTTTTAATCTATCAAAGATGCGATCCTTCTGTCCACCACCAGGCACACCTTTCCTATACCATCTTACGATATCTTCTGGTGCTGGGGTGTTGAAAATCATTAGGCGGATCTAGATGCTTCCTGTTTCTTTTTCTCTTGTTCGATATGCTGAATCAAGAGGGACGTGTATACTTCACGTTCCCAAGGCATCATGTTTTCAATCTCTGTCAAGCTGTATTTATGGTACTGCATTAAGGCAAAATTAGTTTTGTAATACCCTTCCAAATTGTTTTGGAAGAGTGCTATGCGAAAAAACTTTGCAATCCCTCAATAGTATACTCACACTCATTACCTGTGTTTGGGTTGACTACCGTAAACGTATGAGAAAGTCTAGGCATAGTCTCATAGAACTTTTGGATTGATTCAAATTGTTTGGTAGTCAATGACTCCACAAACTCACGGAACTCTTTCTTACTAGTAGTAGAAGAATCATATACCTCTTCTTCATCAAAGATCTGTTCGATATGTTCCGCAATGAAGCTAAAGATATGATCGGCATCAATACCTTTGTTCAAGAATTGAGACTCAATAAATCTATCCATACTAGGATACTTCATCAGGATACCAGTGGTATCAGTCAACATAATCTTTCTATTATGCCCCTCTTCTTTGGTAACTTCTACCTCATCAATATTGATAGTAGCAGTCGCATTAGTCTCGCCATCATCCGTACAAGTTACCGTCATTTCAATGACTTCACCAATAGCAGCGGCACGAATCTTAAGGAACAAATATTCTAGATCAAATGATGGTAGCTGATCTACTTTAATTCTAGAAATAACACAAGACTTCAATACATTTTTAACAGCATCAATAACTTGCTTTTCTTCTTGCGATTCCATCGCTAATAGCAAAACCTTTTCTTCTTTTACCAGAAATGGTCTATACTTTACTGTCTTCCCAGTAGAAGGCATCGACAGTTCATACTGCGGTACGCCAAGTTTTGGTAATGCCATTGATATGTAAATTCAATTCGTATATTTATTTAGCTCGACTTTTTGAGTCAATTTTTGGTGGGGATTTTTTTTCGGAATTCTTGTAACCAAAAAGTCAATTTCCAATACCAAATGCCTTCTTTATGTCATCAATTATTTTCTTGAAGTCTGCTCCTCCAGTACCATAATTTGAGATGTCATTAGTTATGATACTATGTTTAGCGTAATGGAAGTTAACACTGACCTTGGTGAGTTGTGATGTTCCATATGACAATGGTACGGTATCAATAGAGTACGGAAAGATATCTTCCAAAACAAATGCCATTGATGCTCTATCATCCACAGTAGCAGCACCAGGTTCAGTCTTAATAACAATACATTTACCAAGATATGTTTCTGGATATTTCATCCTTACTTCACGACTTATACCACCACTTTCAACTGCAGACTTCTTCACACCATCGAAACTTTTACCACTTTCATCTAGTCCTATTTCATCAGATGATTCACTACCACTATACATGTAGTTATACCAGTAATGGAAGAACTTTAATGGCGTCAGGTTGGCATCACACATCCATGTAAAAGAAACATCACTATACAATCTTGCATAGGGATATTGAATCTGATTTTCACCAAGGTATCTGCCTTGTAGTTGTCCCGTAGCAGACTGAATGTTAGGTAGCTGTGCTTCCTCGACCATCATATTAATTGGACTTTCATCTTGCTCCCATCCAGGGAAGCGTTTAGTAAGATCACCTTTTAGTGTAGATGGTAAAATCCAACTAATGTTATAACCAGTCGTTAATGACATGCCACCATTGGCATTCATAGCATTAACAAATGATGAAATAGATTTAGCCATCTAAATAGTTACGGAAGGTGTGCGGAAACATTATGCCTTACTCTGGAAAATATAAACCAGCCTACCCACGGAAGTATAAGGGTAATCCCACTAATATTATTTATCGCAGTTTGTGGGAGCGTAAGTTCATGGACTTCTGTGATCATAATAACAGTATCATTGAGTGGGGTAGTGAGGAAATAATTATTCCTTACCGTTGCCCTACTGATGGGAGAGTTCATAGATACTATCCAGACTTCTACATCAAAGTCAAGTCACGTACTGGACAGGCAAAGAAGTACATCATTGAAGTGAAACCAAAGAAACAAACACAAAAACCTAATGAGAAACCGAAACGCAAAACAGCTGCCTGGAAAAGAGAAGTTCTAACTTACATAAAGAATCGCGCTAAATGGGATGCGGCGGAGGACTTCTGTGAGGACAGGCAAATGTCATTTGTAATCCTCAACGAAGATCACCTAGGGATAAAGAACAATGGCAAGAAGAAACGCTAAAGGATTTGGAAACACTAGTAACAAGTACACTACCATCTTTGAGAAGGTTAGTGATGCTACAGGAGGAGACAAGAAGTCTCTTGGTTGGTACAAAGGTAAAGTAAAACAACTAGCATCAACATACGAAGCAACACCAACTAAACTGTTGCGTCAAGAGAAGAGAGATGCTAATGATCAGGTGCAGGATGAGAATCTACTACGCATGAAGGTAAGAGAGGGTCACCTATACTTTTTTGAATACAAGGCAAAATCAAAGTGGTTGCCATACTATGATAGGTTTCCACTCGTTTATGTTATCAAACAAGACGGAGAAGGATTCTATGGTGCAAACCTACATTACATCAGACCAAAGAGAAGAGTCAAGATCATACAGAAGTTAGAGAAAGGATTGATTGACATGCCTCGAACATTAGTGCATAAATATCTTTATAATCACTGCGAAAGTAAGTTCCTAGATCTTGCTATTGATGAGTGGGAAACTTCCATCTTCTTACCAGTTGAAGACTTCATCATGACTAAAGGTTCAGGTAAACTACCATACGATAAAGAATATGTGTGGGAAGAGACTGAAACGAAATACAATGATCGTATCAAAGCAACACGAATCATCAAAGGTTATGGTAAACAATCAGATAAGGAGATGGTAACGTAATGGCAGATTCAATAAATGTTATATCAGCCGGTTATGGAACTGCATTTAATAAAACATCAATACGTTATCCAGAAAAATATGACATTGGATCGGATTCAGACTACGTAGCATTTAAATTCTACGATTATGAACCACCATTTCAGGCTAAAAATAAGAGAGGTGGTGCTGGTGTTGGGCGTGCATATAATGATTACAACGCCTCTATCCAGGAAGAAAATTTAAAAGAAGCAGAAGGATACCAACCCATCTTTATGTACATGCCCCAAGATATTCAGGGACAGTACGGTGCAAACTGGGGTGGCGCATCCTTCGGTGTTACTTTCACAAATCTAGCAAGGACGATTGGTAGTGCTGGCATACCAGATCTTGGTTCATTTAACCGAACCCTTCAGGGCGCTTTAACTGGACCAAAAGTTGCTGGATTTAAAACTGCAGTTAATAACTTAAACAAAGGTCTTGGAACTAGTGTAAGTTTATCACAGTTGATGGGTGGTGTTAGTGGTACTGTCGTTAACCCAAACGTAGAGATGATGTATGAATCCCCAGAGATGAGAGGATTTCAATTAAGATTCAAGATGCAAGCAAGAAGTGCTCTGGAAGCGACAGCAATCAAACAACTTTGCTATCAATTCAAGAAAGCATTGCATGCTAGTTACGGTGGTCAAACTTTTGGTGGTCTTGCAGATACAAGTGGATTCATTACCATACCTAAACTCTGTCGGGTACAATTTATGACTGGTACAAAATTGAATGAATATGTACCACAGTACAAACCGTGTGCTATTACTCAAGTAGATGTCAACTATACTCCTGATGGTGCATGGGCATCTCTACAAGATGGTGCGCCAGTTGCTACAGAGTTAGCAGTAACATTCAAAGAAACCAAGCTCATCTACGCACAAGAAATCACCATGGGAGCTTCTTACTGATGCCAATGTTTAATTACATTCCTGATATCAAGTATGATGTCAAACCAGTACAGTATCCTTTCACTCAATCAGATTTTGTTACTGCAAAGAATTTCTTCAGGAGATTTGAACTCAATCCTGACGTGTATGACTATGCATTGTACTACACCAAGTATGCAGTCCTGGATGGGGAACGTATCGATAACGTTGCTAAAAAATTCTACGGCAGATCCTCTTACGATTGGATCATTGTCATCACAAATAATATTATCAACCCATTAACTGACTGGCCTATGTCGGACAATGCGGTGAGAAAGTTTGCCGAGCAGAAGTATAATGATCCTTACTCGGAGATTTTATACTATGAAACAGAAGAGGTGAAGTCTGGATCTAACCTGATTGGTGATCTATCCAGTAAAAAACTTCCTGTGATAGCATTGGAAGGTGGACTAAAGGTATCGAAGAAGTTCTACGATAGTCCATTCACTTACTATGATGGCACAAATAACGTCACTGTTCTTGGTTCTAGTGTATCCAAAGGGGTCACTGCTATTGATCATGAGTTAGCAATGAACGAAAAGAAAAGAGAGATCTACTTATTGAATGGTGGATTTGTATCTGGATTCATCAAAGAGTTTAAGAAGAAGAATCTCTACAGTGCAAAGTCCACAGACTTTATTAATTCAAGGCTTAAAAAAACGGGGGTGTGACCCCCCGAAATTTATTCATCGTATGAACTTGTCCATACGAAGTTTAATGTAATACATTCCGATGACCCATACGGAGAAGAGGAACCCCTCCCCGTAGGACATGGAGTTCCAAGCGTGTACTGCTTCTCCCATCACTCCTCTGCCAGACGCTGGAAGTATGATAGTGCATCATCATCTGCAGTATCAGTAGCAGGGACGCTAGGTGCTGGTGCTGACCGCGTGATGTCAGGATCATTAAACCCACCAGTGGTGGGGATAGGATCTGCTTCCTCTTCGTACTGTGCCTGTTGGACAGGACGTGAGACACCAAGCACAGTATTCATACGGGTATCAATCTCATCATATGATTTGAATTGATCGTTAGTAGTGAATGCTTCCAGACTGTGTGCTTGCTTCCACAATGATTCCATCTCGTCATCATCAGCACTCAATGCTGTAGGTGCTGCGAACTCGGAAGCATCATAGTTCCAGTAACCACCGATGGTACGGATCTTCAGCTTGAAGTTAGCACCCTGCCAGAAGTCAAAAGGATTGATAGGGGTTTCATCATCGAACTCGGGTTGCATTGCAGCAAGAACCTTATCATGGATCTTCTTGCCATACTTGTACAGGAATACCTTGCCTTCGTTGTCAGGATTAGCAGAATCCTTGACGACATAGATGTTGCTGTAGTAAGAGAGTTTACGTTTGCGATTACGTGCGATCTCTTTATCGCTTTCTACTCCACTGTTCCAAAGTTTGTTATTGGCGGCACAGACAGGACACTGATCACCTTTGGTGGTGGGACAGTTGTCAATCAACCAACCACCAGGACCTTGGAAGGCATGGTTGTAGAGCTTTGCCCAGGGAAGGGACTCGCCCTCTGGTGCTGGTAGGAAACGGACGACTGCGTAACCATTACCAGTAGCGTCAAGTGCGGGCTTCCAGAGACGATCGTCGCCACTGCTGTTTGCATTGGTGGACTTCTGAAGTTCCTTCTGCAGGAAATCAAAGTTGCTCTGGGACTTGCGCTTTAGTTCTGCGAAATTAGACATGGATGTTTGGGTGTTAGGATTTGGCTTGTGTGACCCCCGTCACTCTGACATTATAACACAGGCAGAAGGCGGGGTCAATACCCTTCTGCCTTGAGATGCTGACGCATCTCTTCGATCTTTCCGATCAGTTCATCGAACACAACATTGGCGTCCTCACTGTCGGATGCACCGAACATGACAGCAGCTTGTTTAATGCTGTCTGCCATTTCAGTTGCCTCTGGATCATCGGACAACTTCAGTCTAGTATAAAAGACTTTTTGTTTCTCGATCATCTCTTGTAAGATATCGAAATACTCTAGTTTCTTTACGGGTGCCAATGCTGGGAAAGCATGTGCCGCCTTCATACAATACTCTTGCATCTTGGCAAGTTCTTGCAGGTCTCCTCGGACCATTTCCGACTGAAAGAAATCACTCATACCAACAATAGTTTAGCTCTACTAGTTTTCTTAATGTAATTTAGTTTTTGTGCATCATACTTAAGTTTTTCCTTAAGTGGTTTGCTAATCAATTTGGGGACCGATTCGATCTCGATCTCATTTGTTTCGCAGTAAAAAACGATTGCATCAATGTAGTTCATTGCATTGTCAAAGGCAATCTTCTCAACTTCCTGCGAAAATTTCGCAGCTGTCATAAATTTATCCTCCAGTTTGTCTAGCATGTTTGTCCTGGTATTCTCGGATGTACTCTTGTAACCTAACAAAGTATTCTTTCTTGGGTGGCATAACTTTGACTTGAGTGTCGCCATTTTCACAAGCAACAATCGTCACCAACTTCTTTACTGTTACTCCATACACTTCCTGTAGCATACATGCGTATCCACATTCTTGTACAAAATAGTCGTAAAGATATTGCTCTCGTTTTGGTGCTTCTGCTGTCTTGAAATCAATGATAGACAGTTCCCCTTCATACTCTGCAATGCAGTCCACTCGTCCTGCAATTTGTAAATAGTCAGAGTATAACGCCGCCTCTTGTAGGTATACCCTATTTATACGATCGAGCACTTCACGAGAAGAGTGGAACATAGTCCACGGTAGTGGCATGTCCTTGTACTTTTTTGTATCCAACTCGTTGTTGATATAATCTTCAACAAGCTTGTGATACCTAGTACCACGGTTGCATCCACGAGTAGTTTTTGCTTGCGCTTTTTCTTTACCTACTCGTGCTCTCCATTTAGCAAGACCAGCTTGCTTCTTTGCATTGTTACTAATCACGGTGGTGATGGAAGGATACTTACCACCTGTAGGAGTGACATAGTATCTCTTTCCATCAATCATCTCTGCTTTCATTTCAATAGGCAGGATGCCATCTACATGATTAAAAATATGCATTAAAGACCCAAGTTAATTTTACTAATTAGATACGATTTGACTAGACCAGATCGAACGATGTCCTCAATGTTGTATTCAACTAAAGAGAACTCTTTCATATCTTCTAGGATTCTTTGGAAGTCAACGATACCTGTACGTTCATTGCTCTTCTGCAAGTCAGACTGACGAGCATCACCACAGAACATGATCTTTGTATCTTGACCACAACGTGTCATGATTGAATCAAGTTCGTGGAAGTTTAAGTTCTGACACTCATCGATAAGAACAATAGAATTATCTAGTGTAGTACCACGTAGGAATGATGTGGACCAGAATGATACAGTTTCCTGTGCCTTCAGGTTCTCATACAGCATTTCAAAACTATTGTCATCAGGCATCTCGAACATGTACTTAACCATGTTCTTGTATGGAATCTGATAAAGAGATGCTTTGTCCTCATGTGTACCAGGAAGGAAACCAATTTCCCTCGTAGCAACTAGAGAACGTACAATGTATACCTTATCATATGGTGTGTATTCATCTAATACATCACGGAGAGCCAAGTACAAAGCAACAAATGTTTTACCTGTACCAGCACAACCATAAGCATAGATGTTTTGACCCTTTCCATACTCCTCAAACATAATCTTTTGATTATCTGTTAGAGGTTCTACAGGTAACAGATAAGAAGAATCAATAGGTTTCTTCCTCTTCATCTGTTTGTTTGACATACCATTGATGTCAGGTTGATTGCGCTTTCTAGATCTAGGCATAGTTACCACTCAATAGTTGAACCACGACGTTTTGATGCACGATTCATAATCTCGTTCCATCCTGGATGAGTCTTACTCATCTTATTCTTCCAGTCACCGACCTCACCAACACCAGCAACACCAGCTGACCAGTCTTTATCCCAGTCAGGGTTTGTTAGTCTCCATTGATCGTATTCTCTTACAGTCATGTGGAGTTCTTTAGTCTCCCCAGTCTGCATATGCTTAACAGGATACGTAGGCATTAATCCTCCTCTTGTTTCTTTTTGTTGAATCCAAATCTACCTAGACGAACTTGCTCCGTCTTCTCTCCCCTTAACTGATGACCAAGTTTAGCAATGTTCTCCATCACTTTCAATGTATCTTCAGTAGTAGAACCATCAGGCATACGGTCTCTGACAATATTAAATCTAGGGAAGAAGAGTTCTGCAGATTCAGTCATCTCTTCAATAGTTAAAGGATCACCAGGTTTTGGTGATTTCTTTTCTTCAATCATGTCCATTCAAGTGCCTCGGATACTATAGGGAATTGTTTAATAAAGATACTACGTGCGCCTTCCGCAATATCCATGTGTTCTTTCTGTGTTCCATGTGCAGAACGCAGTTGAATATAATGGATCCACGAACGACATGATCCAGTCATGTAGATTTTTGTTGGTACGGCTAGGGGTAATACAAAACGAGCACACTCCTTTGCAATTGATGCATCGAGCATCTCTTGATAGAGTTTCATTCCTGCATCAAAGTGCTGTTGCATTTTGATCTGGAACTCTTGCTTGGTGAAAGGATCAATGTCATCGATAGAGTTCTGTCGATTCTTTGAGTCCTGACGACGTAGTTCAGGAAGAGGAATTGTTTCAGCTAGTAGAGATGAATCTGCATACCGTTGAGAAAACTCTTGATATGTAAATGATCTATGCCGTAGCACTTGAGCTGCCACACCTCGTGTTGTATTTATCTCAAGAGTCATGTATGCCTGCTCAAACACAGACCAGTGCTGGTGTTTGACGCAATACTTAAGGAGTCCAGAGACCTTCGGGTTCTCCTGGTTCGCTGGGTTGCTCACCCTCGCTACGTACCCCATCATCTTCTCTGCTTCTGGAGTTACGCTTATCAGATTTACTGATGTCATACCCAAATCCTTTCCTCTTTTGTTCTTGTTTAATTAGTTCTCTCTCAAGCATTGCATCGTAAAGATCACTCACTGACCGCTGAACTTCTTCGTTAGTCATTGTATTGAGTTGTTCTTTCATCGCTTTCTTAAGTGCTCGCACCTTCGGTAGCTTCTTCATACACATCTTAAAGACCTACACATTATAACATAAAAAAAGAGGGGTCGCAACCCCTCTAAAAAATCAAGTTAAAATCCGTTTACATATTCGTTTACATTGCGCCTGATCGAGAGCATCACATTCGATTAGGCATTCATAATAGTCATCTAGTTTTTCATTTTCAGATTCTAGATCATCAATTGTATGTTGAAAATGTTTCCATTCACCTAACTGATTGCGTGATAATAGTGCATGCATGTTCCACCTCGTGTTCGTTTGGGCTCATAATGTAAGAGGGTTCTGGGTTCACTTTTTTCACCTATTTTCGCTACTGTATATATGTCTGTAAACGGTAACATAGGTTACAAATAAAAAAAGAGAGGTATAAATACCTCTCTTTTAACACAAAAGTATTAACTTTTATGGTCTGATCTTCAGAAGATCTATACCTTACTTGGTATAGACTTTACCACGGTAGCAAAATGTACCGTGTGTTTCTTTCGACTCGACACATCGTGTATTATACTCAACACCACGATATGTAGTGTGACTAATCTGTGCGTCGTGAAGTGCAGATGCCTTGTTGATCTGCTTCTTGATCATTTGCAGTGTGTTCATTGTAGGTACTCCTAAAGTAATAGAGGGTTTTAATCCCCGTTCCTTCAGTCGTGTGCGTCCCAAGGGTAGCAATTAGGTGTTGATTCCTTCATGACCTCAATCAATTCCACCTTCGCTTCGGGAGGTAGATTCTCATTTGTTCTCATCCGAAACATAATTGCATCGGTTTGAGCACAGGTGAGTGATGAATAGAGTAATAGATCTAACATGAGATGAACGCTCCGTTCCGCGACTTACTTGCGTCCGAAAGGATATAGAGTCCTTTGGATGAACGTGTAGTCATGATAACATGACATTATTATTTATGCAACCTACTTGTCTCGTTTCTTTTTGCGACGATAGTAAGGGGTGTTACTAATGGGCTTGGTATTCTTTAAGTCCTTCTTGAGTTTCTTCAAGAAGGATAAGTGGTCCCTGATACCATGTATCGGGGTTTTCGGAATACCAGTCGATTGTATCTCGCTTGAGTAACGGGACTTTGCTTGTCTCTTC
>WLWG01002894.1_pt1 | contig 12388 bp, 13 predicted proteins | sample 6712871 | NCBI WGS metagenome assembly WLWG01 (sample SAMN12718693, study PRJNA515312) | sponge metagenome | isolation source: marine sponge | host: Mycale hentscheli | place: New Zealand: South Island, Marlborough, Capsize Point | collected 2003-05-01 | reverse complement strand
CTATGTATGCCATTATTATTCTCCAGTGTTTACATACGATAACACGGGTCTGGTGTCTTGTCAACCGGATAAATAGTGCTATGCCAAGAATAAGTTTATGGAACAAGACCAAAACACACGATTATGATTTTATCGACCGTATTGTGGGCGAGAATGTCTTTGCGGGTGGTACTGGTGTTATTGTCCACAAGTATCTGGGAGTAACAGAGACACCCTATGCTGGTGATCCTTCAAACCCAAGTTCAGCAGTGGATCACACCGAAGTGTTCATACAGGACTTGCTATTCCTAGAGAATCGTGACCGTAAGTACTCAAAAGACTTATATGAGATGCGTGGTGCCTATGCACTCGCAGACAACGACTCGTTTGATCTCACTCAGTTTGGTGCGTTCCTGGCTAACGACACGCTCTTTATGAACTTTCATATTGAGAGCATGGTCAGCACACTGGGTAGAAAACTTATGCCTGGCGATGTGCTTGAGCTTCCTCACTTGAGAGATGACTTGCTGTTGGGCAAGGACGATGCTGTAAACAGATTTTTAGTAGTCAAGGAGGGTACACGCCCTGCTGAAGGCTATGATCCCAGATGGTGGCCACACTTGTGGCGTGTCAAACTGGGTACTATTACTGACTCGCAGGAGTACAGAGATATTTTAGGTACTGGTGAGAACGCTGAAGATTTGCGTAATCTCATCAGCACATACCAAACAGAGCTTCGTGCGCAGGATCGTGTCATGGAGCAAGCAGAAGAAGATGTACCACACATGCCTCATACTCGTGAGCGCAGACATTTGTTTGTGGATCCTGATTTGCCAGTGCCTCCCAGCATTGCTTTGGAGGGTGACGGTGGTACTGACTTGCTATTTGGCGGTACCATTGTGGGCAGTGGCGATACATTCCCACAGGGTGGTGTGTCAGACGGTGACTACTTCTTGCGTACAGACTTTATTCCTGACAGATTATTTCAGAAGTCAGGCAACCGTTGGGTAAGGATGGAGGACGAGACTCGTCAGAAGTGGACAAGCGCCAATAGAGTGCTCAAGAACTTCATCAACAACGACAATGTTACTACTAACTCAGATGATACAGACCAGGCTGAGAAAACTAACATGAGCAAAGTTGTTATGCCCAGAAACGACACAAAACCCAGAAACAGAAAACTTGAGGATTAATGGATGGACCGACACGCAGTATATGAGCAACTCAAAATTGATGAAGGAGTTGAGTACGAAATCTACCTCGACCATCTCGGCTACCCAACATTCGGTGTGGGGCACTTGGTCTTGGAAACAGACTATGAACATGGAAAAGAAGTCGGGACACCAGTATCAGTGGAGAGAGTCAAAGAATGTTTTGAAGCAGACCTGGACACCGCAATCTCAGAGTGTGACGCTCTATACGAAGAAGGGGTGTTTGGAGACCTACCAGGAGAAGTACAAGAGATCCTGGTTAACATGATGTTCAACATGGGCAGAACACGCCTAAGCAAGTTCAAGAAGATGCATGCCGCCATTCTTGAAGCAGATTGGACAGAGGCGGCAAAAGAAGGCACAGACAGCCTGTGGTACAGACAGGTCACAAACAGAGCAGACAGACTAATGGAGCGGTTACGCAATGTCGGACAAGATACGAGTAAAGGAACTACCTGAAAATCCAGTAGAGCGCACATACGCTTTAGACGAATACACAGGCAGATTAGCAATATATTTAGATGGGCACTGGCAGTTTGCCGAAGATGTCACCAAACGTGAATATGCTGAAGATATAGCAAAGCATTTTAAGAAAGTATCGTTAATGACGTAGCACAGGAAAAATTATGGCAGGAAAATATAACAGCATAGACGGTAAGTCAGAGAACTTGGACTGGTGGTATGACGCACAAATCCGTCGTTATCTGATTCAGTTAATCAGAATCTTTAGTCACTTCAGAGTCAGAGAGTACACTGACAAGGGAGTGAACTATAACCGTGTGCCTTGCCGTTATGCTGATAGCAGTCGTATGGTTACTCACATCATGCGAAACAATTCAGAGAACATCATAAACTCTACGCCTTTTATAAGTGTCAGTATAAATGCTTTGAAATATAACCAATCAAGAACACAGGAACCTTTCAACGTTGACACTATTCAAGTAGCAGAGCGTGAGTATGATCATGAGAACAATGTGTATGGCGATGGTCCAGGTAACTTGTATACTGTACATCGTTACATGCCTGTACCTTACAATCTAACCATAAATGTGGACATATGGTCTCCCAACACTGATACTAAATTACAAATCATGGAACAACTCATGGTTATCTTCAATCCCAGCATACAAATACAAAGCACAAATAATCCAGTGGATTGGAGTAGCATATTTGAAGTCACAATGGAAGATGTAAATTGGAGCAACAGAACTGTGCCATCAGGTGTAGACGATATTATTGACATTGCTACCATGACATTTGATGTGCCTATCTGGATAAACCCACCAGCACAAGTCAAGCGCCAGCAGATTATACAAACTATTGTTACTAATGTGTTTAGTGACACTGATGATGACTTTTATGATTTTGATAGTCAATATTACGATTTCTTCCGTACTGTACCCGAGACACCTGAGCAACTTATTATTACGCCTAACGATTATCGTCTCAAAGTGGAAGCATCAGAAGTACAATTGCTTACCATGGATTATCAGCCAGCACTGTGGTCAGACTTACTTGAGATACAGGGTGGATTGATAACACATACAAGTTTGCTCAAAGTAAATACCAGCGACGACATAGATAACGAACTTGCTATGATAGTGGGCAGTGTCAATGAACATCCATTCGATCCCAGCAAACTTATCTGGAACGTTGCGGCAGATACATTACCAACTAATACAATAAATCCCATTAACAGAATTGTTGATCCCACAGAGGCTGAGCCAGGAGATGGTCTACCAGCAAAGGCACCAGGACAACGTTATCTGATTACTGCTAATGTACCCGGAGGAGACAACTACTGGGGCGAAAACTTTATAAAGGGCAATGCTAACGATATCATAGAAGTAGGCGAGCAGGGTAACTGGTTCGTAGCATTTGAGAGTTCTGAATCTCATGATGTTGAGGTTGTCACTAATAACTATACTAACAAGCAGTTAAAATGGGACGGCGAGAAATGGTTCAGTTCATACGAGGGCGTTTATAATGGTGGTTTTTGGAGACTCTACCCCTAACTCCACTACTGCCGCGGGCGTGTTGTTCCTGGCTCGTGACACTGGCAGGTGCTTGTTACAACTTCGCAACTCAGATAAACGCTTCAAACACACCTGGGGATTCTGGGGAGGCATGATGGAGAAAGGTGAGACGCCTTTTGAGAGCATACAACGAGAGTTACAGGAAGAAATAGGCTTTGTGCCTGACCTACAAAAACTAAATCCCATAGACATCTATCAGAGCCGCAACAAACAGTTCTACTATTATAGTTTTGTATATGTTACTGATTCAGAGTTCCATCCTGAACTTAATGCTGAGAGTGCTGGCTATGCCTGGGTAGATATTGGTGTATGGCCCAAGCCTTTACACCAGGGTGCCTACAATACACTGATGCGTAACGGTGGCACAGAGAAACTAGAGAAAATTTTAGATATTGCTAGGGCCTGAGCTTTTTGTTCTTGTCCACTGCCTGATCCAACACACTCAAATCCACTCCCAAACTTTCAGCATAGTGTATGAGTGCGGCTGTATCCTTGGGGAAGCAATGTCCACCAAAGCCAGGTAGTCTGTCAGGTCCAGGCACTTGCATATGAGTCTCGCCCATTCTGGGGTCGCGCATCAGCATATCAGTAAAGTTTTCCCAGGGTATGTCAGTGTGAGAAGCATCATACAGACTACGAAGTTCGTTAAAGAATGTTACCTTGGTAGCAAGCCAACTATTGATAGTATACTTGAGCAAACTCGCAGTAGTGAGGTCAACCTTAAAGGTGGGCACTACTCTGACGTTGCTGTGGTTTACATACAGACGTTCCACATACTCACAGTCAGTCCAGTCTCCTCCCAGGATCTGCATATTGGGATTTAGGAAGTCCTGTAATGAGTTTGCCTCAGTTAAAAACTCTGGATTGTAAACTATTTTAAGGTTGCTGTGATTGTCTCTGAAAGTAGTCAGATGTAAGGGAGTAATAGTGCTCTTTATAATTACTATGCCCTGATAGTTTAGATCAGATAGTTCACAAACCACTTCACTAGCAATCCTAACATCTACGTCGCCATTGTCCAGTTCAGGAGTGGGTACGCACACAAACACCGCATCAGCATCAAAGTCATTGACCAATACATCTAGTGTAATGTTAGTGAGCAGAGGATCAACTATGAGTTTGTCTATGTCTCTTTTGAATCCGTTGGCTACAGCACTGCCCACGAAGCCGTGCCCTATGATGCCTATTTTTGCTGTCATACTATTACTTACTTGTTTTCCTGTCTACACCGTCCCAATCTGGTCCTGGCTCTGGTTGATTTAACCTGTGTTCATACAAATCTGCCAGTGTCTCATTGTGTTTGCGCAAGTGTTTGAGATTTTGTTTGGCTTCTGACCAAGACAAGTTCTGGTAGCAGTGTGTTACACAATTAATCGCTAAAGCATATTCTACACTAACCAGGCTATAGATGTCAACCGGAGCAGTCTGTCCCTTTACTGCTATCCGGTCGATAAACGCCAGTTCGTCTGAATCATAGTCAGTGAGTTCCTCCAACGTTTGTTTGGTAAACATATAGAACATACCATAGTCCTTGGTCTGTCCTTCCAGCCTTGCGGCTAAGTTTACGCTGTCTCCTAAAACAGTATAGTCAAAGCGGGTGTCACTGCCCATATTACCAACCACAGCATCACCAGTGTTAATACCGATGCCCACACCGAGTTCCAGTAGACCTTCCTTCTTGAGTTCTTCATTGAGTTCGGCTAATGCCACCTCCATTTGTTGTGCCGTCTTGACAGCCTGATTGGCATGGTCAGGTACGTCAAGCGGTGCTCCCCAGATCGCCATGAGCGCATCGCCTATGTATTTGTCTATGGTGCCAGAGTTTTTGAGTGCGATGTTGGTCATGGGCGTCATATATCTGTTTATGAGCTTGCCCAAGCCCTGTGGGTCTGTCTTGTACTGTTCTGATATGGGTGTGAAGCCTCTGATGTCTGAAAATAGGTATGTCATGGTCTTAGTTTCGCCTCCCAGCCTGAGTAACTCAGGATTCTTCTGTAGGCGTTTAACAAGTCCAGGTGCTATGTAGTGTTCAAACTGTTTCTTAATTTGTTCTCTGAGTTTGTACTGCACATAGAAGTTATTGAAACTTGATTGTGCAAATATCAGGAATGTTGCTAACACTGGGAAGGTAGCATCCACAAGCCATAATTTATTAGTGTATGCCCAAACGCTACCGTATGCATAACTCGAGATTATACCTAGGCTTACTGGCATACTCAGCCATATGGGCAAACGGTATACCACTATGGCTATCAATATCATACTAACAATAGTCAACACAAGTTCCAGCAAGGGAAATAGCTCGGTTCTGACTATGTTACTACCGTCCACAAAGTTTTGTAGCATGTGAGCCTGTATGTCTTGTGGCAGAATGTTGCCTCTGGGTGTGGGCACAGGGTTGCTGACACCTTCAGCACTCACGCCCACTATCACAAACTTACCTCCCAAGTCAGGCAAAGCATTGCCTGGTATGTATTCTACGACATCAAATGTATTATTGAATCTTATGTACGCTGTGCCGTCAGGATTAGTAAGTATAGGGTCAAATGGGGGCACAGCAAATTCAGATACACCTATGTCTGTGGTCTTAATAACATAACTGGGTTTGCCCGTATACGCTCTGAGCATCTCGATAACAAAACTGGGATAGATAGCATCACCTACAGTAACAGCCAGAGGATATGTGCGAGTCTGGTTGTCTGGCTGTGGTGCGCTGGCTATAACACCTATGCCTGCGGAAGCGTCTTCGAGCTCAGTTATGTTCGTTATCAGATTGGGCCAGGTCAAAAGCAGGGTAGAAGCTGGTGTAGACCCTATTGTTGCCGTGCCAATGTGCGGCCCTGAACTCCTTATGCCTCTGGAGCTCGGGGTCTGGCTTAAAATTATTCCGTTCTGGTTCATCCAACTTGCTAGTACTTCGTCCCCACCAAAACGATCCTGCTCTGGGAACATCACGTTTAGTGCTATTATACCTGCTCCTGATTGCCTCAAGTCGGCAATCAATTGTGCGATATTCTGTCTGGGCCATGGCCATTGTCCCCAAGCGTCAAGGCTACGTTCGCCTATGTTTACAATCACAACTTCTGAGCTGTGTTTGATGTCGTCAGTTTGCTGTAGTGTATCAAATGTCTGTGATCTCAAACTCTGTGCCCACACTGGGTCAGCAATCTTTGTGTATGTGAGCAGTCCAATTGTGAGTGCTACTGCCCAAGCACTATATAAGTATTTCATTACTGTTGCGATACTGTTATGCTACACCCGCCCGCTGTCTGGCAGTTCTGATACACAGTGTAACTTTTGTCTGTGCCGCCGCCCTGGTCTAAATCCAAAGTGGTGCCATATGCTCCTGTGAGGTCTATGTAAAAGTTATGATCGCCATTGCCGTCCTGGAATGTTGTGACATCATTGTCGTCATTCCACAGATACATTTCACCAGACTTTTCACCATAATAGCCCTGTACACTGTTTACAGTATTGTTGTCACTATAAACTCCCACTGTGAGATCCATGCCCACATCACTGGAGTTACGCTGTCCTGTGACTATGGTATTGTTGTTGCCATCTAAATCCAGAGTCATGGTGTGCCCAGAATATTCTGTGTTATCTGAATGTATTGTACCCGTAAATCCGTTTCGACCATCTGATCCTTGTCTGATCATTACCTGATTGTTGTTGCCATCAAAGTCATATATTATGATAGTGTTGGGATTGGTGCCTGTGTGGGTGTGTTTCTGATGAACTATGACTTCATTGTTAGTACCTACGATACTGCCAGTAAAGCTCTGAGTTTGTATACCGCCCAGGTAGTTGTAGCCGCCAATCTGATCAATCGTTAGCGAAAGATTGTTGCCTGACTGAGTGAGTTCTATTTCATTGTCTGCCATGACTTTCTCAGGCAGGAACACAATAGCATAACACACTGCCGCCAACAAACACAAATATATTAAAAATCCTCTGCTCATGTTATCCTCCTTGTCTGATAATAATCTCTGAACCACCACATGAGTTTACGCATATTCTGCTGGTAGTACCATCTGCTTGTGTAACAATTAAATATGTGCCAGCTGGGTCCACTTTCAAACTCACGGTGCTTTCAGTTTGTCTGTAAAACCAAATTACTTCAGACTCTATCACTGTGTTATATCCTGTTTGTGGATCGAAACCTGGATTAAGTGTGCCAGTAATACTGCTGGCTTTTTGTTTGTCGTTCAAAACTTCTGCGCCCAGGGTTATACTTGCTATATCTAAATCTTCTATGCTGTCAATAATACTTGCTAACAAGTCAACATCCAGATAATTTATGTCCAATTCTGTAAACTCCAGTGTGGGCTCGTCGTCTAACTGAAATAAATCTTCTTCCAAAAAGTCCTCGTCCAGACCATCAAACTCCAACATGTCCTTGGTCTTAGTTTGTGATTCTTCCTGAGCAACTATCTCCTCTGGCTCTGACACAATAAACATATTGTCTATCATAGCCACAGTAATGTTTTCCAATACCACAGGCGGTGTGGGTCTGGTTTCTGATGTAGTTACCAACACTGCCTGGTATGCTTCTGTTAGTGTCACTGTGCCTCCCAGATTGCTAACACTAATACTACCACTGGGTACACAACCTGCTTCTAAGTTGCGGGCATCTAAACAATCACCGTCAGGCAATAGTATTACTAAACTTCTGCCAAGCTCGTCCACTGTGGTAGTAAAGTCAGTGCCTCTGATACCAATAGTAGCAGTGGGCGTCTGTATGCTAATGTTTTCCCTGGGTACCAATCCCAGTTTGCCAGTGGCAAATCTCGCAGTGCCTTGAGCAAAGTTAAGTGCCATTCTACTCTTGTCAGGGTCAGGATCATACACATACTCGTTGATCTCCAAGTACGTGTGCTCAGTTAGTGACACTTCAGTTTCGTCCACAAACGCTATCTTGAGTCTGCCGTTGGTTGTCTCTACCTCATCCATGCTTTCAATATTGGTCGCCAAGTCAGCAATAAACTCTGCGCCTTCACGCTCTATCTGCGCGGCGACTCCACTGAGTTCTGACACTTCCCCTATTGCGGCAAATGCTACCAAGGGAAACAACCAGACACTAATCAGTCTGATTGATTGTGATAGTAGCATTGTCTGATGTAACGTCCATGGTTGTAACACTATAACAACTTGTGATACCTGTAGCACAAGTGCCTGATGACTGTATGATATCGATGTCTGCTGAATCTCCATCAAATGTCATATTGATTTCGTGATAAGCGCCGTCTGTCTGGCTTGTAACAATGTCACCATCATCACCAGTGTAGTCCCAGTTCCATACTGCGTCATCCATTTCGATATCAATATCAAAAGTATTACCTGAACCAATCAGTGTAAGGTCCAGATCCAAACGTTCTGAACTTGCTACCTCACCATGGTCAACATCAAAAGTGTTAGTGCTTCCAGTGACGTCCACATCAACTGTGGTGCTATCAGTACTTCCTGTACCTCCGTCCTGCCAGTCCCACACGTTACTGTCACCAGTAAACACCAAATTGTAGGTGCTGTTGTCTGATGTTATGCTACCAAAAAACTTATTACTATTACCAATCTGATCTATGTTCAACTCCATGGTACTACCAGTGAGTGTGAGATCACTACCACTTTGGGCGTCACCTGATATCTTGTTGCCATAACCATTCTGGTCAATGGTAAGTGTCAGATTGTCACCTGTTTGTGTAATAAGGATTTCATTGTCAGTAACGCCTTGTGCGGCTGACCACACACTAACAAATGCTAACATCCATAATAGATGCTTCATACTCCTTCCTCCTCGTATAATTCAATACCATAATCTTCGGAAGGTGGTCTATCTATCTTCCAAAAGCCTCTGGTATCGCCTTGCTCAACCAGTGCGAGTACAGCGGCTTCTATAGCCGCCCTGACTGCCCAAGTTGTGCTTTCGTTGTAACTAATTCCTGTCTCTAACTCCAAGAGTTTTGTATCCAGTTCCAAAAACCTAAACACATCAGCGCCCATTGCTACACTCAATATACTCTTGTGTGTCTGGACGTTTAGTAAGACTTCTCCAGTGAGTGTACTCACTGCTCTGAGACTTACTGTTACGCTATCCCTGCGAAATTGTGTGACACCACCAATACCCATCCAGCGAGCGCCATCACCTCCTGTTTCAATATTGCTATCATATCCCACTATGCCGCCTTCCAATAATATGCCAGCGAATAGTAAGGGATCAAGTGCTGGGTTTTCATTGTGTTCAGCACGAGTTGATCTGATAATCTGTCGTTCTCTGACCAAATTGTCCAAGCCTAAGCCGCGTTCCACTACTCTGAACCAGGTGCCGTTGCCAGTGTTGCCAGCGCCGGTGGCTTTGAGACTATCTATGAGCAGGTTATGAGCACCTTGTGTTACTGCGGTGCTAAACAATGCTATGTTGTCTGCCTCCTTGCGTTGCCCGGTAAGATCAGCAAACTGGTATACAGCAACCACAGGCATAGTCTCTGCTGGCGGTAGTTCGCGCAGAGCTTTATATGTGGGTAACTCAACCTGTTCGGGAGCCTCCACACATTCCATGGTATACTTGAAGCACCAGTCAGTGACCATCTTCTCGTTATTCACTGTTGTAGCGCATCCCGTGGCAAGTAAACACAGGATGATAATAAAGTATTTCATTAGCCTCCTAAGTTACCCACGCCTATGGGTATTTCAATGGTTGTGATAGTTCCGTCCTCGCCCACGATGGTCAATACTATGACATCCTCACCGTCAGGGCCTACCGTTTTTAGATATGACACAGTGTTGCCTTCCACAAAGAAACTGCCTGCTTCAGCACCTTCCTCGTTGCCAAACATCTGGTCCACCAACTGTTTACTCAGTTGGCTATAAATTCTGCTCTCCAAGTTTCTGATAAACTTAGCCAGTGTGGTGTTGTCTGCTTCACGTTCTGCTTTGTCCAGAGCGGCTTGTATGTCGTCTTTGATCTTCTCACGACGAGTGCGTTCCTGATTTTCAATAGTCAGATAGTGGCTACTAGTTCCTATGCCTGAGAAACTAGGATTTTTAAATTGATGTACGAGCTCTGAGCTATTTGCCAGGCTTGGTGTAATCAGAGTCACTAATAATATCAAAACTCCTCTTAACATGTTCTGCCTCCCTAAGTTCAATAACTGTGTCTAACTTCTGTTGTAGTCTGATTAAGTCATTGTCCAACATACGGACTTTATCAATCAAACTAATAGTGGTCATGTGCATCTCTTCGATCAGGGGTTCAATCTGGTCAGTGATGAACTTCCAGATGTAATAAACCAGATAGAGCAGTAAGCCTGAGCTTACTATGGGAAAGCCGTATGTGCCTATGAGTTCGCCAACCTGTACGGGATCCATCAGTCGCTCCTCGCATCTATTTTGCCCTTGGCTCTGGCAATACGCTCAGTGTCAGGCTTTATGCCCAACACATTACAAGCAGTCATATCAATTCTGATGATGTCGTTGTTCATGTTTGAGATACGATTTTCAAGACCCATGATGATATTTCTGAGAAAACTCAGTTGATCAATCACGCCCGTGAGAATGTGTCGAACTGCGACGAATATAAAGACGCCAGCAACTAAACTGCTGACTATGGGGAACCCTAAGTCTGCGACCAGGGTAATAGTTTCTTCCATTACACGCTCTCCTGTTTCCTGTGTTGGTAGAGTCTGTGTATGTATATGTCACCGATATTTATCATAACCATGCCCAGATCACTGTAAGTAGTAGTATGAAATCAATCGCATTTGTAGATGTGTTCGGCTTGCCATACGATGGAGACACGCTGAACCGCAGAGGTTTGGGAGGGTCAGAAAGTGCTCTGATTCAGATAAGTCGTGAGTTGGCTAAGTTGGGATATGACGTTAAAGTGTTTAACGATTGTCTTCGTGATGACTGCAACCCTGGAGTGTATGCAGACGTAGAATTTATTCCACTTGCTGATATTGTAAATTATACAGAGGGCTTTGATGTTATGATATCAAGTCGCACTGTTGCCCCTTTTGCCCCCAGTGCGATCAAGGAACGTTTTAAAACATTCACAGTAATGCCTGACTTTGAAGAAGTAGCATTAGCAAGTCGTTACAGGGTGCTATGGATGCACGATACATTTTGTGACGGTGACGATCTGATCGAAGGCATGTGTTTGGATGGCCTTATCCATAAAGTGTTTACGCTTAGTGATTGGCACACTACCTATGTAACAAACTGCGATCATGGCAAAAAGCGAAACTTTGAGGTACTAAAGCCATACATATTTCAGACACGCAATGCCATTACCAAGTATATAGCAGAAGTAGATATAACTGCCAAGGATCCCAACCTGTTTGTGTTTAATAGCAGTGTTACCAAGGGCATGACAAGTTTAGTAGAGCGTATCTGGCCCAGAGTCAAGGAAGAGTTGCCAGAAGCAAAGTTAGCGATTCTGGGAGGGTACTACAAGTTTGGTGATGATCAGGAGCCTGACGAGCAACAGAAAACATATGAACGTTTACGATCACAAGCCGAAGACAATCCTGACTCAGGTATTACGTTTACAGGTATAGTAACGCCAGTACAAGTAGCAGATTGGATGGCACGTTCAAGTTACATGCTGTACCCCTGTGAGTTTCCTGAGACCTACGGCATTAGTGTATTGGAAGCACTGAGCTATAATACTCCTGTTATCTGTAACATCTTTGGAGCATTGGAGGAGATTGCTATTGACCAGGCTTGTTGGAAAACACCCTATGCTATCCAGCCTAACGGTTTGTTTCCACACATTGTAGGTGCAGATCAAGAGGAGCGTTTTGTAAAGCTCACAGTGGATGCCTACAACAATCGTTATCTCAACCAGCAGAAGCAATATGCCTGTAATCAACTTGCGGGCATCAATACCTGGGATACTGTAGCACTACAGTGGAAACAGCATTTTTGTGATAGTGTAAAGTATAACTATCTTAGCAAAGCAGAGCATAGGGCAGTAAGCAAGATCAATCAGCGTGTCAGACAAGTATTTGGGACTCGCTATGCTAACCCACATCACAATCCTGTAGAGCGTCAGGAACAGCAACACATTGATATCATCATACCCTTCTACAATGCTACAAAGTTTTTACCCCTGTGTTTGGAAAGTATATTTTCTCAGGATTACGACAACTACAGTGTACATCT
>WLWG01002893.1_pt1 | contig 12389 bp, 10 predicted proteins | sample 6712871 | NCBI WGS metagenome assembly WLWG01 (sample SAMN12718693, study PRJNA515312) | sponge metagenome | isolation source: marine sponge | host: Mycale hentscheli | place: New Zealand: South Island, Marlborough, Capsize Point | collected 2003-05-01 | reverse complement strand
CTTGGTACTTTAAAGCAGAATACATAGGCGGGATTTGTTCAATGCTACCGGTTAGGCTTGCAGCATGTTGCAGGATTTGATTTTTAGTAACCTTAGAAGCATCCCGTTGCTCCAGAATTACACCGTCTGCATCAGCTGAATCTGTAGTCACTCCTAGTTTTAGAACGACTCGGTATTGTTTGTCTACGGCTAACAGGTAATCAGAAATTTTTGTTGTGCGACCAAAACAGATCACTAACAAGCCTGTTGCCAAAGGATCTAAGGTTCCAGTGTGGCCCGCTTTTGCAGCATTAAAGATGCGTTTTACTTTTTGCAGTACGAGGTTAGATGATTCACCAGCTGGTTTATCAAAAAGTAACAAACCATTCAGCGCACGACCTTTATTTTTCCTTCTTGACACTCGCGATATGAATTATTGCTTATTAAGGCTTTTTTGAATCAGTTGCTCGATTCGATCACCTTTAGCTTCCGTATCGTCAACAATAAATCGTAACTCAGGCATTTTGCGCAAACTTAGAATTTTACTTAATTGTGTTCGCAAATAACCACTAGCACTTTGCAGACCTTTAATCATCTCTGCTGCATCTTGTTGTATATCCATCGGACTGAAATACACTTTTGCAGTTCCGAGATCTTTACTAACTACCACATCGTAAATAATGATATCAGCAACACGTGGATCTTTAACTTCATTACGTAACATTAAAGTAAGTTCGCGACGAAGTTGCTCGCCGATGCGTAGAGGCCTGGATGATTCTCGTTGCATTTTAATAAATGCTTTTTATAAAGGTTGTCGTTCTAAATTGTTCTAGTTAAATCATTTGGGTTAAATCGTTCTGGCAATTTCTGTACGTTCGTATACTTCTATCTGATCTCCTGGCAAAACATCATTATAGTTTTTAACTGCGATGCCGCACTCTGTACCCGATTTAACTTCATTCACATCATCCTTATGACGACGCAACGATTCTAATTCGCCTTCAAATACAACCACATTATCACGTAATACACGAATTGGATTACCGCGCTTAATGACACCTTCAACTACTTGCGTACCCGCCACTGCACCCATCTTCGATGATCTAAATACATCTTTAACTTCAGCAAGACCAATAATTTCTTCGCGCAGCTCTGGTGTAAGCATTCCGCTCATAGCCAACTTCACATCATCAATCGCTTCATAAATAATGCTGTAATAACGAATCTCGACATCTACATCAGATGCAGTTCTCTTTGCAGCACCATCAGCTCGCACATTAAAACCAATCATTACCGCTTTAGATGCTTCGGCTAAATTTACATCAGATTCATTAATTCCACCCACAGCTGCCATTACAATCTTAACTCTAACCTCCTCTGTGGAAAGCTTTTCAAGGGCATCTTTCAACGCTTCCGCACTACCTTGAACATCCGCTTTAATCATAACGTTAACCGTAGCGGCAACACTTCCACCCATCTGACTGAATGCGTCTTCGAGTTTAGTAGCTTGTTGCGAAGCAAATTTCGTATCTCTTGATTTGCTTTTACGTACATCAACAATTTCACGCACCTTGCGCTCATTGGCAACAACGATGGCATCCTCACCTGCATTGGCTGCGCCGGATAATCCTAAAACCATTACGGGTGTAGATGGCCCTGCGGTTTCAACTTCATTACCGTTTTCATCAAACATGGCACGAACACGGCCAAACTCTTCACCGGTTAACAGCATATCGCCTTTAGATAACATCCCTTGTTGCACTAATACGGTTGCAACTGGCCCACGACCTTTATCTAAACTTGATTCAATCACTACACCTGAGGCAGGACCGTGATCTACGGCTTTTAATTCAAGAATTTCAGCTTGCAATGAAATAGCTTCTAGCAATTCATCTATACCTGCGCCTGTAAGTGCTGAGACATTCAAAAAGATCGTATCGCCACCCCATTCTTCTGGTAACACTTCTAATGCAGAGAGCTCATTACGCACACGTTCTGGATCAGCATCTTGTTTATCTGTTTTATTTACCGCGACAATCATCGGCACGCCAGCAGCACGCGAGTGTTCCACAGCTTCTTTTGTTTGCGGCATTACACCATCATCTGCCGCTGCAACTAAAACAACAATATCCGTGGCTTTTGCTCCTCTTGCACGCATTGCAGTAAAGGCAGCATGACCTGGTGTATCGAGGAAAGTAATCGTTCCTTTATCGGTGCTAACGCTATAGGCACCAATATGCTGAGTAATTCCACCTGCCTCACCCGATGCCACTTTGGTTCGGCGAATATAATCCAGTAAAGAAGTTTTACCGTGATCAACATGACCCATGACCGTTACTACAGGGTTTCTAACCAGCGCTTTTGAATCATCATATTCAACCTGCAACACAGTGTCTTCTACACTTGAAGCTTCCATCGGTTTTGCTTCGTGACCCATTTCCTCTACCACAAGGATCGCAGTATCTTGATCAAGAATTTGGTTGATGGTGGCCATTACGCCCATTTTCATCATCACTCCAACCACTTCAGCAGCTTTAATCGCCATCTTTTGTGCAAGATCAGCAACCGAAATATTTTCTGGCACTAAAATTTCACGCTTAACTGGCTCACTTGGCTTTTCGAACTGATGTTTATCACTAGGAGCGACCTTCCCTGGGCGACGGTGCTTAGGTTTTGCTTTGCGCTTACCACGCTTATCACTTGCTACATGTAATTCTTGGCGCTTTGTTTTACTAGGCTTCTTAGATGCAGGTTTTTTATCTTCTTCAGGTTTTTCAGGTGCAGGAGTAACCACTCTTATTCCAACGGGATCAGTTGCTTTTTCCTTCTCGACCACATCTTGAGCAACCGCTTCTTGCTCGGGTGTTTTTTGCTTTTCGAGCTCTTCTTGTTGAGCTTGCTGTTTAGCTTGTTCTTCAGCCGCTTTCGTAGCTTCTACTTGCTCTAATTGCGCTGCAATTTTAGCCTCCTTCTCTGCTTGTTCTTCAGCGCGCTGCTCTTCTTCTTTCGCCGCTTCTTCCAGAACCACACTTCGCTTCACATAGGTGCGTTTTTTGCGAACCTCAACATTAACTGTACTTCCACCTGTAGCGTTTCTACCTGTAGAACCACCCACTTTCAAAGTAGAAGTGCTTTTCCTACGTAACGTAATCTTTTTACCTTCACTAGCAGGTTCACTGGAAGATTCCTCAGCAGCCTTACTACGATTGTTACGCAAATGGTCTAGCAATTGCATTTTTTGCTCGTCGGAAACCACTTGATCTGCAGCATTAAACTCCAATCCTGCTTCTGAAAGCTGAACTAGCAATTTCTCAACTGGAGTTTTAACTACGTCCGCTAGTTGTTTTACAGTAACTTCACTCATTATTTAATTTATTCACTAATAATTTAATATTAAATTTGATTAACTTTCGCGTTACGTTGTAGCGCCTTCATTTTCAAACCACGGTGCTCGCGCCAACATAATCAACGAACCTGCGCGCTCAGAATCTAAACCTTCAATTTCCAACAGCTCATCAACAGACTGCTCTGCTAAATCTTCCATAGTAGAAATACCTCTACAGGCCAATTCGAAGGCTAGATCTTTATCCATGCCCTCCATATTTAGCAAATCGGCAGATGGCTCCACATCGGCAAACTTTTCTTCTGTTACTAACGCAGTAGTAAGTAAAACGTCTCTAGCACGAGCGCGTAATTCCTCCACCATCTCTTCCTCAAATTCTTCTACTTCTACTAATTCTTTGGGTGGAACATAAGCCACTTCTTCAACACTCGAAAATCCTTCTTGAGCTAGAATCACTGCAACTTCTTCATCCACATCAAGTTGAGACATGAACATCTCAACAATTTCTCGCGTTTCAGTTTCACTTTTTTCTTCCGCTTGACCCTCAGTCATTACGTTTAACTCCCAGCCGGTTAATTGACTAGCTAGTTTTACGTTTTGGCCGCCACGACCAATAGCTTGAGATAATTTTTCATCTTCAACTGCAATATCCATACTGTTCTTGTCTTCATCAACAACAATAGAAGTTACTGCTGCAGGAGACATAGCATTGATAACGTATTGCGCAGAATTTTCATCCCAAAGAATAATGTCAATACGTTCACCGGCCAGTTCGTTAGACACTGACTGCACTCGAGAACCTCGCATACCAACACACGCACCGACTGGATCCAATCGCGGGTCATTAGATTTAACTGCGATTTTGGCACGCAAACCTGAGTCTCTTGCCGCAGAAAGCACTTCAATTAAACCTTGCCCAACTTCTGGAACTTCTAATTTAAATAGCTCAATTAAAAACTCAGGAGCCGTTCTAGTTAAAAATAGTTGCGGGCCACGCACTTCCTCACGAACCTCATACAAGAATGCTCGCACTCGATCACCAGGTCGCATTGCCTCACGCGCAATCATGTGTTCACGTGAAATAAACCCTTCTGCATTACTACCTAAATCTATAAAGGTTCCAGAATGATCGCTTCGCTTTACCACGCCCATAACCAATTCACCGACACGGTCTTGAAATATATCTACAATTTGTGCACGCTCAGCTTCACGGATTTTTTGAACGATTACTTGCTTTGCAGTGTGTGCAGCAATTCGACCCAAGGCTACAGATTCAATTGGTTGTTCTATGAACTCGCCAATTTGCATTTCCGGATGATTCTGAATGGCATAGCTGTAAAGTATCTGCGTTTCAGTCGAATCAAATTCTGGATCTTCGTCGTCCAGCACTTCCCAACGCCGAAAAGATTCGTAATCACCCGTCTCACGGTTAATCTCCACACGTATATCCATTTCCATGCCATGTTTCTTGCGCGCTGCAGTCGCCAGAGCCGCTTCGATAGCTTGAAAAATAATATCTTTTTCGACGCCTTTCTCATTAGAGACAGCATCGGCTACAAGTAAAATTTCTTTGTTCATAATTTAAAAAATATTAAGTTCCTATACTTAAAAAAATCTAATACCATAAAATTAATTTTTAGTGCTCAGATTCGGATCAATATCCAAATCTAATTTCGCATTTTTTATTGCCTCAATTGGCACTAAAAACTCTTTACCTTCTTGTGTAACTACCGTTAGTTGCACATCATCCGCATTTATCAATATCCCACGTATATTTCGTCGCTCATCTATTGGCCAAGTTGTTTTGACTTTCACCTTACTTCCAACTGCATCTTTCATTTGCTCGGTACTAAACAGCTTTCGATTTATACCAGGAGAGGAAATCTCCAAGGTATATGGCACTTGCACAGGATCTTCTACATCCAGCACAGCACTAAGTTGCTGACTTACTCGCGAACAATCATCTAATGTTATACCTTCACCATGATCAATAAATATTCGTATCTGTGCCGTATTTTCACTTGCTTGGTACTCTAATCCCCAGAAGTTGTATCCCATACCTACTATTACGGGCTCAACAATGGGCACTATTCCGTACGGATCATTAAACAACTTCGCTTTACCTATTTTCTCGGCCTAAATTTCTTGACCAAATATATTTAACCAATTCGCCAGGCCCAATAAAAAAGGCCCTCTAGGGGCCCTTCCGAATCATTGAAAAACAATGACTTAGCAAACTAATACCCAGCCAGTATAGGTAAAAAAAATCGCGGCTTCAAGCAAAGAGTTTATCTGCTGCCTGTTTCACTGGCTGGGGGTAGCTTTTTTGAGATAAGAATCCTTCTCTGCAAGGCTTAAAGCTAGCAATCTCCCCGCCTATACGCCTTAACCATAAAAAAAGCCCGAATAAATCGGGCTTTTTCTCTAACGCTAAATCTGCGCTTATACGTCTACCTTATACATCTACTATGTCAGCCTTCATTGAATAAAGAATGCAAAGCACTTCATCTTTCTCACCTTGGGCTACATTGTTCTTATCAAGCGCTGCTAAGACATCATCACAAACCGCAACAAATTCTTCATCATTAATATTCATTCCAGTATGCGCAGTAAGCATATCTTGACCCGTGTATTCTTGAGGTCCGCCAATTCCGGAACAGAAGAATTCCCAAACAACCTGCTTAACTTTTTCGCCATCACTATTCACATAGCGATTCTTAACCTTAGGGTTGCTGGTATGGTTAGCCCATACATCCGCAACGATATTTCTTAACTTGTCACCGCCGCCAAGACGGTCATATAAACTTGCTCCACTCATTTGAAAACTCCTTTACATTCTTATAATTACTATAAACTTCAACATATACACAGACTATTGGGCCATTATACCGTGTTCTTTACTTGAGTTGCTAGCCTAAGAGGTTCTCAATAACATCTTGCAAACTCAACGTAACTACTTGTAAAGTAAATATTTATCTAACACTTGGTTTGGCATATACACTGCATCGGTATGCAATATTCTTATTCATCCCACAGAACATCCGTATTTTGTTCAATAGCAGCTTCAAGTAACTCTATAAGCGGTCTAGCTCGCTTATCGATACTCACATAATTTTCACTATCATCTGATGCCTGGCCTTGTTCACAATCTTGATCAATAGCCATCTCTGCACGCACCGAGCTTTGCAGCTGTTCTAATGCCTTTGGCAAATCATCTATTTGAATAACTCCTGGTACAGCACCACTATGGCCCATAGACTTAATGAGCTTAATAGCCACATCACCAAACATAGTGATATTTGCGTAGGCTTTGGTTTCAAATGTGATGAGCATGCAGATAATTTAACCACATTAAGAAACAACTTAGTGCGGGAATTTAGCTTTTATTAGATCACTGATAATAAAGAAAAATACGGTGTCACTTCGTGACAATTGATTTGCGAGTTATACCCACTCGCAGATGTGGTAGCGGGGGTAGGATTCGAACCTACGACCTTCGGGTTATGAGCCCGACGAGCTGCCAGACTGCTCCACCCCGCATCAATCTGAGCCGCAGAAGTCTACGCAGATAAGTTAAATAATACAAGAAAGTAAATTAGGTGTTCGGCGATGAATAATCAATTTTGCATGACTTTATCACGATTTATTTAATTGGCTTAAAGCAAGTATGATTCGTGATAGTTATTTTGTAATTAGCACCCCTTGCCCCGAATATCTCCGCTGAATTAACTAATGAGTATGCTAAACACAAGCAACGATGCTCTACTGGAACACATTCACACAATAGTTCAACAAATAGTTTGGAAAGATAAACAATCCCACAATAAGCAAACCATTTACTGAAAGAACGGTATTGGCAACTAGTGCGTTTTGCGCACCCAAACTTTGATCAAGTTCATCAAAGTACATATGTTTAATAACCCGTAAGTAATAAAACGCACCTACGATCGACATTATTACCGCCAAAACGGCTAACCAAAGAAAGTTGTTATAAACCAAGCTCTGTAATACATATAATTTAGCATAGAAACCAACCGTGAGCGGCATACCTGCCATTGAAAACATTATCAATAACATGATTATGGCTAAACGTGGATGCGATTGCCCCAAGCCTTTAAATTCTGAGAGCGCATCCACATCAGTATCATCATTTTTCTTTAATAACAGTAATACACCAAAAGCACCTGCCGCCATGAGCACATAGATTACTGTGTAAAACAATGCAGATGCATAACCAAAATTCTCGCCAGACAAGAACCCTAGCAATACGAAACCAATATGCGAAATGGTTGAATAAGCGAGCATACGTTTGATATGGCTTTGCGCAATAGCAATTACATTCCCAAATATTAAAGACAACACTGCTAATATCATCAACATCTGCTGCCAATCCACAACCAGTTCCTGCATACCATGGCTTAATAAGCGAATCGCCATCACAAACGCAGCAAATTTTGGAGCAGTAGCAATAAATAAGGTAACCGCTGTAGGCGCTCCCTGGTAAACGTCTGGCACCCACATATGAAATGGCACCGCACCAAATTTAAATGCAACCCCAACAACAATAAATGTTAATGCAAAAATTAAACCTATATTTAAATCATTAACATTTGCTATATAGGCACTGATTTCACTCATACTCAATGCGCCAGTAACTCCATACATAATAGACATGCCATACAGCAGCATGCCTGAAGCAATCGCACCGAGAACAAAATACTTTATCGCGGCTTCTGCTGCATCATTAGAGTCACGCATATATGCAACCAATGCATACAAACACAAAGACAGTAACTCCAAGCCTAAATAAATAGTTATAAAGTTTTGCGCAGATGCCATCACTAACATTCCTAATGTGGCAAACAATCCTAATATATAAAATTCTGGGCGCGAATGGCTGCGACTCATCAAATAGGGTCGCGCATAGACAAAAATCACCACAACAGTAACGCACACCAACAACTTAATAAATTTAGCCAAATCATCATAAACGTACATTTCATTAAATAGCACGACATCAGGTTGTTTTATACCTAGCAGTATCAGAAAAACTACGCCAAACAAAGTGGCCATACTCAATGTGAAAGTAAATAGCTCGCTTCTGCGGCCTGCAAATATACTAATCATCAAGATAACCGACGCCGCAATTAGTAACGCTACTTCAGGCATCACAACTAAATATTTTGCCAACATAGCAAACAAGCTTGAAACTGAATCAATTGAATTTATATCTAAGCTATCCATTACGATTATGTCGTTTTATAAAGGGAGATTAGTTTGCTGCGCTTGATACAAAAGATGCGAAACTGATGCATCCATCATTTCTATAAGTGGCGCCGGCCAAAGACCAATCCACAAAACAAATATCGCTAAAACAAACAAACAGAAAAATTCGCGACCATTTAAATCTTTAAGTTTAGCCACTTCATCATTACCTACTTCACCAAATAGCACACGCTTAACCGTCCACAGTGTATACGCTGCGCCTAAAATTAAAGTGGTTGCGGCTAAAAATGCAAACCAAACATTGGCTTTAAAGCTTGCCAATATCACCATAAACTCTCCAACAAAGCCTGAAGTTCCTGGCAAACCTGCATTAGCCATGGCAAAAATCACGAAGAAGGTTGCGAATTTAGGCATTACATTTACTACGCCACCATAATCTGCTATCTGTCGACTATGCATACGATCATATAAAACACCTACGCAAAGAAACATTGCGCCAGAAATAAAGCCGTGCGAAATCATTTGCACCATGCCACCTTGTAATGCGAGTTCGGAATACGAGCTGTTACTAGCGGCCAATTTAAAAATTACGAAGAATCCTAAGGTAACAAATCCCATATGCGCAATCGAAGAATATGCAATTAACTTTTTCATATCTCTTTGCGCCAAAGCGACAAAACCGATATACACCACAGCAATTAGTGAGACTGCAATTACCAAATAAGCCAACTGATTACTTGCGTAAGGAGTGATAGGGATACTAAACCTTAAGAAACCATAGCCACCTACTTTCAACATGATGGCAGCCAATACAACTGAACCACCCGTAGGCGCTTCCACGTGAGCATCTGGTAACCAAGTATGCACTGGCCACATAGGAATTTTTACCGCAAAGGCAATGAAAAAGGCTAAAAACAAAAACAGTTGCTGATTTTCGTTAAATCGAGCGAGCTGCAATGCCGCGATCTCAAATGTACCAGTATTTAAATACATATAAATAAGCGCGATCAATAGAAACACTGAGCCGAAAAAGGTATACAAAAAGAACTTAATGGTTGCGTATACTCTTCTTGGCCCACCCCACATTCCAATAATTAAAAACATTGGGATCAACATAGCTTCAAAGAAGATATAGAAGAGAATGGCATCTAATGCGCAAAATACACCGATCATCAGGCCTTCTAAAATAAGAAATGCTGCTAAGTACTCAGCAATACGCTCACGAGCGATTTCCCAACCTGCAATAATGACTAGTACAGTTATAATGGTAGTCAATAAAATTAATGGTACTGAAATACCGTCCACACCCAATGCATAGTAAATATTAAATACATCGATCCACGGTATTTGTTCATAAAACTGCATTGCATATTGACTGCTATCGAAACCTCTCATTAGCACAACACTGGCAAGTAAAGTAGCTAATGCAATTATTAATGACAGCCATCTAACTGCACCAACTGATACTTTTTTTACTGCAAGTACCAATAAGCCACCTATTATCGGTAACCAAATTAATACGCTTAAAATTGGAAGTGAATAGAACATTTTGGCTACTGTAGAAAAACCTTACTTAACAAAATTAACAAGCCAATGATCATGGCAAAGGCATAATGATATAAATAACCTGTTTGTATGGTTCGTGTTTTAGCAGAAAACCAGCTAACGATTTTTGCAGAACCATTTACTATCAAACCATCAATTAGCAATCGATCACCAAATGAATCACAAAATGCACCAATTTTTCGTGCGCCCGTTGCAAATAAAATCTGGTATAACTCATCAATGCCATATTTGTTTGATAGCACTTTATGAGGAATATGTAGTTTTTGCTTTAAGCTTTCAGCCAATTGCGGCTGTTTTAAATACAAGAACCAAGCGCAGAATATGCCAGCAAATGCCAAGTACACTGCATAACCTTTAAATGCATGTGCAACAAAGGATCCAATTCCATGATAGTGCTCTTTAAGTTCAGCTACCGCATGATGATTCTCGGCTACAAAAATACTCTGCGCAAAATAATCTCCAAATACGAATGACCCTATAAACAAGCCTGCAAATACTGAAGGAATCGCTAATAGAATTAGTGGAATGGTAATTACTTTAGAAGATTCTTTCACATGTTCTTCGGTATGTTTGTCCATGCGTGAATCACCATGGAACACTAAAAACAATAAACGGAATGAATAAAACGCCGTGACAAATACACCTGCTAAGACTAACCAATAAGCAAATTCTGCAGCAGGTAAATTTGAATAATGTACTGCTTCGATAATGGAATCTTTAGAAAAGAAACCTGCAAACCCTGGGAAGCCAATTAACGCCAATGTGCCTATAAATGCCGTCCAGTAAGTAATTGGCATATATTTACGTAAGCCACCCATTTTGCGCATATCTTGTTCGTGATGTAGTGCGACAATCACAGAACCAGCGCCTAAAAATAGCAAAGCCTTAAAAAAGGCATGTGTAAATAGATGGAAAATTGCTATTGAATACGCAGATGCCCCTAAGGCAACGGTCATGTAGCCTAATTGTGACAATGTAGAGTAGGCAACAACTCTTTTAATATCGTTCTGCACAATTCCCACTAACCCCATAAAGAAGGCAGTGATTGCTCCGATAATTAGCATGAAGTTTAACGCAGTATCACTAAGCTCAAATAAAGGCGACATACGTGCCACCATAAATATTCCTGCTGTCACCATGGTAGCGGCATGAATTAAAGCTGATATAGGTGTCGGACCTTCCATCGAATCTGGCAACCAAACATGCAATGGCACTTGAGCAGACTTACCCATTGCACCAACAAACAGTAACAAACAAATTACCGTCATTACAGGCCAATGGATATTTTCAGTGATTGCGAAAGTTTGAGTATTAATTAAAGGCGCCTGAGCAAATACAGATTGATAATCCAGCGTATTAAAAACTGCCAATACCGCACCTATACCTAACAAAAAACCAAAGTCCCCTACTCTGTTGACTAAAAACGCCTTCATATTGGCAAAAATAGCGCTGTCTCTTGTATACCAAAAACCAATGAGTAGATATGAGACCAATCCAACTGCCTCCCAACCAAAAAATAATTGCAAAAAATTATTTGCCATTACCAGCATTAACATTGAAAAGGTAAACAGAGAGATATAAGAAAAGAAACGCTGATAACCAGGGTCATCATGCATGTAACCAATAGTGTAGATATGCACCATTAATGATACAAAAGTCACTACCAACATCATTGTTACAGTTAACGGATCAATTAAAAAACCAATTTTAAAACTAAAGTCACCTAACGCTAACCATTGGTAAATATCGATTGAAGTGTGTGAAACCTGATCAAAGATTACTTGTTTAAATATAAATAAACTTAAAACAAAAGAAACCGCCACACCCAGAATTGTTAGCCAGTGCGTGCCATTTCTCCCGATTACTCGCCCAAACAAACCAGCAACAATAGATGCAATCAAAGGTGCAAGAACAATCGTTAAACAAAGCGCTTTCATACCTTCTTTGCCTAACCTTTCAAATTATCGATATCTTGCACGTTAATCGTAGAACGATTGCGGTACAACACAACTAAAATTGCTAAACCAATTGCCGCTTCAGCTGCAGCTACGGTAAGTATAAAAAATACGAAAACTTGGCCTGCAAGATCGTCCAAGTAGTATGAAAAAGCTACAAAATTCATATTAACCGCTAACAACATCAATTCAATGGCCATTAACAATAGAATTACATTCTTTCGATTAAGAAATATGCCCGCAACGCTCAGGGAAAATAGAATTGCGCCAAGCACAAGAAAATGCGTCAAAGTAATCATTTTTTAATTATTATTTACTTA
>WLWG01002892.1_pt1 | contig 12394 bp, 19 predicted proteins | sample 6712871 | NCBI WGS metagenome assembly WLWG01 (sample SAMN12718693, study PRJNA515312) | sponge metagenome | isolation source: marine sponge | host: Mycale hentscheli | place: New Zealand: South Island, Marlborough, Capsize Point | collected 2003-05-01 | reverse complement strand
ACTCTTTGGTAACTTATTTTTTCTATCGCACAAAATTTTCTAACACTAACATAACCTTTATCTTCAATTAGTTTTAGTATTCGTTCGTTTCTTATTAGTATCTTAACTCTATAATCATTTGTCATTTTTATACCTCATGGTTAGTTGATTTATGAAAACCTTACCAAACTGAAATAGCCCTGCAATAACTTTTTTTATAGGACAATCTTATATGGTTATTTTTCAATATATTCCCTCCTGGTTGCATCTCTCATCTTCAAGAATTTAAATTTCGCAATTCGTAACATCTTTTCGAATAAAGATTCCGATTCAAATGTTTTAACAACATTCATTACCTTGCCATTTACTATAAAGGTCAATGTATTATTTGCGTGGTCAAGCTCTATAGTAAACAGTTCCTTAGCTTTGATTCTTGTATCAACTCTTTTTAGATCGTTTTCTGTCATCATTTCCATCTCCGTTTAATAATTTTTTTCTTAAACTATCTACCGAAACTTTTTGTTTCTTAGCTTCATACTCAATATGATTATGAATTAGTTTAGATATCATAGCTCCTGGTGCTCTATATTTATCTTCACATATTTTTTTTAATAATAAGTAATCTTCTTTTTTAACTGCAACTGACTTCCATCTATTTAGATCCATTTGTGACCTCCGTGTCTTTTGTTAATACTAATCCATGTGCTGCCTCGGCATTCATGGGCTCTTCTACTTCAGTAATACCTAAAGCATCTTTGAGTCTTTTATTTTCTTCAGTAAGCTTCTTAATTGTGCTCATTAATTTATTAAATGCATTTTGCATTATAACTAATGAGTTTAATTCACCTTCTGGTTTTTGACCTAAAGGTAAAAGATCTGGTGTGCTAAATACTTCAGTATTTTTTCTACCACCTTTTGGTTCAAACATAATTGCCATTTTGTCTCCTATTGTTGTTTAGTTTTTTATATGGTATCTTAATTATATGGGATGTAATTAAAAGTCAATGAAAATAATTTTAATAATTTATGTTTGTTCAGTAGTTGGTAATAATTGTATGCCTCCTATAGAATTTAAAATTCCTTACAAAGACTCATTCGATTGTTATATAGATGGCTACAAAAAATCAGTAGACTTACTTGAAGAAATGGGTAGAGATGAAGTTAATAAGTATGAAATATATACAAAATTTACATGTAAAGAATTATTAGAAACTTAATGTTAATAAAATTTATACTACTAACATCATTTTGTTTAAACTATCCAAATGGAGAGACAAAGTGTGGACAATACCTCAGAGATAACCTCACAGATGCTTCAGAATGCAGATCTATGGCTAAGGCTATAGGTACAGCTCAAAAACGTCAAATCGAAGAAATAGGGGGCTCTATGGCCTCTTATAGTGTATTTTGTTATGCTATTGACAATCAGGGCTTGGATATTGACCAAACCTTTGAAATATCTTATAATATCTTATGACAGCTTATCGTATCAAAGCATACATGGGAGGTCTGCAAGTAGACCAAGTAGTCGAAGCAGGTGATAGTAAGGAAGCGATACTCAAGTTGTCTAAACAAGTGGAGGACGGTACCGTTGAAATTATCAACGATGGTTTCACTGGTAACAAAAGACTTCACGTAACATACGAGGAGATCGATAATGTTAAGTAAAGAAAAAGTTGAGCTGATCAAAAAGCTTCAACACAAAGAGAACGAATGGACTGCTAGTTTAATGACTCATGGTGGTTGTACTACAGACATGTTGACAACTGAGAGCGAAATAAAATCTCTTAGAAATCAATTGAAGCATCAAGACGTTCAAGAAAATTTAGCTGCAACAAGTTAAATTTTAAATATTTAAAAATCAAACTTTTTTCCTAGGGTTTCTTTCGGCTTAACAAACTCATAGTGATTTATAATTTTCAATAGCTTAGGTCTTTTAACTGTACTGTATGGTAAGAATAATTTAGCTAAGTGTAATGCTTTTTGATGAGAGCATCTCCATCTCCATTGATCTTGTTTACCTAAAGATTTTTTACTAATAGGTTTAAAGTGAATACTTCCAACTCCAACAATATCATAAAAATTTTTAATACACATTAAATCAGTCATTGCGATTTCCATTGCAACATTCCATTTAAGATAAGTTTTACCGTTTGGTTTATTACATTTGTATTGTGCGTAATTAATATTACCCTCACCATCAAACAATCCTGCAGCATAAGCTATAAGATCGTTGTTGTTGTGTGGCATGTTTCTACTTTGCATCACCCCAACTCTTTCCAAGTCCTACATCTACTACAGATTTAACTTTAAAATCTATCGACTTCTCCATTATATTTTTTATACTATCTGCATGCTTTTGATCTTTGATATTAAAACAAAGTTCATCATGTATCTGTAACATAGGTAAGTGACCTGCATTGTAACAATCTAACATTGATTGTTTTGTTTGATCAGCTGAAGATCCTTGAATTAATCTATTCAAAGCTTTGTAAGTAAAGGCTCTTTTAATATTATTTCTACCATACTTAGCAACTGCATCTTCAAATTTTTCTGCCTGGTGAAGTCCAAAGTCTCTTGTCTCCCACTTATCAAATCTACACTTCCTACCTTTTTTAGTTCTAATAATTCCTTTTTCATCTGCTGCCATTTTACATCTATCTGACAGTTTCTTAATAAATGGGACCTTCTTATTATATTTTACAATTAATTGATCTGCTTCATCTTTAGTTACCCCTAAAGATAATGCCAATTTATTCTTACCCATTCCATACATAATACCAAGGCCAATTGTTTTAGCTTGAGTTCTTTCGATACCAACAAGGTCGGCAACCGTTTGATGAAAGTCTGCATCATCATTCTTGTATGCCTCCACTAATTCTTTTGCACCCTCATAACCATTGTCTCCAATTGAAGCTGCATAGTGAACCGTCATTCGTGGTTCTTGTTGCGAGTAGTCAAATGAACCCCATTGATAGCCCTCTTCTGGTATAAATAGAGATCTTATCTTAGGCCCTAGATCTTTGTTTCTGGCTGGCACTTGTTGTAAATTAGGGTTACTCATCGATAATCTTCCAGATACTGTACCACCTAAATCAGATCTAAGTTGTTGTATCTCTCCATGAATTCTACCTTTGACTTGGTACCTCAGGATAGAAGATAAAAATGTGCTATGAAATTTATTGATCTCTCTTGCACTCACAATAAGTTGTGCTATTTTGTTCTTATTATTTATCAACCAATTTTGTGTAAAGGAAGGTTCTTTTGTTTTTTCAGTTCTTGGATAGTCTAACTTCATTTTGTCAAAAGCTTTGGCAATATGGCGTGGTGCCCAAATGTCTACTTCTGTTCCTGATTCTTTTTTTATGGCCTGTAGTATTTCTTTTTCTTGGGTCATCATTTCTTTTTTTAATTTTTCAGCTGATTCCACTTGGACTCTCACACCTCGTTGACGCATTTTTATCAACACCGGAATTAGTTGCTGCTCAAGATCCCAAACTGTTTCTAAACTTTGTGTTCTTATCTCTTGTTTAAATCTCTGCCATAACTTTAATGTAAGCACTGCATCTTGCTCTGCATAGTAACCAACATGTTCTGCAGGTAACTTCCACATTTCTGCTTTAGGATCTATACCATGTGCTGCGGCTGCTTCTCTTAATTCTGTTTCTGCTTTTATCTCACCTAAATAATCTACTGACAAACTATTTAAATTATATTGAAATCTATTTTCATCTATTAATGCTGCGGCTATCATTGTATCTATGATTGGTCCGTTGACCGTGATCCCTGATGCTTCTAACCAACCTACATCGTACTGAGCATTATGAAATACTTTAGCACAAGGAAGAGCACATACATCCTTCATATATTTTTTTACTTGTGCAGGTATCATGTTACCACCACCTAAATGTCCAAACGGAAAGTATCCTTGCCAACCATCAACGGCTACTGCAAAACCTACAATCTCTCCTTTACCTAAAGCCCAACCAGCTCCAAGCTTTTCATTAATACCATCATCTCTAGTCTCTAAGTCAATTGCAATTTCAGTTGCACCAGATAGATCTTTAAACTCCGATGGAGTATTCCACATAGATTTTTTAAATGTTAGGGTAAGCTGTAGTCCGTTCATATAATTTACTTTTGTTTGTTTTGAGTGATCTTAAAAATTTAAGTTCTTTATTTTGTTTATCTAAAATAGCTTCATTCAAATTGTTTTGATAAATACCTGCATCTACTAAAATACGATCTTTACTTGCATTATGAATTACAGATTTAGGTAACCATATACAATAACCATTCTCTAATTTTATACGAATAGCTTTTCTAGTTTGTGTTACTAACACATAGTTCCTAATTGCTCTCATTTACAAATCTTTTGTGTACCTTTTTAATAAATTGTTTAACAGCACATGAACCACAATAATAAATTTTATTCTCAATAATAACTGCATCTTTTTCACATTTTGAACATTTAATTTTATTTGTCATCTTTCAATTCTTTATACCAACTAACATCTCTACCATTATCTAAACACCATTGATAATGGTTTTCTTTTATTTTAGTTAAGATCTCTAAGATCGCTTTATTATTTCTTTTCTTTTGCATCTTTCATCTTTTTAATTTCTAGATCACAATAATGTTTAATCTTCTCAAGATCTTCAATACCATTTTTATAAGCATATCTCATTACATACTTTATAACGTTGCCTTGAAAAAATGTGAGCTCATTCTTAGAAATAAATTCATAAGGTTGAATTAAATAGTGTTGGTAGTGAGATCCCCCAATTTGTTTATCTTGAGGGAAAGCCTCGTCTAACATAGATTTATTTGTCATTTTTCTCCTGGACATAAATTAAATAATCTGACCCTATAGGGTAGTTAAACTTATAGTCTGTTCTTAATAAATGTAAAGTTTTTCTTGCTCTTGTTGCACCGGTATACCAGACCTTACATTCATCACTTTTCTCTTGTTTATTTTTATTACTATAATCAGATGGGTAATTACCTTTACTGTAAAGCACTACATGATTCGCTTCACCACCTTTAACAGAATGAATTGTATCAATTGTAATTAATGGATCTAAGTTTAATTCCTTTTGACCATACCTTCTTAACAATCTTATAAAGTGTCTAACTTGTCTTGGTTTAAAGTTTCTTCTTAATATCCAGAACCAAGGTTTATTTTTTTGTTTATCTTCTAGTGTTAAGCCACACCATTCTTTTAAAGTTTCAAAATCATACTCTCTTAAATCTGGTTCAGCTCTCCAGAACTTATCTAATCTATATGCAGGATCTTCTAACTCTCTAATATATTTATACATATTACGAGCTGCCTTCTTATCAATCTTTTTATTCATACTGATAGTAGTCCAAGCTTTAATAGCCTCCCATTGTTTTTGATCAAAACATTTTGTGCCCTTATTATCTTTGTAGTATAAACCTGCATCTTTAGCTAACATCCTAAGTTCATTTACAGTTTCATTGATACGACCTAAGATATACCAATCTTCTTTCAATGCTTCGAAAGGTATTTCTTTAAATGATAGATAACTCTTAACAGATCCTTTAGAGTTACCAGGTTGATAATCTTTTTCTTCACTGTCTCTTATACCTCTTCTGATAACTTGTGAAAACTTATGTATCGCCTCACCAAATCTTTGAGTCTTCCTTAACTTAACTTTTCTTCCTGGAAAAAACTTTGTAAAATATTTTGGATCAGCTCCATTCCATTTATATATAGCTTGGTCATCATCTCCTGCTAAATATATACGATCTACTTTAGGTGCCATCTTATATAACACTGACCATTGCAATGGTGTACAGTCTTGTGCTTCATCTAATATTAAAACTTTAAGTGGTGGGAAATCTACTTCTGTTATAGCTCTTTGAATCATGTCATCAAAGTCTATGAAAGACCTCTCTCCTCCACCTGTCTTATAGTGTTCATAGGTATCAATCTTTCTTTTAAAAACTGTAAGTGAATCTTTTTTATAGCTTTCCATTTTGTATGCTTCTTCTGGATCTATCAATAAATTTCTAGCTTTACTGTAAACTCCTAAGGACCAATCTTTATACATGAAGTTATCATCAGCTAATCTTTTATCTGAAGTTTTTATTACTTTAGTTTGTAATGCAAAATCAATTGTACAATCCTTAGGATCAAATACTTCTTCTGGAAAATATCTTCGGCAATAAGTATGTAACGTTTTAAACCTAGAGAAATCATCTACAGTATAATTTGGAAAAGACTCCATGGCTCTTTTGACTGCAGTGTTTACTGCTTTATTAGTAAAAGATAAATAAGCTATATCACTTGGTTGAATACCTTTTCTTAAATAATTTTTAAGAACCTTTTCAATTAAAGTGTATGTCTTACCTGTACCTGGTGGCCCAAAGATCTTCACTGTTTTATGGTAAAGATCCTTGAGTATTTTAAGTTCTAAACTTTCCTGTGTGGAATTCGTCATCCATCTCCGATACAGTTTTCTTAGTTTCTTTTTTCTCTACAACTTTATAGTCTACAAACTTAGGCATTCTAACTGACCATACATTCTTAACACCCTCATGGTAATCAAGCCTGTCACAATTAAGTAGATTTAATGCTTCACTAGCACTCTTAAATGTTTTATCACTACCTAAGAATTTTTCAAAAGTAATTTTTTTGAAATAACAAATGTTCGTTGTTGAGTCTAGTATAACATAATTATCTTGCAGCTTCTCAAAGTCATCTTCCTCAATGTGAGACTCAAAGAATTTTTTAAGAAAGTTATATTTTTCTTCACCAAGTGTATCTTCAAACTTCATGCTTTCTTTTTCAACAGCTTTCCTAACTAAGGTAGCCATAAGCATTTCAAAAGGGGAAGGGCCCGACTTAGGTCTTGGTAGTGTCATCCAATAGATACCATAACGTAATAGTTTAACCCTAAAAGATTTTTCATCTTTCATATCTTCCGGATTAATTATTATTTTCTCACCTTGAAACTTAAATGTATATTCAATTGATTTAGTAGATCTAATAAACTCGACATCCTCAAAGTCATCAATCATATCTGGCACTTGTGTACCAATACCAAGCTTTCTTAACTTACATAAATCTTTATTACATAGTGGTGCAATAGCATTTGTTTTAGGTGGACACTTATAAGCATAATCTTTTTTAGATACAGATGATGCAAGTGTGTTTACTTCTTGAGTATCAAGTGGCGTTGTAAATATTTCATGGTTTCTTTTCTGTAAAATATTTTGCATCTCATTTATCTTTAAGCTGCCATCAGCCTTCTTCATTTCTAGAACACCAACATTGAATAACAACTCGTTACGATGATTGCCTTCCCATTTTTCTGAAATCATTTTCTGAACACAAGGAGGATAGTGTTTCCAATCAGCCTCTGGTTCATACTCTTTAACTTTAATATTATTTAACTGTTCTAACGTTACAGTTTTTTTAGCTATCATTTCTAAAAAATTATTTAACATCACTGGAGTGTTGCTATCATTGTAAGCAAACTCAGTAGTTTGATCCATGTTGAAGTAAGGCATGTTCAAACATTTGTTCATTGGAAATACTTCTTCCGAATAGAAGAAAGTTTTATTCCACTCATTAAGAACTTTAAGAACTTCTTTTACAGGAGACCAATCATTTAAAAATAAAAATAAATGTAGCCCACCAGATTTAGATCTTACTGCAATTAATGGTAGTTGGTTTTCTCTTATAATATCTACAATTTTCTTTTCTGAAAATGTAGTATAGTTACGAGGATCGATATCAATACATCCCCATTTACACACGTCACCGTTCTCGGGTTTAATACCGATTCGTGTTTCTCCTTCTAAATGTTTCTTCCATAATTCAGGGGTAACAGGTTCGTGGACCGTGAGTACTTTAACCTGTTTCTTGCCCCGTTCATCTACTTCCCCCGTAAGAGAAGTAGTGATGAACAGTTCAGAATTACCCTCAAATATCTTTAAGAGTTTTTGCTCCATGATTAATTAAAATGGAGTTGCTTCTTTAGTAGCTTGATTATTACCTTGAGATTGATTCTCTTGAGAGAAATCTACTTTTCCAAAGATATCACTTGTCATTGCAGACTTATAAAAACTTTGAGTTGCTTCTAAAGTTTTTAAATGTTTATCTGCTGTCATAAGGTCTTTAAATTCTACGACCCAACCAGACCAAGTGTAATCACCTTTTGATTCTTTGGTAATGGCAAGTTTATATACTTGAGAAAAAGCTGGTGGATTATAAAATCCATTCTTACCTTTTGCTCTTCTAGAACCAATCATAGAATTCCACATCTTAGATTTTTTCTTTTGTGTTGATTTCATTGTAATCAATGCTTGTTCAACAACATTGTAATCATCATCTAAGATACAAACAAAATGATTTCCGGTATCTTCAACATAGTTACCATTAGGCAATCTATCCTTACCATCCATATCTCTTTTTGTTTCACTCATGATAGAAGGATCTAGGTGAATCTTTACAGGTCTTCCTGTACTTTCACCTTTGTCTTTCCATTCATTAAATGTATTGATGTATAAGCATGGTGCAACCAAAAATCCTGTTCGGCCTTTCCATACTCTTCCAGATGTTTCACTCCAGATATCCCCAACATTTGCATTCTCATCAAACCTTGGATCTCTGTCATTTAACACTGGTGAACTACCATATAATATTTTTATTATAGGTAATTTGGTATCACGAGCTGTTACAAACTCGTTACCTTGTCCTGCCATACTTTCTAAATCTATAGAAGCTGGTAGGTTGTCTTTCTTAGTCGTCATTGCTTTTTCTTCAGTCTTTGATTTTTCAATCATCATTACTCCTTCGTTATTATTTTAGTCTTATTAGAAATATAGGTCCCAAATAAATCAGCAGGAACATCTTTACCTAAGTCCTGGATCTGTTCTCTAACAAATCCTCTAAGTGAACTAGGGTGAACTGTTGTCTTCTGTTGTACTGGTAGACCTTTATTTTTTAACTCTTCAACAATTGATTTAGCCTCATTGTCTTGTCTCATGCCAAACTCCATAGTAACTTGATTTTTAATCAGATCACCATGACCGTTTTCACGAAGCCAAGCAAAAGCCTCTTCAGTTCTTGATGCAGGTATTCGAGCCTTGTACGATGGCTTAACTTCAACGGATGACCCGTCACTAAGTTTAAGTAATTGTACACCTGCTTGTTGCATTAAGTTTGGAATTGTTTGCTCAGAAAGAGTATCTTCGACATCCTTTAACTTCTTCAGTTCTTCTTCAGTCTTCAATATTTGTTTCTGAGTTTCCAATAACTTGTTGCAAGATTTGGCAATGTCAGCTGACATGCCAGTATCTATCGATACGATAGATTCTGCTTCTAAGTCCATAAGAACCTCCTTAATCGAATCAATATATTATTAGTTTGATATTTGCAAATAAATAATTTAAATAATTTTAAAATGTATAAATATAAAACAGAACCGTTTAAACACCAAAGACAATCATTAACAGAAGGGGCCAAGCCCCATAATTTTGCATATTTCATGGAAATGGGTACAGGTAAAACTAAGGTTGCGATAGATAACGCAGCTTACTTATTTCAAGATAAAAGAATTGATTATGCTTTTGTAATTGCACCAAATTCAGTTTATCAGAATTGGAAAAAAGAAATAGATATTCATTGTCCAGAAGAAACTAATATTTATATTTGGAAAGTTTCAAAAGATAAAACATTTAAAATGGATCCGAACAAACTTACTTTTGTTCTAATGAATGTAGAAGCGCTATCTCATGCTTCAGGTAAGAAGTGGTTACAATCTAAATTACAAAAACATGGAATGAGAAGTATGATTATATTAGATGAGTCTACTTCAATTAAAAATTTAAAAGCATCTAGAACTAAAGCTATTATTAAATTAGGTGAACTTGCTAGATATAAAAGAATACTTACAGGCTCACCTATAACTAAATCTCCATTAGATTTGTTTTCACAATGTGCATTCTTAGATAAAAAATTATTAGGTTATGAAAACTTTACTGTATTTAAATCAAAGTATGCAGTGATGTATAGTATTGAAAGAGGTGGCTACAGTATTCAAATACCTAAGTACTATGTCAACTTAGAAGAATTAGAATTTAAATTAAAAAACTTTTCTTATAGAGTTAGAAAAAAAGATTGCTTAGATCTACCTGAGAAGATGTATGTACAAAGATATGTAGATATGCCAGAAGAACAACAGCAGGCTTATGACAGATTAAAGATAACTGCGATGACCGTGATGCAAGATGAGGAAGTATCTTACAACAATAAGCTAACTGAATTATTAAAACTACAACAAGTCACAAATGGTTTTGTCAAAACTAATGAAGGTAATATTATTGATTTTAAAAGTAACGCAAAACTAAAAGAGTTGATGGCTATCATAGAAGAGACCGAAGACAAATGTATTATATGGGCTAACTATGTTCATAACATTGAAGGCATTAAAAATAAATTAGCAGAAACATATGGGCCTGATTCTGTAGTATCTATTTATGGAGCAGACTCAGTTGAAGATCGTAATCAAGCAGTAGAAAAATTTCAAAACAATGATGAGTGTAGATTTCTAGTTGGTAACCCAACAGTTGGAGGTTATGGCTTAACACTAACTGCTGCTAAGTATGTTATCTATTTTAGTAATTCATATAATCTTGAAGTGAGACAACAGAGTGAAGACAGGGCTCATAGAATTGGACAGAAGTCTCAAGTAACTTACATTGATATAATTTGTAGAGATACTATTGATGAAATGGTTTTACACAATCTTGAAAACAAGATTGAATTATCTGCTAAGACTCTTGGTGAACAGGTACAGAAGTGGCTTTAGTGTCATGATATTTTTGAACTCTCGTTAACCATTTATCTTCATACTCATCTAATTTATTCTGATCCATTTTAAATTCTTGGTAAAGTTTATCTTTAGTACATACACATATTAAGCCTTGTGTAATAGGTCCATATTGTTTTTTGTGTGCAAGTGAATAAGCTGCTATCTGATAATAATAGTCTTCAACAAACTCTTCTCTTTTAGGTTTATTAGATTGTTTAAAGTCGATTATCGTAGGTTGATCATCATATAAACCCACAACGTCTGTAGCACCGGCCCATCTATCTTCATATGCAAGGCTTACTTCATTACCCCATACTTCTTTTAATTTACCTAGGTTGTTTACTATTTCGTGAGCCATGAGTCGTGCATGTGCTCCCTTGTCTGATAGATTCAAGTAACCTCTACCATCAATATAATTCTCAAGTACATAATGCATTTCAGTTCCACGTGTTGCAGCTTCTGTTGTTATACGTTCTGCTTCTGCGTAACCGACTCGTTCTCTCCATTTATCTAAACCTCTTTTCTTTTCTTTAGATTGTGTAGCTGTAAGTATAGTGGTCACTGATGGTATTTTTATTTCACCAACATTATAGTGCCGTGTACCGAGATCCATGTCTCGAGTATATTTTTTATACTCGTATTTCTTCTCGAGTTTTAAATCGGTTATATAAAATTTATTATTTTCTCTTATAAGACGCACATGGTCTTTTAATTCAATTTAAGAATAAGGGCAACAACTATTCCTATTAAAGTAGTCAGTATAAATCCAGTTGACGCTATCATAATTTTTTCTAGTTTATGTACATCCTGGTGTATTGCATCTATTTTTTTATTGGTTTCTTCTTGCATAATTCTGCATAACTTCTCATGGTCATCTATTCTTTGATGAGCAAGGGTATCTTTATTAGAAGCTTTTCTTGGCACTAACTATCCCTCCCTTATTAAAAAGGTTTAAGGCTTGAGCCATTTGTGTATTAGATCCAGCTGTAGTTGGTGCTTGAGCTGTATTGCCTTGAGGTATAATTGGAAATTGACTTGGTTGTACATTTGGTAGTGGCACTGCACTTGATTCTTTTTTTTGTTCAACTGTATCTAAATAGTTTTGTAAACCATCTTTAACATCTTTTGCTTCTGCTTCTGGTATTATTCCTAAAGTAACCAATCGTCCAAGCATTTGATTATAAAGTGATTGCATTCTTTTTGGTGTATTAGTTTGTTCGCTTACTTCTTTTATTGTAGTTTTAAATGCTAACTCTTGAAACTTAGGATCTAACATTGCTTTACCAATATACTTAGGTGCAATGATTACACCTAATGCAGGAACAATACCACCCATTGCTGCGGCACCCCCAACTGCAACATTGGCAGGTGAAAGTAAACCACCACCCCATTGTAATACCTGACCTGCTGCACCAGCTTGTTTTAACTGAATAAGCACTCCACCAGGTACACCACTTATGTCTGATATTCTACCTTGTGCAAAACCAAGAGTAGTTTTTAAATTATCTAATTTAATTAAATCGTTTTTATCTTTAAATAATAATTCTAAAGTCTCTCTATTGTTATC
>WLWG01002887.1_pt1 | contig 12420 bp, 9 predicted proteins | sample 6712871 | NCBI WGS metagenome assembly WLWG01 (sample SAMN12718693, study PRJNA515312) | sponge metagenome | isolation source: marine sponge | host: Mycale hentscheli | place: New Zealand: South Island, Marlborough, Capsize Point | collected 2003-05-01 | reverse complement strand
ACACATTATAACATCTGATTTTGAATTAATATTGTTTGCTAAAACTCTTAATGAATCAATAAAACCAAAACTTCCTTCTTTGTTTGGGTCACATTCAAATTTTGTTCCCAATCTATGTTGTATCTCCCCCTGTATTTTCATCACAACTTTATACACAGCAGGAGGTAATCTGTACGTTTTAGGAAGAGACCGTACACATTCTTTTTTACATGGCCACTTTTGAAATATTCTAGCGTCAGAACCTTTCCAACCATAAATAGATTGATCATCATCCCCTACAAGAACTAGTTCTTCTGTATTTCTAGCTATCTTTGATATTACTTGCCATTCTAATTTAGATAAATCTTGTGCTTCATCTACTAATACAAGTTTGTAAGGCTTAAACTCAATATTTTTTACTAAAGATTTTTCTAGCATGTCATCAAAATCTATCATTTGATAATGGTTTTTAAATCTTGTAATATTTTTATATACATAACTTATCTCGGGCCTTTTAAATCTAACTCTAGAATAACTAGGGTCTTCATCATAAAAATGAAAAATTCTTTGTAAAGGATCTTTTACTATTTTATATTCTCTATTAATTTTTATAGCTTTTTCAAAACCTAATGAGTGTTTCGCTAGACTAATAAGATTCATGATAGATCCAAATTTTTTATCATGTTCTTCTGTCCACCCCACTGCGATAAGATCAGTTCCATCATAGTTAGTATCTGCTAGCTTAGGCCAATTGTCTGGATCAGTTTTTATTAAATCTTTAAATGTTTTTTTTGCACTTTCATTAAATATTTGAAACTGATCTAAATGATCTTTACAGAATTTATGTATTGTTTTTATAGACTGTGCTTGTTTTTCAGTTAAAAATAAAGATAATGTTTTGTCATGAATTGCTCTGTCTTGTAGATTTTCTACCGTAGCTTTTGCAAAACCTATCATTAGAACTTGATCAAAATGCATACCACTTTCAAAATTTCTTTTTAACATTTTAAGTATTTCAGTTGTCTTACCACAACCAGGTCCCCCTAATATTTTGTAACGTCTCTTGTAAAATCTATCTATTTTAGTAGTCATTTTCCTGTCTTTCTGGTTTAAAATTTAGTACATCTTGTTCTACTTCAGGTTCTCTACCGAAAGAAACTTCATCTAAAACATATACCCATTTTTTAACACCTTCTTTTATATGAAACTTTTCTCTGCTAATACCTTTACATTTCTGCAACATCTGATGTGTTAAATCTATAGAAACTTTCCATTCTTCCATTTGTAAATGTTTGTAAAATCCATCAAATATAAATTTACGTTTGCCATTACCATCACTAAAAGGTCTACCCATCATAATTTGTTTCCTGTCTTTTGTAATTCTAAGATTAAAACAAAAGTCTTCTAAATGAGATTTTAATTTAAATTCTGGTAAACTTTCTTCTGGTGCATCTATAGGAGTAGCTTTTTGTTGAAGAGTTCTTATTTGCATATCCCAATTTTTTATTTTTGGTGGAGTCTTTCCTGTTTGTTCAGTTGCTGCTTCTCTTGCTAAATCTTGTTTAACTAATTCTTTTGAATACAATCTTACTTCATCACCATTAAAACCTAGGTACCATATCTTTGGACTTGAAGTCACAAAAGACAAAGGACCCAATACTAATTCGTTATCAATACCTCCACCAATACCTAACTTTCTTTTTACACATTCTTCTCTATTACAATATGTTTTCAACCAGTCTTGATCACATCTGTATTTATAATCTTTTTTATCTCTTGAACCTATTACATTGTTAACTTCACTATAACTCATCCCTCTTCCAATTGGTTCAAAAAATTTTTTATTATAGTCTAATGTTTTATCTTGCCATTCTTCTGGATATCTTAATTTTATATACTTTGTCATATCCAAAAGAACTTCATTTCGTTGACTTTTAGGTACTCCAAATTTAGCTAACGCTTGCATACATGGAGGACCATCTTGGAACCAGTCTCCTACTTCACCTTCATCTATATCTGATTTTAATTTTTTCAATTGTGCGGGAGTTACTTTATTTCTTTCGTAGTGTTCAAAGAACTCTTCCATCGTGGCAGCACTGCCATCCTCCTTTATCATATAACGTTCTGTATTTTTAGCATTGTAGTAAGGTAGATTAATCCAACTCCCTGCAGAACCTTTGTCCAAGTTTAAATATTTTTGAACGGGAAATATTTTATCTGGTTTACAGTCACCAAATATATTTTTTATTGTATGTAATTTTTCTCTTAATAACAAAGCAGGAACAGATTCTGTTAAAAATATGTAAACGTGTATGCCTCCGCTTTTAGATTTAAAAGGTATAAAAGGCACATTTATGCTTTTTATTTTTTTAAATAATTCTTCTACGTTTGGTTTATATTCATCTAAATCTATTGCACCCCACATACAAGTGCTATCACTTTTAATCGGACATAGACCTAAACTGTCTGCTTGAATAGTTTTATTTTTAGTTTTAACATCAAACTTTGTACCCTCTAAATGTGCTTTCCACATTTCTTCTGTATGTGCATACGAAGAAGTAAAAGAAGTTCCAGATTTTTTACCATCACCAATACTTGTATCTATTTGATGATACCCGAATCTTTCTTCAAGCCCTGTAAATATCTTTCTAAATTTTTCTATCATAATAAATAATTTAAGTGGGCGACTCCACTCTCGCTTCGACGCCCACTACCTAGGATTCGATTAGTAAGGAGAGTTAGTCTTCTCTTCTGTACCGTGTTTAGGTTGCACCTCGCCTTTACCAACAGACTCAGCAAAAGATTTTGCCGTATTATACATGTCTGCATTTGTTACAGGACCAACTTTAGATACATCCCAACCAAACCACGTTCCTTTGTCGTTAGACATCTGAGTTGTGGATAGTTTATAAATGTGGCTATAAGTTGGCGGTGTGAATAAACCATTCTTGCCTTGCATTTTAATACCCATCATCATTGAGTTCCATTTTCTACTAACTTTAAGTTGAGTAGATTTCATAGAAATCAAAGCTGTTGATGGATTGTCTTCTACTGTTATTACAAAATGACTTGCAGTGTTATCAAGATAATTACCGTTTGGTAATCTATCTTTGTAATCTTTACCTTTTGTGGTTTGATTAACAATAGCACTGTTTGCGTCATGAATTGCAACAGGTGCACCTGTACTAGTACCTCTATCTTGCCATTCTATGTATTGTCTTTTGTAAAAAACAGGTATGACATTTACTGTGTCATACAATGCATTAGTTACAGTATTTATTATTTTGCCAGGTTCTGCGCCCTCGACATACTTACCATCACGCTTGTTTACTTCTGGTGATAGTTGTCCCAAAATTTTTAAGAAAGGTAACGCAAGATCTTCTTGCGATATATTTTGAGTACCTTGATTTGCATCAGCTTCAAATAAATTTGCCGCTAGTGCGCCTTCTTTTTTTTCTGTTACTTGGTTCATGTTTATTTGTTCCTTTTTATTGTTGTTTTATTCTCTGAGAATACCCCAAAGATTTCCGTTGGCATTTCTTTACCTGCCTCAATACGCTCACGGACTAGCGCTTTCAGAGTCATGGGCTCAACCTTCATCTTTTGTGTCGGTTGAAACCCTTGACCCTTCGCAAGTTCAGCATATGATGCTGCCTTGTTATCTTCGTTACGACCAAATGATACCAAGATCTCGTTCTTAATAATATCACCTAGTCCATTGTCTCGAAGCCAGTTAAACGCCGTCTCTTTATTTGCTTCTGTAATAGTAGCACGATACGTCGTTGAAACTTTAAGATGTGATCCATCTTGTAGTTTTAATTCTGCTAAACCCATCTCGGACATCATAGTGGGTATAACCTCACCTGATATACGTTGGTATTCTTTTTTTAAATCTTTAATGTTATTTTCACTTGCCTCTATTCTTTTGTGCAACCCCTCTAACATCGATACTTGATCTGCAAGAGACTGAATGTTTTCAGTTTTGCTCATTGCATCTTGTTGGTCTTGTTCAAAGTTAATCATCTATTTCTCCTTTCTCGTATAGATTAATCTCAATAGGATAATATTTTCTTTCTTGTTTATCCCACTTCAATACATTGTATTTGCCGTTTGTAATATCAGAAACAATAGAACATGCAACACCAATGATTGCAGGATCTCCTGTTAATAATAAATAATCTTCTGGTTTATAATTTCTTAAACCTTTTCTTAATTTAAAAATTAATGGACCAGGAGAAAAAATCATTTGAGAAAACTCTGGTAATAAAAAAATAAAATCATTGGTTGTAGAATAAGCAGCTGCACCCATAATATTTATTTTAGGAGTACCTGCTTGGCTACCCGGTATTTCTTGTATTACATAAACTTTTCTTTCTGACATTGACAAACAATATAATCATGTTTATATAGATGTCAACTAGAAAGAAGAAAAAAAATTATGAATTATAAATTTAAAACTAAACCTTATGCACATCAATTAACTGCATTAGAAAAATCGTGGAACAAAGAAAACTTTGCTTATTTTATGGAAATGGGTACAGGTAAAACAAAAGTATTAATAGACAACCTTGCTATGTTATATGACAAAGGCAAGATAGATGGTGCTTTAATTATTGCACCTAAAGGTGTTGTTAAGACTTGGTACGAACAAGAACTACCTACACACTTACCTGACCATATAGAAAATGTGTCTGTATTGTGGCAACCAAATATTACAAAAACACAACAAGAAAAATTAGATTCTTTATTTGAAATAGATAGTGCATTGCATATTTTAGTTATGAATGTTGAAGCTTTATCAACAGACAAAGGTGTTAAGTTTGCAACCAAATTTATTAACTCTCACAAAACTTTGATGGCAATAGATGAGTCTACTACAATCAAAACTCCTACTGCTAGACGTACTAAAAATATTATTAAGATGGGAGTAAACGCTAAGTACAAAAGAATCATGACCGGTTCTCCTATTACAAAAAATCCACTAGACTTGTACACACAGTGTGAGTTCCTTGATCCGTGGTTATTGGACTTTAGTTCTTACTACGCGTTTCGTAATCGTTATGCTGAAATGAAAACGATGCATGTACATGGACGTTCCATTCAAGTGGTAGATAAGTTTCAAAATCTAGGTGAGTTATCGGATACAGTAAAACAATTCTCATACAGAGTATTAAAAGAAGATTGTTTAGATTTACCCCCTAAAGTATTTATCAAACGTCATATAGCATTGACAGCTGATCAACAAAGAATCTATAAACAAATGAAAGATCAAGCTCTTGCTGTGCTTAATGGTAAAGTTACAACTACCATGACTGTGTTAACTCAATTAATGAGACTACATCAAATTACATGTGGTTATGTAACCGCTGATGATGGGACCACACAACAAGTTGAAAGTAATAGACTTAATGAATTAATGTCTATTCTTGAAGATACGGAAGGTAAAGTTATTATATGGGCCAACTATCAATTAAGTGTAGGTGAGATCATACAGAAGATAATTAAAGTCTACGGTGCAGATTCATATGTTCATTACTATGGTTTAACACCACAAGAAGATAGACAAGATTTTATTCGTAAGTTTCAAAATGATCCTAAATGTAGATTTATTATAGGCACACCTCAAACAGGTGGCTATGGTATTACCCTTACGCAAGCTAATACTGTTATTTATTATTCTAATGGTTATGATCTAGAAAAGAGACTACAATCAGAAGACAGAGCACACAGAATAGGACAAAAGAAAACAGTGACTTATATCGATCTGATTTGCGAGGACACGATCGACGAGAAGATTGTGAAGGCTTTAAGAGATAAAATAAATATTGCATCTGAGGTCATGGGTGAGGAATTAAAAGATTGGATCTAAACTAGATCTACTGCTTTTCCAATAATTGGTTTGTATTTAGTTTTTTTATCTTCACGATATGCTCGTAAATATTGATGTCTAGGATTAAAAGGTATGTAACTTGCATGGATCCACCCCGAGTTAGGTTCTCCAGGCGTGTAGTACTCGAGGATCAATTGATCTACCTCACAATTCATTTTAACCCAATCTGCTACTTCAGCGTTGTCGACTCCAAGACATTCGAAATCAACGGCCTCAGCTTTTGAATGCTGACTGGTCAAACTCGATCCTATGGCTACGCACAACTCAGGACTACGATAGCCGCTGGTCACTTTTACTCTACCGAATTGATCACGCACTGGCTGTAAAATATTTTCACAAAGTGCTTTTAGTTTATCTATTTGATCTGCGTTAGGTTCGTTATCGATACCTTTACGTATAGCTGTGTCTGATTTAGTAAGCTCTTGAAGAGAAAAATTTCGCGATAATTGCATATATTTTATTTTGTGATATCTGAAAGTAAAATTAATAGTACGGCTCCCATACCTCCGACTATCCAATATTCTAATCTTTTAATTCTTTCTTGCATTTCTTTTATTTGCTCAAACGTTTGTTTCTGCATAATTCTACAAAGTTTTTCATGTGACTCTATTTTTTGCAATGCAGATTTTTTAGCCATTATATTGTAACCCCCGCTACAATAGAAACCCGATAGGACTTGCCTATCATACCGCCCAAACTTTTAAATTTGTTTATCATTATATAATCCTTTTCCCGGCAATTACTTGCTCTGTCGGTGATAATAAAGCTTCTTGAGTACGTGTCAAGTTGGTATTTGGATTCACTACACTTGCTGTTTTAACTACAGGTGTTGGTGTATTTGGTAATGGTGGTGCTTGTACTGTTAGTGGATTAACATATTTATCAAATAATTTTTTTCCTACTTCCGGTATAAATCTTAAACCTTTTTTAATTAAACCTTCGTCTCTTATAGGATTACCTTCTTCATCTAAAATCATATTTCCTTTTTTATCTAATTTATAATCAAATTTTTCAGGATCATATTCGTTACCTCTTTCAAAAAATCTTTTATCAAAATAAGAATCTTTCAATGTATCCAACTCATCTATTGGAAATACATAATCTTCATTTAATCTAAATTTATATTTTATATTCTCTTTGTTTTCTTTTCTAAGTTGTGAATCAATAGTATCAACTTTTGTTTGAAATCTTGCTTTTGAATAATTTGTTGGTGTAAAAACACCGTCTAATAAATTACCTCTTAGCCTTGAACTAACCCCAGATTTTTTTAAAATATTATCTATATCGTCTTCACTTAAATCTAAAAGTTTTAAATCTTGAATTCTAATAAACATATCTTTCTGTATTCTAAATGCTTCATCTTGCATTTTTTTAAATGTTTTAACTTGAGTCATTGGTGTGTTCTCACCATAATTATTTACATTGTAAAAATTTTCATTTTCATCAACAGCTCTTAAAAGTCTGTTCATGTCTGATGCAAAATACCTTAAATCTTTTTTAGTATCTATTCTAATAATTCTAGTACCCGCTAGCAATGCTAACAATTCATCTTTTAAATTTAAAGGTTTACCACCTTTTGTTAAATCTTTTCCTATAGCTCCTTCAATTTTTTCTGCACTAGTAAACACACCTGGTTTTACTCCATCTAATATATAAGCAAATGATTTTGCAAATTTATCTCCAATACTATCTGATGCAGCAAAGACTGTACCACCTTGATCTTTTTTACCATTTCTTACAGTAACATCTAAAACTCTATCATAACCTAAAGGCTCAGTTATAAATGGTGATAGAAATGTCATTACAGGTCCATCTTCTGCAAACATAATACTCATTACATAGTCGTCTGTTTCTTGAGGATTTAATTTTTGTTTATTAGCTTGGTTAATTGCAGATTCAAAAGGTGCCCACAAACTATCATAAGGTGAGAAGTATGAGAAATTAATTGCTGCTGATTCACCATCTTTCCATCCTGTTACAGGAAGTAAGTTAGAGTTCCTGTCCCATGGTGCAGCTGAAGAACGTTTGTAAGCGTCCCACTGAGAGTCTGTTGAATTGGTTAAAAACTGTGCAAGTTCTACTAGTCCTGTTCCTGTTGCGTAACTTGTCATAAATGCACCAGTTAATCTTCTAAGACCCATCTGTCTTATTGCTGGATTACTACTAGATGTTTCTTTTAAACCTATAGATACAATGTTTGCACCTGTTCTAAGTATTTCTGCAGGGAAAGATATGAAAGCACCTAAAGGTAGTTTTCTTAATTCTTGTATTGCTGGAGGTACTTTAGAATAAGTTGGGTACGTGTTTCTAATTAAGTATGCAGAGATATCATCTACATGATCATCGAAGTTTTTAATTACACCTGTTAAAGGATTGGTTTCTAAAAACTCTTCTCCCATTTCTCTGTACCATTTTTTAACATCATCTATATTTTTAAGAGCACCATTTATTTGTGATCTTGAATACTCATAACCAAAGTGTTTCCACAAATTATCACCACCTGCATATAGTCTCGCAACCTTGTCGGTAGGTGCCATTTTAATTAACTTATCAAATAATTGATCTGATGTTCTTACTTCTTGGTTTTTAATTTGATTCATGATTGCTTTTAATTCAGATGCTACAACGTTCTCATCCCAAACACCTAGTCTAACTAATTTTTCTACATAGTTATTAAATGAAACTTCATCTATATTTTTTTGACCTGCTCTAAATATGTCATCCAATACAATTTTCATTGCGTTTGTAACACTTGCTTGTCCTCCAATGTGACCATTCATTAATGCAAAGAATGCAGCTGATGATACATTTCTAACTTGTGTTTGTGGTGAGTATAAAGTTTTACCAACTTGAACCAATACTTTACCTTGCATAATTTCTCTGTAGATAGGAACATTAATTAAGTTATCTAACACTCCACCAATACCTTGAAACATTTGTACATAATCAGGATCTGCATAGTATTTTAATAAATCTGATTTCATGTGTGGTCCAAGTCTAGGCATTTTAGAAATAAGTTGTGGTGTTAAAACACCTTTGTTAATTGCTTCTTCTGCAGATCTAAACAACCAACCATTTTTTAAACCCGACTCTCCAATAAAATCAGCTGCTTTTTTATTTGCCATAGCTGATATCATTTCAGCTGTTGTACCGCCTACTGATGCTTTTAAATTTTTTTCAGGACCCAATAAATTTTTAATGGCATTAGGTAACTCTTCACCTGTTTTTAAAAACTTATAGTCCTTAAATCTAATTAACTTTCCAATTTCTTTTAATGATTGTAAAGGACTTCTTCCTTCTGCTTTTCCAGCTCTAAGAACAGCTTCAACCATCATTTGAGCAGATTCGTTGTAAGCTTGATTTATATCAAGTTTTGGAAAGTCAGCTTTAGCTCTTATTTTTAAATCTTTATTTCTTCCAACTACATTTTTAGCAACCCAGTCTACTGCTGTGTTATATATCTTTTCATCAGGTGCATAGTTTGGATTAGTAAATGTTGAAAAAGATCTTAACATGTAGTCTTTTATTCTATTTATTTCTATACCCTCTAAATTTTTTGTAATAGCATCACCATCTTTACCTTTTGGTAAAGCTTTTTTAAATTCTTTCATTGTGTTTTTTATTTCAAGTTTTAGATCATCTGCTAACTTTACTAACTCTTTTGGAAGATCATCTCTTTTAAGTTGTCCTCTTAAAAATTCTTCTATTTGATCAAGATAATGTTTTTGTAATGCAGGAGAAGTAGTTGCACTATTGTAATTGTTTTCAAATTTTTTAGCTAGCTCATAAGATCTTTTTTCAATACCTTCCATAGTTCTATCTAATTTTCTTGCTCTACCTTTTATAAAAAGCATAGCTTTTTCTGATATACCTTCAATGTCTTTAGGCGCTTTACCAAAAGATCTAAAGTAAGATAGTATGTTATCTAAACGTTTAATAACTCTTTTTTCTTTTGCTGGGTTTGTTACAGAATATAATCTCCAGTCTTCAAATTTTGGTAACTGTTTTACTATTTTTCCTGAAAATGTTGATACGATTGCAGGAGCAAGTGCTTTAGTTAATACAAAGTCCGTAGCGTTTCTAATTGTTTTAGCAGTGCCTGCTACAACAGGTTTAACTGCTTCTCTAGATCCAAGATAACTGATAGGTCTAAATACAGCAGTGTTTATACCTTTAGCTCCTAACTTAGCAGTTGTTTTTACAAATGGTGCAAGACCAAATTTGTAACCAAGTTGTAAACCTTTTCCAATTAATGGAAAGCCAGCACCAATGATAGCACCTTCTTGTCCATATTTAATTCTATTTCTAAATTCAGCTGCAGCTCTTTCTTTACCTTTTAAACCTTTTGTAGACTCTGGTTCAAAGTAAGGAGTACTTCTTCCTTGTTCTGATGCTAAAAAATCTGTTGCTCCTACAACAGCCATACCTTCTATAGCTCTTGCAGCGATCTTACTAACCTTTGCTTTTTTACCACCTTTAATTCCTGAAATTATTTTTTTAATCTGTCCAGCAGTTTTTGTTCTTCTTAATACTTTTTGTATAATACCACCCGGTATTGCAAACTGAGTCATTAGACCAACCAAGTCACCTCTCCATGTTTCAGGTCTATCAGGTTCTTTGTCCTTCATCATCTTATCAAACTTTCCTAGAAAGTCTGAATCAAATGTATAATCTAAACCGGTAAATAAAGTAGTTCCTAAGCCAGACATCAAGTCATAACTACCTGAGCCTACTCCTTTTCTTATTTCATCTAAAATAGATATATAATCTTTTTCTTCACCATCTTTTAACAACTGCATTGAGTCTACAGGCTTGTCATATTTTTTAGACATAGCTTTGTCTAAAATTAATTTCATGTTTGGTGATCCGGAAAGAATAAATCTTGCTAAACTTTTATCTTCTTTTTGAAAAGGATTGAATGGTTTTAAATATTTAACAGGTGGTGTAGGTTCTGTTATATTTTCTAATGCTTTTAAGAAAGAGTCTTGTACTTCATTAAGTTCTCTTACTTGACCAGGAGAAGTTTTCTTTTCCTCTTGTTGTTGCTGATCTTTTTTATATCTCTCTAGAGCAGTTTCGGCCATTTTATGCCTCCTGCGGTAATACTAAATTCACACTATATTTTTGATTAAATAAATCAACGTCTTGTTGAGTAGCAATTGTTGCAAAATCTTCTAAAGCTTCAGGACTAGCAGCAATTAATCTTACAACATCGTCTCCTATTTCTTGTGGTAATCTAGCTCTTAGTGTACTAAAATCTATCTTAGGTCCTTGATCCATGGTCATTGGTTCTTGAGGCATTGACATTGGCGCTTGAGCCATGTCTGCTCCACCACCCATTTGATAACCAGCTCTACCACCTTCTGCTAATGCTTGATTTACATCAGGAAATTTTCCTGTTTTAAAGAATTGATTGTAGTAAAAAAACATATCTTCTAGTAATTTTGGATCATCATCACCCTTATAAAAATCTACTCCATTTGCATCTTTTTTATCTAATAAATTATCTTTAATTTTTCTCATTATTCTTTGAGTATATTGTTCATCACCTAACAAAGATTGCATTACAGTATCATTTTTAGTTAATTGTTCTAATCTTAATTTTTTCTTGTTTAGAAGATTAGCATCATCACTACTAAATTGATCTGGTGTTTTAGCTTGTTTATTTTCTAATTTTAAAATTAAATCCATAGTTGTTTCAATGTCGTCAGCTATCTGTAACTTGACACCTCTCTTAGCATCTGCCTCACCCGTTCCTTCTGCAGCAGATTCTGCAATACTAATATTACCTTCTAATAATGTTTTGAATAGATCAGCTTCTGCAGCTTTTTTACTTAATCTTTGTGTGTCTATATCTTCAAATAATTTTGCGGTCGGTTCTTTTGCTGCACCAGCTGCTGTAGATAGTAAACCACTAAATCCACTACCTCTCGGTGTAGCAGACATTAAATTTAAACCTGTGTTCATTAAAAATCTATTAAAACCCTCACCTTTAGGTCTTTCAAAATATGGTTGATAAGCTTCACGTACAGCTGGGTCCATAGCTTGTTCTTGACTTTGTTTTACTAAGTCTGCCATGTTGTATGGTAAAACTCTACCATCTTCTTTGTACCCTTTTCTTGGTACATCTAATCCAGATGTAATGCCGGTTCCTGCAGAACCACCTATTCTAAACATCGGTCTTTTTAATGTTCTACTCATATTAAGGTCTCTTTAATGCGCCGTATATCCCTGCTCCAGTAGCCGCTGCACCTAATGCAGTTTGTAAGAATCCTGGATCTGGTACTTGTTTTGTTGTAGTCCCTTGTCCAGCCATACCACCCATAATACCCGTAACAAGATTACCGTAATTTTGTAATTGTTCTTGTGGTTGATAAGCAGCCATTCTAGTTGCTTCTCTTTGTGCATCAAGCCCTGCTTGTGCTTGCGCTTGATTCAATGCGCCCAATGAACCTAACGTTGAAATATCTCCTGATTGTAAGCCAGGTAACGCTGAAGCTAATCCCATTTGATTAGCAAAATTTTGTTGTGCTGCTTGTTGTGCTTGACCA
>WLWG01002881.1_pt1 | contig 12448 bp, 21 predicted proteins | sample 6712871 | NCBI WGS metagenome assembly WLWG01 (sample SAMN12718693, study PRJNA515312) | sponge metagenome | isolation source: marine sponge | host: Mycale hentscheli | place: New Zealand: South Island, Marlborough, Capsize Point | collected 2003-05-01 | reverse complement strand
CTTAGAACCAATAGAACTCATTCTTAATAATTTTGAGATCATTATATACATGAAGAAATCTAATGGAAGGTTATCTATGAGTGAGAAACAAAGGTCTGATATTCATTTTGATATTATCAAGGAGATGAATGATGTGTTGAGATTCAAATCATAAATATCTGTAACTACAGGAATTAATTGGACCCAGACCATAGTCTCAAGCCCATTGCCATAGAGGTGATGGGCATCCTTATCTCAGGGTTGACATTATGTCTTCCCTTTCTTATAATACTAATATTCTAACAACCAATATGGAATCAATCGAGAAGCACATCCAGGTAGACAAGGAGATCCTCGAGGATCCTACCATCAACGCTCAACAGAGGCGTCATATTGAGGGTGAACTACATGAACTAGAAGATTATGTAGAACATCACAAGAAAGAAATTGAGGCGGGTGATCACCATGATCCATCCTACCTCGAACTCTTCTGTGATCAGAACCCCTCAGAACCTGAGTGTCTAGTCTATGATGACTGAGTCTGAGTATCATTCGTTAAAAGAAACCTACAAGTTTCTGTGTCATCTCATAGACCCAGCAAAGACACCACGTATTGCCAAACCCTACAGGGACATGGCTCGTAAGTGTCTCAAAGACTTTCCCACCCGTCGTACACTAGAAGAACTTGAGTGTGGGGTCAACTTTTTTAATCCAAGGTAATCTATGTCAAATCAAAAGTTCTATGTCTATTCCAAATCAGGATGTGGTTTCTGTGACAGACTCATCACCTTTATGGATAGTAAAGGTGTTCAATATGAAAAGTTCTCACTAGGCACAGACTTTACAACAGAAGAGTTCCTTAACAAGTTTGGAAGAGGTTCCAGCTTTCCACAAGTCCATCACAAGAATCTAAACATTGGAGGCATGAAGGACACAGTTAAGTATCTTCATGAACATAATATTGTATGACCAATCTAAATATAAACAAGGGATTTGAATGTATGATCCCAAAGAAGAGAAAAATCAAGGAGGCTTTGTTCAGAAACAGTTTATCGTTTAAGATCTTTAATAAACGTATTACATTTTCATTAGAAGTTTGCTAGGAGAAACATGTTCATTGCTCTATTCTCGATTCTCTTTGGTTTAGTAGGATTTATTTTGGGCTGGTTAGGTAATGAGAGATACACAGTCTTTATGATGAAGGAGGAACATGAATTTGATCAGTTGTTTGAGGAGAACCCACACCCAGAGATCTATGACAAGGATGGTAAGGTAGACAAGGGTGACTACATGTTTGTGAAGTTTGACTTGGGTTATAACCCAGACGAGTTTGAGCCAGAGGACATCATAGAAGAGTGGTGACTTGACAGACCCTCCAAGAACCTGTATAATATAGAGGTAGATAAGGGGGGTCACCCACCATGATTTTAGTTGATGCAAATCAAATCGCCATCAGTCACCTGATGGTACGACACAAGATTGAAGATGGAATCTATATTGATTCTGTCCGTAAGTCTATCATCAGAGTCCTAGCCAGGATCCACCGTAAGTTCAAAGGGGACTATGGTGACCTGGTATTGTGTTATGATGACAAGAACTACTGGAGACGTGAGATCTTCCCCTTCTATAAGAAGAATAGGAAGCAAGAACGTGAGAACTCTAAGTATGACTGGGATAAAGTGTTTTCCGTACTAAATACTATTAGGGATGAGATCAAAGATCACTTCCCATATCAGGTGATTCAAGTAGAGAATGCAGAAGCTGATGATGTCATTGCTTCTCTGGTTCAACAGGTCTCAACCACAGAGACACCTGAACCAACTCTGATTCTATCTGCTGATAAAGACTTCATCCAACTTCAAAGGCATGAGTTTGTAAAGCAATATGATCCAATCAGAAACAAGTGGATCACACATGAGGATCCAATTCAGTATCTACAAGAACATATCATCAAAGGTGATCGATCAGATGGTATTCCTAACATCCTGACCTGTGATGACGCTATTGTTAGTGGTCGTCCACAGAAGAAGATGAGTAAAGAGAAGATTACTTCTCTGGCGAGCATGAACCCACAAGATTTCACAAATTTTATTCGTCTTCGTAACTGGAAAAGGAACTCCCAACTGATTGACCTCACTAAGATCCCACAACACGTAGTTGAAAAGATTATTGTTAAGTACGAATCCTGTACTCACCCCAGCAATATTTCCATTGACTACTTCATTAAAAATAATATTCAAGATATCATTGAGGAATTCTCCTAATTATGGCTAGACCCAAGACACCAAAACTACCTGTCAATAAAACTCTTATCTCTGAGGTACTACAAAGAGTATCAAATGCAAAGACAAAGAATGAAAAGGTTCTAATCCTACAAGAATATAAGTCACCAGCACTGACCAAGATTCTCTTGTGTAACTTTGCTAAGGCAGTAACCTTCCTGTTCCCCGAAGGTCAGACACCTTTCACTGCTGCTGAAGTACCAGCAGGCATCAGTCATCAAATGCTCATCAAAGAACACAGACTTCTTGAGAAATTCATCAAGAAAACTGTCAATGGTGTGGTATACTATGGTTGTTCTGGTACTACTCAACCACGTATCCAACAGATCAAGAAGGAACAACTCTGGATCCAACTTCTAGAGTCTCTTCATGCTGATGAGGCTGAGATCCTTGACCTGATTAAAGACAAGAAACTCACTGACAAGTATAAAATTACTCGTCAAAATGTTATTGATGCCTTCCCTGAACTAGGACTACAAAATGAATGAGAAACGAATCAAATCTCTAGTAGAGATTCTAAAGACAACCATCAGAGAGTTAGAGGATGAGACAAAGTCTGATCCTGATATCTATCTCAGTGCTACAGGCACAGCTGATGTAGATTACAGTGAGATCCTAAATTATTTTAACTCTAATGACGATGATGGAGATTATTGATGGGACTAGGAAAGAAAACAATCAATCTTGTAAAGAAAGTTCTAAACAATAAGAATAAGAGGAGTCTCTACTCAAAAGAGGAACTTTCTTACATGGAGAAACAACTACAGAAGTTGATTGAGAATCGTAGGAGAAAGAAGGCAGATAAGTCAAAAGGATTTGGTCCTATTACATCTAATGGAAACTCAGAAAACTTCGATGACTAATGTAAAGCTGATCTCCCACACTATGGGAGCAGGAGAACTTGAGGGGATGACACCCCAACAAGTGATCTCATATGTAGCAAGGGTATCTAACCCAAACAATCAGAACAACTTTGAAAGTTCTGCTGGACTGCTCAGGTATTGTATCAAACATGAGCACTGGTCTATCTTTGAGACTGCCTCAATGACATTGGAAATCAATACTACTCGTGGTATTGCTGCTCAGGTTCTACGACATAGATCCTTTACCTTCCAGGAATTCTCCCAACGTTATGCTTCCACCAACCTCATCAGTACTGATGTCGAGTTACCTGAACTTCGTAGACAGGACAGGAAGAATCGCCAGAACTCTACTGACGATCTTGATCCCTTCAACAAACAAAACCTCGAGATTAAAATCAGAGACTACTTTGAAGAGGGAATGAAGTTATACAATGAACTACTTGATGGTGATGTAGCCAAGGAGTGTGCTCGTTTTGTATTACCTCTTGCTGTACCAACACGTATCTACATGACTGGTTCATGTCGCAGTTGGATTCATTACATCAATCTGAGGACTGCCAATGGTACACAGAAGGAACACATGGAGGTAGCAGAAGGAGCACGTAGTGTGTTCAATACTATATTCCCACAAGTATCTTTTGCACTAGGATGGTGTAAAGATGAGAGATGTAGTGATGATCAACCATCAATACTGATCCCATAAATACATTTGTATAGAATTATTATCATGCCAACTTACCCAGTAAAACATTTAGAAACTGGAGAGAAGAAGACTCTCTACATGACAATGAAAGAATACACTCAGTGGCGTGAAGACAACGAGGACTGGGACAAAGACTGGTCTGAAGGTGTTGGAGGTGGTGGTGTTGAGTGTGTTGGTGAGTGGAAGACTAGACTTGCTAACAAAGACTCAGGATGGAAAGCTGTCCTGGATAAAGTAGGCAAAGCCTGCCCTAAAAATGCTTCGGAACTATACTAATGCCAGCAAAACAAAGAGGTAAGACTAAGCGTAGAGCACCAATCAACTCCAGTCTGATGGTTCCTATTGAACCATTGACTGAGAACCAAATGCGTATCTTTGATGCGTGGAATGAAGGTAAACATCTCTTCATCTATGGTGCTGCTGGTACAGGTAAAACATTTGTTGCCCTGTACAATGCTTTGAAGTCATGTCTTAAAGAGACACCAGACTATGAGAATGTATACATTGTACGTTCTCTTGTAGCAACAAGAGAGATTGGTTTCCTACCTGGAGACCATGAAGATAAGTCATCTCTATACCAGATACCATACAAGAATATGGTGAAGTATATGTTTGAGATGGGTAGTGACCAAGAGTTTGATACACTCTATGGTTCTCTTAAAGCACAGGAGACTATCAAGTTCTGGTCCACTTCATTCCTTCGTGGTGTGACACTGGACAATGCTGTCATCATTATTGATGAGATGCAGAACTTGAATTTTCATGAACTTGATAGTATAATCACTAGGGTAGGTGAGAATACACGCATCGTCTTCTGTGGTGATGCAATGCAGTCTGACCTTACCAAGACCAATGAAAAGAATGGCATCCATGACTTCATGAGAATTCTAGAAGCAATGGAAGAAGACTTTACTCTCGTAGAGATGGGCGTTGATGACATCTGTCGTTCTGGTTTAGTTCGAAACTATCTCGTAGCAAAACAACAGATTCAAGGTTAATGTTTACCATTCGTAATGACTTCACTGAAGTATTCAAACCACTATCAAGACGTACCCTAGACCAAACACGTTACTATGACGTAGGAGGGGACACTGTGTATCCCTCTGTGACTTCTGTCATTTCCTTTATCAGCAGGAAGAAGTTCGCTGATTGGCGCGCCAAGGTTGGAGAGGAAGCAGCCAACCGCAAAACTAAAAGAGCTACCACCAGAGGGACTAACCTTCACAATTTATTTGAAGTCTATCTACAGAATGGTGAGTTCAAATCCACCAAAGAGTATGATATTCCACTCATCAATCTGATGTTCAACAGTGCCAAGGCACAACTGGACAAGAGGATTGGTAACATATTCCTACAAGAAGTAGGTATGTACTCAGACAGACTATGTTTGGCTGGTACAGTGGACCTGGTCTGTGAGTTTGATGGTGAACTAGCCATTGTTGACTTCAAGACCAGTGAGAAAGAGAAACCAGAAGAGTGGTTGGAAGACTACTTTGTTCAGCTATCAGCCTACTGGGCTATGTTCTCTGAACATACTGGTGTTGTCCCTAAGAAACTAGTTGTGTTCCTAGTTGCTGAGAATGGAGATGTCCAAGTTGTAGAACGCACAAACATCATTCACTATTTGAAAACCCTTCAAGATTATGCTTGTCAATTTATTCGATACAGAGATGGCAACTGAAAAGATTAACGAAGAACTCAAAAAGAAGTTCATTAGTAAAGACAAATTTGCTCAAGAGATTGAAGCACTTGTCCTCAAGACTCAGATGAATTACATTGATGCTATTGTTGAGTACTGCACTCAGAATAGTATTGAACTTGATACAGTCAACAAACTTGTATCCAAACCACTCAAGGAAAAGATCAAGTACGACGCACAGGAACTCAACTTCCTCAAGAAAACTACCAGAGCTAAACTACCTCTGTGATTGTGCACGGATACGATGTCTACAGAACCTACCTTGCCTTCAAGCAACATTTTACAAACCCACGCTTTGATTTCTTTCAATACGATGGCAAGGTCAATGCAAAAGAGGAGACCTACCAGCAGAGATCTGACTTCTACTTCTTCGAGACGCTCGCGAGGAAGCTTAAGGACCAGGAGGTCAAGGAATATATGTTGGCCAGCTTTGTATCAGCAGAGGATCCGTCAAAGGTCCACATCTCACTCATCAAAAGATCTGGTAAGAATCTCTGGTTGGATTGGCAGAAAAGACAATCTGGTTTGCGATACTCTTTTAAGCAAGATCTTGATGCAGTGGTTCAATACATGGAAGCCAAAGCACATTCCTTTAACAATCTATTTGAAACACTGGGACAACATCCTCCTATCCTCAAACTATACATCAACAAAAGAATTAGTTTAGAGACCCTGATCATCCTTGACATGGTCTTGGGGTTCTCTAAGCAGTGGGACAAGGATCTTAAGGACCCACTCTGGGAACAGGTGTCCTTTAAGATCAAGAAGTATAAACCTTTTCTCAGTATCAACACACTGCCATTCAGGAAGGTTGTCAAGGAGACCTTCCTGTGATACAATAGACACATGGAACTACTACCACTCTACACACTTGAAGGATATCGTGGCACCTCATCAGTTGACCCCAATGAAATAGCAGATTACATACTAGCTCAAACTCACAAGCCTGGGAGTTTTGATATTGATCACACCACCGCAGAAGACACTTACCTATTAGCTGATGCTCCTGCTGCTATTGATGTGTTGTTAGATGAAGCACTTACAGAACTTGAGAAAGCACTCCCAGACATTGATGCAAAAGTTGATGGTGCTGTATGGTACCAGGTTCATGAAACTAATGTGGGTATTTATCCTCATTTTCATGGAGGAAGTATGGCATTTGTATACTGGGTCAAGACACCACCCAAAGGTGGAAAGTTTTGTTATCATCCTCTTGGCATTCCTGGTCCCGAACTTTTTATAGAACCCAAAGCAGGTGACTACATATTCTTCCCAACCCACTTACTACATGGGGTAAAAAGAAACTATGATGAAGAACCTAGAATCAGTTTATCCTGTAATGTAGTTCTATATCCTAAAAACTTTAATGATAAATCTAAATTGTGATATAATAGAGTCCTGGAATGACTTAAAACTTACCCCCTCCCACTCTGTGGGTGTCGTCCAAATACAAACTACCAAACACACATGTCTTTTTCAAGTCTCAAGTCCAACAAGTCCTCTGCTTTCAGTAAGTTACAGAAACAATTAGAACAAACCACTAAGGTTGGTTCTGTTGATGAACGATTCTGGAAACCCACGGTGGACAAAGCTGGCAATGGTTTTGCCGTTATTCGTTTCCTCCCTGCTGGTGATGGTGAGGATATGCCCTTCGTCAAGATGTACTCCCATGCCTTCCAAGGTCCTGGTGGTTGGTACATTGAGAACTCCTTGACTACTATTGGTGGTAAGGATCCTCTGGGTGAATACAACAGGGAACTCTGGAACTCTGGTGATGAGTCACTGAAGGAACAGGTTCGTAAACAGAAGCGTAAGCTTCAGTACTACTCCAACATCTATGTGGTGAAGGATCCTGGTAACCCTGACAACGAAGGTAAGGTCTTCCTCTTCCGTTATGGTAAGAAGATCTATGACAAGATCATGGATGCAGTGAATGGTGATGAACTCGAAGGTCGTGAAGGTATCAATCCCTTTGACTTCTGGGCAGGTGCTAACTTCAAGCTCCGTGTCAAGAAGGTTGCAGGGTATCCTAACTATGATTCTTCTGAGTTTACTGAAGTAGGTACTCTTGAAGACCTTGATGATGCACAACTTGAATCAATCTGGAAGCGTGAGTATGGTCTCCAACCACTCGTTGCTAATGATCAGTTCAAGTCTTATGAACAACTTCAGGAACGACTTAACCTCGTCCTGAATCTCAAAAATTCAGCAAGTGAGAGTGCTCCACCTGTGGCAGCCCCTAGTCCAGTGGCTCCTAGTGTAAGTGAGAAGCCAGTATTTAATAAAAAAGAGGAACCAGTAGTCACTGAGTCCTCTTCTGATGATGGTGATGATGTTCTTGACTACTTCAAGAAACTAGCTGAGAGTTAGTCTATATCTGATAGGTTAAGTTCAGTTGATAAGTCACTGAACTTAATTGATCCATAGTAATTCTGTACCTCTCTGACATAGTCAGGGAGGTATTTTTCTTGCAAGATCCAGATCTGTGACTTATCCTGGTTGACATTGAACTCAAACTGTCTATTAGATACAGGAGTACAAGCTGGTCTGACTCCTGATGACCCTGACAATGTCACATACTCAGCAGACCCTGGATAGGTGGGGTAGGTGAAGGTATAGTTCTCTGATACTCTGAGTCCATTCTGTGCCAAACCACCTCTGTCAGGACCAGGCATACCCCTTCCAGGTAGGACTAGATTACCTTCATCATCATAGGTGGTGATGGTTTCATAGTGGTGGGTCTCTCCTGCCTTCTCATGACTACCATACTTCTTCAGGACATACTCATCCAGTTCCCAACTAGACAGAGGCCAGTCCTGGTATACATCTACAATATCATTTGTCTGTAGGATGACCCAGTAGTATTGTGCATCTCCATAGAAACCATATGACACTTGGTCTGGTCTCTCTCCATTCTCAATGTAGTATGGTTCATAGAGTGTCTCATCATCAAATAGATCATCCCTGATCCTCATCAGGTGGAAGAAGTCCTTGACCTTGAGTGTGTCTACCAGACCTGCTCTGTTCATACGAACAGGGTAGTCTATGTTTGGTAAGTATGAAAAGTATTTTGGTGTTGTCATCAATACATCCTCTGATAACCTTCACCGAGTGCCTTATTATGATCCTCTCGTGTGATGATGTTGGTCTCTGTGAATACCAAACTCATACTCGTATGAACAGCAGCAGGTCCATCAGGATCATCAATTGTGATATGGTAGTTTGACCTGGGGTTCTCTGTAACTTTAACAGACTCCAATACACAATACTTAAACTTGTGCATCCTTCTGAATGTCTTACCGGAACCACCTTCATGATAGGATAGATTCCACAGGTCAGGCACTGATAGAAACTTACCACCCTCTTGTGTTGATGGAGAACTCCACTGTTTAAATTCTCTGATGATCGAATCAACTACTTTTGTCTCTGATGGATTCTTTGGGATGAAATCAAAGTTAAAATTAAATTGTCTGAGAGATGGCATCTTATATTTCATCTCGACATTAGGATTATAAACCTGTCCTTTACCTAGTTGTAATGCGGTAGCTGCGTCTTGGCCAACAAAACTAGCTACACCCTGTAAAAACATTTGTTTGGGGACCTCATCTAACATTGCCCCTCTCTGTAACCCAGCTCCATATCCTGATAAACCTCCGCCACTACCAGCAAATGCTAGTAGTTGTTTGGATAACTGACCTACTTCACCAGGGAATGTCTGGGATGTCCACCCCTGACTATTTGGTGTGCCTGGTGTAGAGTTTGGCATGTATAGTTGTACATAGTTACCCCTAAAATTACTACGGTCTGCACCAAAATCTTTAGCTGCATCATTCACTTTGTATGGAAAATGACTAAATTGAATGTAGTCATTGGCACTCTGGTTCAAATCCCTAGGGTAGACAAGAGCTCCTTCTAATTTCTTTTTGTATTTCTTAAGTGCCATCAGTTTGAAATGAATTTTGCTATTGGTAATGACTCCATTGTGTTAAGTTCACTATCATATATCTCATAGAGATTTGATATTACTTCTTTCCAGGTATATTTTCTATACTCATTCCAATGAAAGTTGAATCCTATAAACCCCCACTTGAAGAGTGAGGAACACATTATAAATGGATACTTGTCATACGTTACACCTTTAGTCTTGGCTTTATATACAAACACATAGTATTTATCCTGGTCTGGAACAATTACTGATGGACCTAGATTGTTAAGGAGTATCTGGATGTTCTTGTCTGGTCCAGAGTTCATCATAGGAACCAATCGTTCCAATCTATTTTGCATTCCCAAACTCCTAATACATTGTTTGTGTACCGTCGTGGTAATAGGATTCGAAGGCAAAACTTACGGGGAAGTCAAGGTAAGCATCAGTTGCATTGGAGTCCAACAATAACTCTCCAATATTTTGTACAAAACATTTCTCAAATCTATATCTGGATACAATCTGATACCCATAATCTAAATCAGAATCACTTTCTAATCTACTTTTAGTGAATGCCTTTGAACCAACAGGTAGTTCTAATTTACTTATCTCAATATTAAATACATAATCATCATAGTATCTCATCCTCTGTGCTCTGACACCAGTAGGGTTCAGATTATTACCTGAAGTATTAAATATCCTCCTGATCATCTTATAGGCAGTGAAGTCTGAGTTCTCAAGTACAGAAATATTAAGTCGGTTTTGTCCAAATCTTAAACCAGAAGCAGTGTTTCTCTGGATACCCATGTGTTCCTGACCAATCGAAGTCACCTCATCAATTCCTAGGTCAGGAATATTTACCTTAGTCGCAAACAATTTGATGTAGTTTCTCTCCTCTGGTGTAATTTTCTTGTCTGCAGGAGTGGATCCGTTGTCAAATATATTCACTGAGTATAGAGTCTTCCTAGAGACACTGCTCTTCAACAGTGATCGTGCCTGAGTGTAGGAAGCCATACATCTAAATACCTTTGAGATTATTTATGTGTGTGGCATCAACTCTTCAAGGCAGATACAAGCCTAAATTCCCAGACAAATACAAGGGAGATCCAGCTAACATATGGTTCCGTTCCTCTTGGGAGAGGGATGTCATGCACTGGTTAGATGGAAGGAGTGATGTTGTCTGGTGGATGTCAGAAGAACGATGTGTCTGGTATCAAAACCCAATCACAAAGAGGAACGCAAGATACTTTCCCGACTTCATAGTCTGTTATGAAAGGAATGGCATCAAGCATGAGGAAATGATCGAAGTCAAACCACAGAAACAAGTGAAGGGGCCGAATCCCAACCCAAAAACAAAGTCAAATAGTTGGATGAATGAAGTGAAAACTTACGCAGTCAATCAGGCTAAGTGGAAAGCAGCCGTTAACTATTGTGAGGACAGAGGAATGAGCTTCAGGTTACTCACAGAAGACAACATGCCTGCCTGGAAGAAACGCAAATAAATAACTCTATATATAATCTACAATATGTTACCCAGACCAGTAAGACCAGAGTATTCTACCACTATTCCATCAACTGGAAAGAAAGTAAAATATAATCCATTCACAGTCAAAGAAGAGAAGGTATTAGTCCTAGCATCTGAGAGTGGAGACAAAGATGAGATCACTAATGCCGTCATCAATGTCATCACAAATTGTATTGTAAGTCCTTCTGACCTAAGGATACAAGACTTAGCTCTGTTTGATATTGAGTACCTGTTCCTCAAAGCAAGATCCAAATCAGTAGGTGAAAGTATCAACATCGTAGTGACCGATCCTGATGATGAGACATTCAGTACAGAACATAACATCAACATTGATAGGATTGGTATTGATAGGAACCCAGAACACTCCAATGTTATCTTCATGGATGATGAACTTCAGGTGAAGATGAGATACCCAGACATCACATTCTTTACTGAAGGTATTGAGATGTCCTCTCTGACTAACAGTATGAATACTATTGCTAAGTGTATTGATAGTATCATTACAGGTGATGAAGTCTATGAGAGACTAGACATGACTGAGGATGAAGTTGTAGAATGGATTGAGGGTCTGACTAGTAATCAATACCAAAAATTGACTAACTTCTTTGCTACAATGCCTAAATTGAAACATAGTTTTACAGTCAAGAATACCAATACAGGTAAAGACTTTACCATGGTACTAGAGGGACTAGCAGATTTTTTCTAGTGGCGATGATGCACGTAGACCTCGTGTCATTCTACGAACGTATCTTCGCCTTCAGGCAATATCACCAGTGGTCATTCTCTGACCTGGAGAACCTCATGCCATGGGAAATGGATGTCATGATGTCACTCTTATCTAACTACCTAGAGAAGATAGAGATGGACAGAAAATCTGCCAAACTTAACCAATAAATAGAAATAAAAGTATCGTGGTAGATTTCGAGAAGGTATTAACCTCATTACAAGAGAATACTGAGAAGATGTCTGTCCAGTTGGAAGGCATCCAGAAAAGCACTGATAAACTTTACAAGACAGAAGAGAAAGAATCAAAAAGAGAACAGGATAAAGATAAGAAGGCTAAGGTAAAAGAACAAAGAGACTCAGCAGATAATAAATCTGGTAACAAAATAAAGGATGCACTCAAGTCAACGATTGATAAATCTAAGAAAGAGTCTGGCGACGGACCTGATATAAGCCCCGACCTCATGGGGTTGTTAATTGGTGCCGGTGTTGCAATAGCCGGTCGAACATGGAATACCAATGGTGGCCTCACAGGATTATTATGGAAGGGATTTAAACAAAAATTAGGACCACTAGGAAATTTTATACCATTCGCAGATGGAGGAATGGTATATCAATCACCAGCAAAAGCACTTGCTAATGGTGGAGGAGTAGGACCATTCCAGGTTCCTGGTATCATGACAGGTGATAAACATCCTATGATGTTACCAACTGGATCATTCGTATTAAACAGAAGGGCATCAGAGTACCTT
>WLWG01002878.1_pt1 | contig 12466 bp, 17 predicted proteins | sample 6712871 | NCBI WGS metagenome assembly WLWG01 (sample SAMN12718693, study PRJNA515312) | sponge metagenome | isolation source: marine sponge | host: Mycale hentscheli | place: New Zealand: South Island, Marlborough, Capsize Point | collected 2003-05-01 | reverse complement strand
TGAAAGTTTCTTGCGCATCGTCGTATGATACACCTTGACCTTCAGGTTTAACAGAAGCATTTCCGAAACCACTTAACATTACTTCCTCTTCGAAAGCTCTGTCAGATGATTCTGTATCGAAAATTTCCGCAGCTTCGTCCGCATATTGTCTGTACTCTAGTCCGAATAAAGCATTCAAACCAGGTTCTAACTCTTTTACGAGTTGTGCTCTTGATATAGCCATAGTTATTTATCTCCTTATTCGCTATTAGTTGTACAAGTGTGAGCCTTTAGCGATCATAACAACAACATCACTGCCGTCGCTTGCATAATCGTTTTGACCCGGGATATTAGCACCTCTTACAAGAGTAAACATAGAAGTTGCAGCAACTGATGAGATTCTTAATCTTTCATCAGACATACCGCTAATTCCTGTCGCGCCATTATCACCTGTGTTATAGTTTAACCCAACATCATTTTGTTGCCAAGCTGATCCACCAACTCTTATATTGAATTCCTGGTTAGGATTGTCCAATACAAAAGCAGTTCCATCACTTGAACCTGTGTTGTAGTCTACCGCAAAGTTTGTTCCAGTTGTTACTGAATTTGCAAACGTCGGTTTTGATGTTCCTGAATCTATATAGAAAGCGCCATTAAAGACACCTACTAATAGAGGAGAAGAAGCTGTTGTCCAGCCAATTCCACCAGGATTATCGTCATCTGTTGAATCGTAGGTAGCATCTTGAATATAACCTTTTTCAGCTGCCTGAGTCCCTGCATTTAGAGAAACCGGATCGCCTTTGAAAATTGTATTAAAAGCTGCGCCTGCGTAATCATATAGCTTGTATTCGGATTGACCAGAAGTTGCAGGTGTTGAACCCACAGTCATTACTGCTCTACATCCGTATCCAGCTGTATTATCGTTAGCCATAGTTTATTTCCTTTTCTTAAGTGTACCTGCCCGTTAGGGCCTCCAGTACGGTTAACATATATTTTGTTGGTAAGAAATTACTAAAAGATTATTTCTTTGAACCACCAAAAGTTACACGAGTCTGCCTTTCATTATTGATTGGCATACTTGGGTGCTGTTCCTTAAGAACATCGTTATTCACTGCTTCATCACGTTGCTTAGTTTGATCTTTATAATAAGCTTCACGTTGTTGCGCGATTTCTTCGGGTATCCTTGCCAGCACAAGGCCTCCTACTCCGATAACACCAGAATATTTTCCTGTTGCTAAAGATGGAAAGTCTTGTTCAGGATATTCGTCAGCTCTCACTAACTCCCATCCTTCTCTAAGTTTTCCTGATACATTTTTTGTATCGTCAAAACCTAGGACTTCAACTCTAATCCATCTGTGTCTGTACCCTTCGGGTGCAGGTGGTGCATCGAGTGATGAGGGTGGAGTCCAAGTTGTAGGTTTTTTAACCTTGTCTCTTGTTTGACTCGCACGAGAAGTTTTAATTGTTTCATTTTCCATATGCTTATGCTCCTTCCGTGATATTTAATTGTTTCGCATACTCTTCGAGTGGCACTCCTATTCTTTTAGCAATTGCTACCTGTGACGGTGTGAGTCTCACAGTTTTTTTGCGTCCTGTTGCGGCTGGACGATTAGCTGAAGCTACATTTTGAGCAGGTTTTGCTCTTTTTGTAGTATTGTCCTCTACCTTATCAAACTTATGCGGAAATTCAACCCTTATTCTTGAGTCAACTTCTGTATAATATTCGTCAGATTTAGGATCATAGCCTTCTTCTTCTACAAGCTTTTTATGTATATCAAAAGCCGTATAAGTCATAGCAGTATCATTACCAAACCAACTATTCTTAGCCGCCCATTCTTCAGCTTTAGGATCTGAAGGTAGATTGTTTGGAATGTTAGTTTGTTGAGGAGTAACATTCACTTGTTTTTCTTGAGGTGTTGTTACTTCTTGAGCTTTTAAAGCATTAATTCTAGCAGACTCTACAGATAGATTAGCTAACTGTTCTTGTGCTGCTATTTGTGCTTCAACATCTTTTGATTCAATTGCATTTTTAAGAGCAAGTTTAGCTGCTGCTAAACTAGTCGTAACTCTACTTTCAAATTCACTAACATAAGATTTATCTAATTTAGATAATCTTTGTTCTGCTTGATTTTTTTGTTGAGTAATTGATTGAGCATATTGAACAGCTTCTTCTCGCTGTCTTTCTGCTTCTCTCATTTTACGAGTTAATTTAGCAATACGTTTTTGAACGCCTTCACTATATTCTTTTAACTCATCTTTTTCTTCTTTTTTATCAAGTTTAGTTTCTCTTTCGTTTTCAAAAGATTTGTCTACTTCTTTAGTAGGTTCCTTAACTTGTTCAACTTCGATCTCTTCTTTTACTTCCTCTTGTTTGACCGCTTCGCCTTTATCATCTAAATCAATTTCAGCACCAACTGTTTCGCCTACATCAATTAGATCTTCATTTTTTTTATCTTCTGGCATAGTTCCTTCCTATGTTAAATTAAATGAAGAAGTGATTCAGGATTTTTTACTGTTCCTAAAACTTCATCATCGTTAAGTATTCTCACCTCACCACCTTCTATTGGTAGTCTTGATCCTGCGTATCTTGCAAAGATCACCCAATCTCCTTTTTTACACCAAGGCTCACCAAATTTATCTTTGTCCTTGTATGCTAAATCTCCCATCTTTAAAACATAACCACAAGTTGTAGCTATTCTTGCTTTATCTAAAGTTTCTTGGGAAAATAATATTCCACCTTTTGTTTTATTTTTTGGTGTAAAAGGTAAAACTAAAATTCTATAACCAGAAGGTTCTGGTAATTCATCAACAGTATCTTGTCCTATGTTATCAGGATTTAAAGGTTCTGGTTCAGGGGGTAAATCTTTTTTTTCTTCTTCGTATTTTTCTTGAAGTCCAAGTTTAATTTTTGGTACTTCCTTTTCCGATGTCGATAACGTTTCCTTGCTCATCTTTTTGCTCCTTTGGTTTTAGCAGGTTAGAGATATCCTGTAATGTTAATTGTATGGCATGTGCCTGTCCTACTAGATACTTATATTTCTCCATATTGTCAACCCCTCCAGCTAGGATTGCATCTCCGATTTGTTGTAGTCTGTCTTGTAAAGATCTTTGTATTTTTACTATTAATTGTATATCGTCCATTACTCTTCTCCTTGTTGTTCTCTAAAATCTTCAAGCACTTCTAATCGTTCTTGTGCTGTAGCAATTTTATCGAATAGTTTATCTATTTCTTCTAAATGTTGTGGATGTTCACCTATACCAACAGAATTTTCTAAATATATTTTAATAATAGCATCTGCTTCTGCTATTTGTGATTCATATCTCGCTTCTAAAGCGTCTAGTAAAACTGATTTAATTAACATTTCCATCTTCTACGTGCCTGTCGAAGTCTCGAATTTGGATTGGCCGCAGCTTTAGGAAATTGTTTCATTTGACCTGCACTTCTTGCGCAGTACGATTTTCTTCTCTTCGCTGCAGCAGAACCTTTTTTAACTTTGCCAGTCACTGCTGTTTTTAGTTTGCTTCCAGGATTTGCTCGTCTATATGCTGCAACTCCTGCTCTTGTCATACCTGCTCCAGATTTTGTAGATCTAAAGTTTTTCTTGTTTCTTTTTGGCATGACGTCGCCGCCTCTAGCAAAGCCAGGGGCGTCAATCATCTTACCATAATATTTTTTAGAACTAGGATTACTAGCATTAACATTGCCAGAAGATCCTTGAAAAGTACCTTTTAAATAACTTCCAGTATATGGAACATTAGGCATTCTCATATATTACTTTTTCTTTGCTGTCTTAGCTGCTCTTTTAAAGTTTGCTGCCGTCGGAGCACCTTTAGCACCAGGCTTTCTCATTTTTTCTTTTGAGCCCGCCTTGATTCGCTTACGCTTAGCGTGAATGTTCGCGTATAAACCACGTTTAGCCATTGTTTAACACCTTTCCACATGTAACACATGTTATTATTGTTGCCATTTCTCTTTTTTTTATTAAACACTCACATCTTTTACCAAAGATTTTATCAACTAGTTTACGATATAAGTCTTTTAATTTTTTCATTATTTTTTTCTTAATTTTCCTAAAGTTATAGCAAGTCTAGCACGTTGGCCCATCTTGCCTTTTTTCTTTGCAGCAGATTTTAATTTAGAAGCTGGAATCTTTTCGCCTTTCTTTATTCCTAAAGATTTACGTAAAGCTCCTGGTTTCTTAATTGCTTTCTGTATAAACTTTTTATCTGACACGTCCACCGCCTCTTAAGGCTTTACCCATACCAACTCTTCCACCAGATTTATGAAATCCCATTTTGTTTCTAACTTGTTTAGGAAGTTTTTTAAGACCTTTAGCTTTAGCAGGTACTTTTTTTAAAACTTTACCGCCGTTTTTTAATTCACTAACGATTCTAGCTTTTTCATCCTTAAGATTTCTTTTACCTTTTTTAGTAAAAGCTTTTTCAGCATCTACTCTACCAAGTTCTTCTAATCTATTCATTCTTCTTGAGTTCATAAATTACCTATTTATTTTTCCAGATTTTTTAGCTGCAGAACCAAATTTTCCATAAGACTCATCTCTTGAATCTTTTAATTGTTTTTTAGTTCTTTTTTTTCTTACTCTCATTGCAATAGATTCATCTTTTCTATCTTTGTATCCTTGTTTCTTAACACTACCACCTTTTTTCATGCCAGTTCCACCGTATGGAAATCTAACATTTGATCTTTGTCCGTTTTGCCTCATTTTTTTCCTCCGTTTCTAAAAATTTGAGTACCCTTTATACCATAAATGCTCGCCACGACAAGGATCCACAAATTTGTGAACCATGATGGGAGCTGCGAGAACATATCAAAAAATAATTTTACTTTATCCATTGCTCCCGGATCGTCCGATACCACTGCCCAGGCCAAAATTACCACGGGCAAACTTAAAATTATCAAAACTGCCTCGTCTTTCCAATCTGACTGACGGGCCTCTAATAATTTTCCTTGGTAAGCTTCCTTACCTTCGGCCATACGAGATGCGTGCATAAGCTGTGCATCTGACATAGCCATCTTCGTTCTCTGCTTGTTAGCATAAATTTTACTTCCAGCAGAAACGGCTAATTTAATTGCCGATAACCACATGGATTAGTACCACTTAGCCTTAACAGGTTTTTTATCAGCTCTCATAGCCTTAGTTCCTCTAACAGTTACTGTTTGAGTTTCAAAAGGGTTTGTAGCTTCGATCTTTACACCACCTTGTGAGTAACCATCTTTACCAACGCCGAGTTCTTTTACGATTTTAACATCGTCGTTCATAAATTTTGATCCTCTTTTCCAATCTTTGTCCATAGTTTTCTCCTTAATGATATTATAGTTAATTTTTCTTAAAATTTCTACCGAAATCGTGTCTTTTACTTTGATCAGCCATTTGTTGTTTAGCAATTGACACTCCTGCACGTAATCCAGCTAATTCTTCGTTCTGTTCTAGCTTTTCATCGTGTTGTTGGTCGTTCATCATAGCTCTCATAGTGTCTAAATCAAGTCTTGCTTCATTATTTGCATTTCTGTCTTGATCAGCTCTAGCTTTGAGGTCTAATTCTCTAGATTTTAGTTTAAGTAATGGATCACCACCTACTTCACTGCTAATTTTGTCTTCTTCTTTAGCATAATCTTTAGTCATCTCTGCAATTAACACTGCTTTTCTAGCTTCCATCATAGATGTTAGCTGTTGAACACGTTGTTGCATCTGCATTGCTTGTGGATTTTGTTGCATCATCATAGGATTTTGCATCATTGGTGCCATTTGTTGTTGAATCATTTGTAATTCTTTTAATTCTTCAACATATTCTAATTGAATTTGTTCTTGTGCCATTAAACTTATGTGTTCTAGTATATTTTTTTGCAATGACATCATTGCCATTGGATTATTTTGTACCATAGAGATTGACATGAAACTTAAATGAGCATCAATGTGTGCTTTATGGTCTTGGCCTGGGTATGCTTGAAAAGGTTTACCGCTGATAGCCAAAATATGTTCTAGACTCGGGTCCATTGGTTGTGGTGGTTGAGGCGGAGGTAGTAATGCATTAATATTTTTTACTCCAACTGCTTCATACATAGATCTATAAGCTTGATATAAATTATGCATTTTAGGATTTGACTGCGCTAATTGTAATTGCATTTGCGCCATAGAAATTCTTTGTGTTTGAGAATAAATGTTTGGATCTGCAACAGGTAAAATATCTATTCTATCATCAAAGTCTTGTACTTTAATTTCACGTCTTGCACCTGGTACATCATAAGGATAAACCGGTGGTAAATAAGTTTTAAATACTGAAGCTAATAATTTAAATTCTGTTTTAAGACCAACGTATAGTCTTTTGTGAATTGCAGACATAACTCTAGAGCCACGTTCTAATAATGCAACTGTAGTTCCAACTGCAGCTTGTTGGTTCATATCACCAACTTGTGCATCAGCAATACTTGCAAATCTTTGAGCAGAACTAACACAAATACCCATTAATTGTAATAATGTTTGATCAGGTCCTTTAAATGGTAATTGCATAAATTGATCTTTAATATTTCCACCAGGAACATCTACATCTCTAAATTCTCCAGGTTGTAATGGCTGTGCATCGTCTCGCATTCTTACACCTCTAGTTTTAAAACCAGCTGGTAAGTTTGCTAAAGTTCCTGCATCTAACAATTGTCTTAATGCAACTGTTGCAGTTCTACTTAGGCCACCAATCATATGAATTAAACCTAAACCATAAAAACCTAAACCTGGTAAAAATTTAAAATGTACAAAATAATCTTTTTTAGTTTTTAATGCATCACCTGCTTCGTAATTTCTTCTAATAGATAAAACTTTTCCATTAGCTTCATCTAAAGTTACAATGTAAGGTAATTTAATTCCAGTAGGTTCATCATCTTCTGGGTTAATATCTTCATAGCCATCTAAATCTAAATTAATATGCATTTCTAAAACTGTGTACATATCTTCTGTACCGTTTTGTTGAATACCTTCTAACTCTAATTCTTTTTGTTTAAGTTGATCTTGTTGTAAAGGCGGTTCACCCAAATCAATGTCTCTGTAGAAGCCATTGATTTGTTGTTTACGTAAATCATTTTGTGAAATACGTAGAACATGGATGACAGCTTCCGCATCTTCTAATGAGGTAGCAGAGTACGGAACGACCAGATCTTCAGCTGGTACGAATTTTGAAACGGCTCTACCTAACAGATCATCATAATAGACTTTCTTAAAAGTAGAACCGCTAAGGGGTAGATAGAAAAGCATTTGATCAAACTCTGGTTCATATTCTTTCATCTGATCCATAATTTGATAGTTCATAAAATCTTTAACACGTTTAGATTGCTCTTCTTTAGGAACATCTACATTTCCTAATATCTGAGTTCTAACCGGACCTTCTGCAGGTAATAATTCTTTGTAAGCTTGTGCTTGAAACTGTGTAACAGCTTCTGCTAATACTGGGTGAGTAACTGATGATGCACCTCTAAATGGTTCTGTTCTAGTTATATATTTAAATCCTAAAAGATTTAATCCTTCTCTATAACTTTCTACCCATTCTTGTCTTGATTGTTTGTAATCTTTGTATTTGTCCATTAACTCTGAAGCTAATGGATCTAAAACGTTGTCGTCTAAAAATTCTGCTAAATTTTCAAAGTGATCTTCACCGCCTTCTGGAGTTGCAGCTTTTGGATCAAAGTTGACGGTAGCACTACCATCTTCTTCCATGGTAATATCTGTTTCTTTACCTTTTTCATTTTCAATAGTTTCTTCCTGTGCTCCAATAAGAACTTCTTCTCCTGGAATTTCTATTTCTGTTTTTGTATTTGGTAAACTTTTATCTATTGTAGCCATAAGCTATTCTATCCCCTATTTTCTATTGATTCAACACCTTATCGGGTTGTATCAGTTGTTTTAAACTCTGTCAATTAAACAGCCTTCGCCTTATCATTGAACAAATTGTATATTAGTCCTTCTTCGTTTTTATATTTTTCATATTGATCATAGGCGGTCAACGCTGTACTGATCGCGAGTCCTGGTATACCTGCAAATCTACTAACACCTCTAATTAATCCTGGACTCATCCCTAATCTCAATGCTGCATTTAGTTTACCTGGTTTTGTAACTCCTGAAATATTTGATAGTGATGACATAGTAGCTAGTCCTAACCAGTTTAATGGATCTTTAGCAATATCAACGGCTGACTTATCTTCTGATATTTGTTTGCCTACAAAATAACTATCTATAAGAGCAGTTGGTAGTGGAGCGCCGACATAGGCTAAAGATTTACCAACTGTTTTTAATAAATTACCTTTGATAGGTTTTAATGCATCTTCTGTTCCAGCTTTTACTTCTACTGGATTATTTTCTGCGTAAGCTTTAGCATTAAAATTAGTATCTGGTGCATTTGTTTTTGTGTTAACAAATGTTCCTGCGTCAGCATTATATTTTGTATTAGGTACAATAGGAGGTGTTTGATTTTTTATTCTATCAACTATTGCTCCTGCTCTTGCCATAGCTGTTTGTGGTATATTAATTTTTTCCTGACCAACAAATTTTTTAGGAAGAATTACTTCACTTCCATAGTTAGGTCCTCTTCTTCTATTTGCCATTTTTCTTCCAATATTAACCATATTTTCTGGAACATCTACTGATTTAACATTACCAGTTAAACTTCCTTGACGTTGTGCATAGTATCTTGCATCTGCAGGATTATCAAAAAAGAATCTACCTTTTAAAGATTCTTCATACATACTAGGACTGCCTTTAGTAGCTTTGTATAATTCAGTTTTTCTAGCAGGCTCTTCGCCTCGAAATAAACGAATAAGTTTTTGTGGTTCTTTTTTTACTTTGTTTATAATTCTTTGAGGATTACTATTTGCAACTTTTATAAAACAACCATCTGCGCATTTAAATTCTGCATCCATACCTTTTTGTATAACTGAGCCCTTACCCGCGTCTGCATACGCAGTTTTAAGAACATTTAAAATTCTTGCTCCTTCGGGTTCATTTTTATAAAAATTTGTAACTTTATCTTTAATTTTTAAAAAATCTGAACTAGCTTTACCTGACCCAGTACCATAAGCTTCACTACCAACATCAACTCTAATTCCTAAGTCTTCTAATTCTTTTACTCTTTTTAAATTACCAGATTCAATTTCTTTAGTTGCTTCTCTTGCAAGTGCATTTAAATCTCTATCTAATATTTGATAATCTCCCGTTGCTCTAACTCCAACTCCTTTTATATGATGTTGTTCAATAGCATTTTTAGTTCCTTCAATTCCAACTTCGCCCATCATGTACTTATACAAATCAGAAAGACTTATTTTACTAGTATTAATACCTTTCTCTTTTAAAATATTTTTTAAAGCTCCCCCTACAGGAAGTTTCGCTTGATTAGCAATATCTCTAAATTTTTTAGTTTCTTTAAAATCAGGATGACTAGACATTAAAACACCATCAGCATTAGATCCTGTTATAAATTTTTCAGCAAATAAATATTTATTTCCTTTTCCAAAATCCGTATTATCTATAAACCCTATAATCTTACTTTGATTATTAATCATTTTACGAATAGGTTTATAACGCGTATCTCCTAATCTAACTGCCCTATCCATTTGAGCGCCCATCCATCCATCTGCACTTTTTAAATCAGCTGCTAATTCGTAAGGCTTTCCTTCTTTAACAAAGTTAACTACTTTGTTATATACATTTGCATTGTCTTTTAGATTTGACACTCCAAATTTATTATTCTTAAAATCCCAATCATCATATAAATTTGCAAATTTATTTTTAATATCTTTTTGTATTTCTTTTGAAAGAGGGTTATTTATTTTTTTATTTGGTGAGTATTTACCTTTATTTTGAAAAAGCCTTGTAAATATTTTTGCTTTTTCAGTTCTGTTTAAATCATCAAAGTTAGGTTTAGTTATTCTATCTGGATTCTTCTTATGCTCACCTCTAGTTGCTTTATTTAATTCTGATTTAGAATAAATTTTACTTTCTCTTGGTGGTTGAGGAGCTTTAGGCACATCTCTAATTACAGTTAACTGAGGATTGTCAAATGCTATATTATTTACTTGTACTTTTGGGTTTTTATAACCAAGGTCATCTAGTTTTTTTATAAGCTCTGATTGTTTTATTGTTGTTTTACCTTTTAGAAATTCTTGTAATTTTTGTGATGTTCTTACTTTGTCAGAATCTTGTGGAAGTGATCCAGGTATAACAAACTTACCTCCTCTATATTCTAATGCTTTTCTAATTTTAACTCTAAGAGGTTTATTTTCAGGACCAGTTAAATCGGAATATTTTGCGTTAGGATTACCTGTATAATATTGAGCAGCTTTATCTAACTCTTCAATACTGTATTTAGATTGAGGGCCAGCGGAAAAAGTTTTAGCCATAGTTTAACCTATGCAAAATCTTCTTTGGTATAAGTACCAGGTTGAGTTATTAAACCTTCTCTCATTTTATTAAATTCAAATTCAGTCATATTAGGATTAATAGTTCCTGAATCTAAAGCAGATTGATAAGTTTGAGCATCAATAAGATTTTTTTGAGTTCTAGGTGTATACTTAGCTAAATCTTGTTTTGTAACTTTAGCCAGTTGAAACTCAGGATTATTCATTTCATTGTTAATTAAATTATTTAAATTAAATGCAGTTAATTCACCTGTATCAGGAAAATTCATATTTTTATTTGGAAAACCCATATCACTTGTTCCGGGATTTACGTTTTGATTAAATGCATTACTCATAACAGACATCGCTGCAGCTTTAGCAGCATCAGAATTCATTAAACCATAACCTTGATCTGCAGTTGCTGGAATATCTCCAAATTGTAAACCTTGATTAGCATCAAGGGTACCTCTGTCTTGAACTCCAAACTCATCTATTAAACTTGTATTAAATTGTGGTGATGTTGCAGTTTCAGAAATTAAATCTCTGTTGTCAGCAAAATCTTCATATAAATTTGTTCGGTCTATTCCTCCTGGTGTAAACTCATCTACTAAACTAGTTTGATAGTCTGCCATGTTAGCTTCAGTTAAAGCATCTGCAGTTGCGTACTTACCTGGATCACCTATTTGAAAATCGTTTAAATTTGTTCCTGTAATATTTGCTGTTGGTTTTTGATTAGTAACATTTGTACTTACTGGAAATCCAAACATACCTTTATCTAATTCTAAACCTGTTGGATCAATTACTTGTCCATCTATATTTTGTAATTTATTAAACTCAGACATATTGCTGTAATCGACTGGAGGTTTTTTAAATTTTTCTAATATGTTTCCTATTATACCCATAATTCCAAATGGAACTTTATCTCTTATTTCTCCAAAATCTTCATCATCAGAATAATATCCCATTCCTAATGGTCCATCTTTCATTTGAAAGTTTTTTGTAGGATTACCAAATACGGGATTTCCTTTAATACCTCTATAACCTGATGCACCTCTACTAAATAAATCTTGGAAGAAACTTGGTTGTCCGTAAGATTTGTAAGCAGATCCTACATAAGTTTGTTTGTAAGTACCATCGGGTTGTTTAACATTTACATATTCTGGAGTATTACCATATCTTGTAGTTAATGGTCCTTTAGCAGCTGTTTGTCCTGTAACTACTCTTCCTTGTAAAATATCTTGAACTCTTTGTTTGTTTTTATCTACTTGACCTACTCTATTTCCTCCTCCACCACTACCACTACCACCAGAGTTTGGTCCACCTGGACTTGCATCATATCCACCTAGGTCACCTTGTAATGACATAATACCACCAGGGCCTTTGTTTGGTTTTCCTTTTAATGATCCGTAAATATTTTCATCAAGTAAAATTTTTTGTTCTCTTGGAGTAATGTAAGCTAGTTCAGCTACTACGTGATCTGGATCTGATAACCATTTTTTAGGAACCGTTACAGTTTCTTGTTTACCTAAATAGTTTGGTCCACCACCTTGATTAGCTGGTTTAATTTTTTTCTTTTCTGCTGCTGTTAGTCTTTGGTCTTTGTAATTTTTTTTCTTAGGTTTCATCATCGAACCAACCCCACCGCCGTTCGCGTACATTTGTGATTCTGAATCTGGTGGTACAAACTGATCGTGGTATTGGTGATAAGTTTTGCCACCTGTAATTCCACCTCTACCTAATTGCTCTATTGCAATCATCATGCCACCATCTTTTGCTCCTAATGCTTTTTTTAAATCACTCATTGGGCTCATATCTATTTCTGCTATTTTAATATTTTCACCTTTGATATAATCAGTTAAAGTTTCATAGCCCATGTTGTCTCGCTCAAAGGCATCAATTACATCTTCGTATCTTTCGAATTCCATTAATAATAAGTCCTGTTATGTGGTATTGAAGGTTCGTCGCGTTCATCTTCTGGGTGAGATACAAATCCTCCCTGACGAAATCTCATTACCGCTTGTGTCATACTATCCACCAAATCATCATGATCTCCATAAGGAAATGATGCACACTCTTCAATCACCTCTTCTG
>WLWG01002876.1_pt1 | contig 12479 bp, 31 predicted proteins | sample 6712871 | NCBI WGS metagenome assembly WLWG01 (sample SAMN12718693, study PRJNA515312) | sponge metagenome | isolation source: marine sponge | host: Mycale hentscheli | place: New Zealand: South Island, Marlborough, Capsize Point | collected 2003-05-01 | reverse complement strand
AATCAATCCCATAAGTAGCAGCAAACTGATAACAAACAAAGACAAGATCTGATAATTCTTTGACGACTTCTTCCCTGGCTTTAGTGTTTTCGGGGTCAGCGAAGCATTCGTCAGCAGCAACTAGGAATTCACCAGCTTCTTCTCTAATGAGACGAGTCTGCATATCCCATAGTTGTTTCTTAATAAAACCATAACGAGAGATGTTTGGAAGAATCTCTTGACCAAACACCTCACGAAACTTTCGTGCTTGTTCTAATAATGACATTTATTTATCTCTTAGTGTGATTCGACCTCGGTCAAGGTCATATGGACTGAGTTCTACAGTGACGCTATCTCCAACTAATAGTTGAATCTTGCGTGTAATTAGTTTACCTGAAGCACGGCATAAACAGACGTGACCTTTAGGGTCTTCTAGTTCAACACGGAAGTATCCGTTACCATCTTCTCTAAGGATGTGTCCCTTAGCAGATATTACATTAGCTTTGGCCATTTAAAATCCACTTGGTTTATTGATAGGTTCTTTTGTTAAATGTGGAGGCGCTATACGTAGCAGCCTCTCATTTGTTTCAAGCCCAAGGATGTAACACATTTGGTCTACTGCCATAGCGTATACACCAGCTTCAGATAACTTCTTAACTTTGTATTGGGCTAAATCAAATATAAGCTCTTCTCGTTCGTTTTGTGTCATTCTTCGTCGTCAAATAAGTCTTTGTATTCGGTTTCAATTTCTTCAGTTGTGTAATTAGCGTATTCACGCTGTTGATGCCATTCAAAAAAGCGCCAAAGAGCTTTGTAATCCATACCGTCATATTGATCTTCAATAATCCGGTCGAGCATTTGTTCTCGTGTTAAATCGTTTGTCATTCAGGATGTGCGTATGTGTAAGCGTCTAACGTCGCTGGTAAGTGTTCGATGATGCTGTTAGCCCCAACGAATCTTTCAACTGACTGCTCGACATAGTCGCAGTCTTCGTCGCCATCGGCATCGAGTTGGCAAGAGACCTCCTCATGGACGACAACGAGCGTTGGTGTGAGTTCCACCGCAAGCTCCTCTGCAAGCGCCGTACGCTGGCCCGAGGCCGTCTTAAGAGGCACAAAGTGGAGCTCAGCTTGCTCAGCTTCCGTGAGAGTTTGGACGTGGTCCTTGAGACGTGTGCAAGGGGCACAAGACTCTTGAGTAAATACATAAAGTTCGTAAGTTTTCATCATTAGTTATGCAGGTGTTCCGTCGGTGTAATAGAAACCACCGATACAGTTGTCGCTATTAGATATTACTAAATGTCGAGCGTGTTGGTAACACTTCATACCCATATGATATGAAATCATGACAGGTTCACCGACATTTACTGTATCAAGACGACCGCATAAAATCAAACGTGTAGCAGGTGGCTTACGTTTGTATTGGATCTCAGCTTGATAGCCGAGGTGCTCGTCTTCTTCCATAGTGTTTGGATTAAAGACAGTGCGGATTTCGGGAGCAGTCACAGGGATTGCTTCCATTTCAGTGTTGAGTTTGAACATTAGTAAGAAGTTAGTAGATAAACTACAGCAGCAGTAAGCACTAGCAAGCTGAAGTAACGCCAGCCTGCATAGTCATCTTGAATATGAGGAGGAGTATCGACAAAGCGAAAGCTACTGCCGACAAACTCTGGTCGCACTTCTGGTGATAAGTACTGTGTAATAGCAGATGAATACATCTGATTTACAATGGTTTGAACCATCTCTGCTGATAGTTTGAAATATTCAGATTGAGGCACACGCACTTCTCCGTAGAACTTATGAAAATATTTTTCTAGTTCACGGTAGTTATCGTGTTGCCAGTATCCGATAATCTCAGTTTTGGTTCCTACAGCTAGTGCTTTAAAGCGAGCAGTAGGGCTAGTTGTAATGCCTACTTTATAGCCACCAAACATAGTATCTCGTAAGAGATAAAGGTAGCCAGGCTTGTGCTCAATATTAATCATCAAACATTGGTTTAGGTGCGCAGCGAATAACACGCCGACAATCAGGGCAGAGCTCGATTGTGTTGTTAATCGCTACTCGTGTATCAGGAGCGGTGACTACAAAGTCTTGCTTGTCACCTTCTTTGTCGATATAAACGACGTCGTAATCTTTCATTAAGGGTTAGGCAAGTGTAGTTTCAAAGGTGGCAGATACTTCTTCTCAGCAAGGTAGACTTCGACTTCTTTTCGCTGGTCCATAGTGAGATAAGCAAACATGATGTTGAGTATCTGATTGAGATAGACCGTAGGAAACTCAGGTGAGTCTTGGGCCAGTGCTGCGTGGCACAGCAGTACGACATCGAGCACGTCATAGTCAGGTACTTTGTCAATCGGTGGCATGAATTAACTCCAGGTATTCAGTTGGATTGTTGTGGAAATACTCAATGAGTTCAATGAGCCTTCGAGCAGTCATGTGCTCGGAATCAATAGCTAAGTGCAGCAACACACCAGTTAAATACCGATGTGCTGCGTGCAACTCAGTCGCAGCTCTACTAGCCATTCAGAAGTCGAGGGCTTCTTCAACAGTGGTAGTAGGTTCTGTGACAGAGACAGGCTCTACAGCGCCGCCAGTGACGGAGTTGTGGATAATCTCTACGGCGTCACGCATGATTTTGAGTGAACGTGCAGTGTCGCGGTCAGCCTTAGCTTCTTTGAGCTGGTCAGTCAGCATTTGGCAGGACATTTTGTTACCCGCTTGGCGGATGGCAGAGAAGCATGGGCGCATCTGTGACGTACCTTTCCAGGTGTCAAGAGTGAATGTTTGGTCAAGAGCGAACTCGTTGAACAGAGCCATCAAGCCAGACACGAGGTACTGAGACCACAGTGTGGTGAGACCTGAGGTGAGCATGACTTGCCGACCTGCAGTGGACTCGATGTATACGTTGAGCTTGGTCGAGTTGAATGCACCGACGTCATCAGCAACAGTCAGTCCGACGAGACGAACGTTGGCGAGACGGGTGAGTGGCTTACCAGAGGGAAGCATCAAAGCAGATGGTGTCTGCTCATCACCGAGATACTGAAAGAACACAGCATCTGATTCTTTGTTGAGGCCAATGCCAATCATCATGTCAACGCTGGAGCTAGTACCAGCCATCTCAGAGATGAGCTCGGTAGCAAGAACGTTGGATGTAGGAGCAGTGGTAACGGTCATGTAATTGATATGTAAGTGAACAAGCCCATAAGGGCATAAGGAAATACAGCGCCCGCTAGGGCGCATAGGTGGTTAACGATTGCGGTCTGGGTCTTCAGCCGCTAAACGGTTTGCTTGTGCTTGGCATCTATCAGCTACTAGTTGATAGACGCGCAAAGGGTCTTCAGCTTCATGCTGAATAAGCAGCTGCTCTACAAAATGCATGAAGAGATCTGCAAGTTTTACAGTGTCAATCAAGCGGCTGCTAACTCCCCTTTGAGTTCAGCCAGCTTTGCAGTGGCTAGACATTCAATAACTGTCCAAGCGAGTTCGCCTGACAGCATCTGTTGGTCGCAAGCGTATTCAACAGTGTCTTCAATAACACTGGTCAATTCGTCAAGCTGTTCGCGTGAGATATCCATTTGATTTTGAGATATATGTGTTCAGGCCCAATCGCCGGGCACATCTAAAATATAGCGCCCGTTAGGGCGCAATGGTTTATTCTTCAGGTTCTTCTTCAATTATTTCAACATCAGATAAATCAATTGTTTTGTCTCGTTCTGCAAGGTCAAATACTGCATCATCAATTTGCTCGTAAATGGGTGACCAATCGAAATCTTCGTTGTTTTGACATGCAGACCAGACAGCCTTACGTTGCTTGAGTGTAAGCTTTGGCCAGTCTTCAATTAAATATTCGTTGGCATCTAGTCCAATAAATGGGTGAAAATCAGACTGGTCTTCATAGAAAAGCGCTCGTCGTTCAGCTGAATTACGCGGCATTGCATTAAAAAATCTCTACGGTAATTATAAAAAATTACCATAAAGATTGAGAGTAGATTATTCACTATTTACAGCTACAGCCTCTGCGTTTTTTTGCAGTGCGCTTAGGCCCATCGCCTTTACGTGCAGAAGGCTTAGGTGCAGCGCCCTTACGTGCAGTGAGCCCAGGTCTAGAAGTCTTAGGTGCAGAACGCTTAGGTGCAGAAGCTTTAGGTGCAGGCTTACTGGCTCCTGCTTTTGCAGTTTTAGGTTTAGTCTTTCCAACTTGAATAGATACAGAACCTCTTTTGTCTCTTGAAGTTCCTACTGTTTTAGAAGGTCGCTTAATAGATACAGAACCTGCTTTATCTTTTGAAGTTCCTACTGTTTTAGAAGGACGCTTAATAGATACAGAACCTGCTTTATCTTTTGAAGTACCTGATGTTTTAGAAGGTCGCTTAATAGATACAGAGCCTGCTTTGTCTCTTGAAGTTCCTGCTGTTTTAGAAGGTTGCTTAATAGATACAGAACCTCTTCTGTCTCTTGAAGTTCCTGAGGGAGCCTGGCTGGATTGGGGTTGCCTGCTAAAGTCTGTAGCCATTTTTACTTATATTTAAGACATAAGTAAATTGTATCAATTTAATTAGAAAATTCCGGGGATTAGCTGGCCTGTTACAGCATATGCGCCAATAGCAGCAATCACGCCAAGCATGGCAAGACGTCCGTTGAGCTTTTCTGCTTTTTCGTTATGAGGCATGGTGTTCTCCTGAATGTACATAGTGGGTTCGGTGGCGTAGATATTTGTTCTACCGCCATCTTCTGTAACTGTAGTCATAATAGTTCAATAGTGTCGAGAGCGTTAAGAGCGTCGTGTGCTCGTCTGTTACCTAGATAAGGAAGCATAAGCGATAACAAGTATTGAACTTGCGCTTTGCGACCAACAATCCATTGATAAGCAGTTTTGTGGTGGTCTTTTTGCTTAGTTCTGGTTCTTACAGAACCAACACCAGTAAGTTTTTGTAGTTTATCAATGACGTCAAAGTCAGTCATAACTAAACTAATTCGCCAAGTAGAAGGTTTGCGTCTGTCTTTATTAATACAGCCTTCACCTTCATAAATACCAGATAACCAAGCAATTTCTGTAGCCGTCATTTTGTATGTAATGTTTTGTTAAGTGTCTTTAGTATATCTTCATATTCCTCGTAGCGAGGATTTCTGATTGAGATATTTCGCTGCATGTAATAGACAACTGCAGCACGAATATCGTTTAGTTGTTGCTGATCAAATTCCATTACATCTAAGCTGATTGTTTCAATCATAATGTTTTCTGTATTGATTCAACGGTGTTCTTTAAGTTACCAACATCTCTCAAGCCAGAGGCAGAGAACCACGGTGCGTTAGCCCAACTAAAGCCAACGCCCATGGTGCTGTCGGGTGCTGTGATGTACCAATGACAAGCAACGTCAGGCACATCAACAGCGCACTTACTCCAGTCGTCGCTCCATTGTGGGACTTGCACCCACATAACTGCAGCGAATATAAAACTGAAGAGTGCTTTAATCATTTGTGTTTGAGAATGTAAGTAATCATGCGTCCTAAATGTTCAGGACTATCTTTGATGATACCGAGAACTAGGTTGCAATCGTTGCAGAGAAGTTCTCTGACTTTGCCTGTTACGTGATCATGATCAACGCACCAGTTTTCGTTGTTGTGTTTGCCACCAGGTGTAGTGGCAGGACATAAAGCACATTTGCCTCCTTGGAGTTCAAGCATTTGGTCATACTCTTCAAGTGAGATGTCGTATTTACGACGCAGATGTAGCTCACGCTTGCGTTCAGGTGATTGAGACTCGGAGATTTTCAGTCGTGCTTTCGTGCACTCTTTACAGGTGTAGTGCCTGTTAGTTTTATTCTTATCAGTTTTGCGTCCAGTTAAATAAAAGTCTTGTTCAAGATCTTTAACTTGATGACACTTATTACATGTTCTTTCCATATATACATGATACTAAAAAGGCCCTCGTGTGAGAGCCTTGATGTTATTTAGATTCTTTGAAATCAGCCTACAGCAGGGGCTTTGAGAGCAACCTGTGAGGTAGACGCAGAAGCTAAATCTAATGGGAAATTGTGAGCATTTCTTTCATGCATCACCTCCATCCCGAGACCAGCGCGGTTCAGAATGTCAGCCCAGGTATTGATGACGTGACCGCCATGAACGATGGACTGGTTGAAGTTGAAGCCGTTGAGGTTGAAGGCCATGGTTGACACGCCAAGAGCGGTGAACCAGATACCAACGACCGGCCACGCAGCTAAGAAGAAGTGCAGTGAGCGACTGTTGTTGAAGCTGGCGTATTGGAAGATCAAGCGACCGAAGTAGCCATGAGCAGCGACGATGTTATACGTCTCTTCCTCTTGTCCAAACTTGTAACCGTAGTTCTGTGACTCTTGCTCTGTGGTCTCACGGACCAAAGATGATGTAACAAGAGAGCCATGCATAGCGCTGAATAAGCTGCCGCCGAAGACACCAGCCACGCCCAACATGTGGAACGGATGCATAAGGATATTATGCTCTGCCTGGAACACCAACATATAGTTGAATGTACCGGAGATGCCGAGAGGCATCGCATCAGAGAAGGATCCTTGTCCAAAAGGATAGACAAGAAATACAGCAGAAGCTGCAGCTACGGGTGCGCTATACGCGACGCAGATCCAGGGGCGCATACCTAGCCGGTAGCTAAGTTCCCATTCTCGTCCCATGTAAGCGTAGATACCAATAAGGAAGTGGAAGACAACGAGCTGGAAGGGTCCGCCGTTGTAGAGCCATTCGTCAAGAGTGGCTGCTTCCCAGATGGGATAGAAGTGGAGTCCGATTGCGTTTGAAGACGGGACAACTGCTCCTGAAATAATGTTATTTCCCCAGAGGAGCGATCCAGCAACTGGTTCACGAATGCCATCGATATCTACAGGTGGTGCGCCAACGAAGGCGATAATGAAGCAAATGGTTGCAGCAAGCAACGTAGGAATCATCAACACTCCAAACCAACCCACATAGAGGCGGTTGTTTGTTGATGTTACCCAGTCACAAAACTGCTCCCAGTTAGATGAGACGCCGGAGCGTCCTAATACTGTTGAAGCCATTTTAATAAGTGCGGTGTTTTGTTTATTGGGTAGTACTCAGGTGTGGTTAACCTTACTTAACAATCATACCTTGATTGTCATGGAATAAAGACAGTAGATATACTCAAAGGTCTAGATCTTGCGTCCTAATTTTATAATCTCGTTCGAAGTCACGTGCTTCTTTACGTTCTTTCAGCTCGTGTTCAAGGTGTTGAATAAATCCTTTGGTTGATTCTCGTTTGATAGTTTTAGACATTCTTTTCTCCTTTGTAGTTATAGCCAGGAGCAGGGAATGCTCCCGACTTGTTTATACTTTATCAGCGAACACTAACAGGTGGGATTAAATATAAGTAAAGCTTACATAATCAACACCTGGATGAGTTAGTCCGATTGCTGATGCTGCTCCGTACGATAAGTCAAGCTCGCGAGCACCAATAAAGGGGCCGCGATCGTTGATACGTACATCCACGCATCCTTGGTAGCAAACACGTAGGCGAGTTCCGAAAGGTAGCGTCTTATGTGCGGCGGTATATCCGTACATATTGTAAGTTTCGCCGTTGGCTGTGGTCCTTCCGTGGAAATAGCCGCCGTACCAGGAAGATAACATGGTGTCTTTAACGGTGCTTGCGAATGCGCTACTGCCGAGGAGGGCAGCAGCAGCAATAGCAGAGATAGATTTAATAAACATTTAGTTAATAACATTATTTACCAAACCTTAAGTTAACAAATAGTGTTAACGATTGTAGCTTTCTTCAGCACTATTTAGAGCGTCACACCAAGTGTAAACGTCATCGTATCCGTGGTTCTCGAATACTTTTAGTGCGTCACCTAATAAGCAGAGTTCTTTGTAGCCAAAGATTTCTCCGCAGTCTTTAAGGTCGTGACAGTAGGCATAGCAGCCCCATCGGTCAGCGGAGTAACCGATGATGTCAACGAACAAGCAATAGGGATTGAGACCAGTGTCGAAGTTGAGTGACCAATCGTGGAGCTCCTCAATCGCACTCGCCTGTGGCGGAAGAACGCATCCGTCATAAGGTCTGTCTGTTTCTGAGCTAGCCGACCGAATGACTTTCGTCCCTGGTTCGGAGCCCAATTCGTAGAGGACCATGTGAGTGTCATATATAGGACATGCAAGAAAAAAGCCCCCGTTAGGGGGCAACTCCTGTTTACACGTGAACGATTCTCAGCGACAACTAGTCGTCGTCTTGATTGCTCGATTTGGACCCATATTCACTTAAATACTTTTCTACAGCGTTAAGGATTAGCTGGTTCATAGTTGTGTCATCGTTGATACCGATGTACTTCAAACTCTTGTGCATGTCGGGAGGCATAACTACCGTTACTCGTTTGATAGGGCCTCAGGCAAACAGCGCATAGCATAACTACGTACGGTCGAAGGTACAAATGGAACACATCATTATGACATTCTGTTCATACGTGAATACAGTTCTACAGTTTTACAAAAACTACGATGAGTTTGTAGCAAGGTCAGGTGGGTGGTTTTTTGCTTGTATATCGTTGCGGCGCAAGCGATGTGCCTTAAATGTACCCCAACGAAATAATGGCAAAACTACGTTTGCTACAAAAGTTCTCTATATATCTCTTTTTTATTACACGCACCCCTCTCTTCTTCTTACTTGCATTTATTCAGAAAGGTTAGGGAAAGTAGGTAGTTAGCGTAGCTTTTGTAGCTTTCAATAAAAAACCCAGTCATAGACCGGGCTTTGAATGCTACGTTAAATAGGAATATCCGGTCGCATATTTGCGCCTTTATAAACATCGTTCTTGTAATTAGCTACGAACTCGTCCACATTAGTAGTGACAGCTCGTTTTTTCTCTTTGTTAAAAGCAGAAGTAGCAGGTGATGAGCTGGTGTTTGTACCGTACACATCTCCACCAAGATTAGAGTCTTGCCAGTTCTTAACGATTTCTCGTGCTTTTATTGTGTCTTCTGATTCTGAGTAATCAGTAGGAGTAATAGCTTCAGCAGTCTGCTCATCGTCACCGCTGCTTGACATTCCATCGATTTGATCTTGAATTCCGCGTCGATAGTCTTTAACTAGGTTATTAGTAACGGTAGTGATATCTTCAGTAGAAGAGAACTCACCGCCGTTACCTGCTTGCTTGTGTAGCTTTGCAGCTCCACGTTGATATTTAGTAAAGTCATTAAACTTGCCATTACCCTTGGCACCGTCCATGTGGGAAGCACTGGTGCGGTAGTCAAAGTCGTTACGCACAGATTCTTTAAGAGCTTTCTCGTTAACACGAGTTTGCATATTACCACGGGAGTCAGTGTACTTGATCCCTTCAATGCCACGCTTTCTAGCTTCGTCTTTCTTCCACTGCTCCTTTTCGAAGTAGCCCATCTTGCTATACTTCTTCGGCTTGTCTCTTCCCATGACAGTAAGTAATATCAGTACTTACTATTTTACCCAACACTCAAGGTATTGATCAGTTGGGACATGAAAAGTTTCTACAGTAGTAGATCCATCTCTGAGATAGACAAGTTGATCTACAGTCATCCAGCCAGGGGTGGCTTCAATAGCGCCTACGATTAAGTAGGCAAATAGCATTTCACACATAGAAGTTGTATTTTTCAGGTTCTAAGTAAGGACTAGGCTCACCTTTGGCGAGTGCCTCTTTATGTAAGGCTAAACGAGTTCTGGCTAATTCAAGACGCTCAGGAGAGTTCTTCCATAGCCAGTCTTCGTAAGCTATTTGTAAATCTTGTAACCAGTTCATTAGTTATAGAGAGATGCATAAGCAGGTATGACATATTTGCCGCCAAGGTCACAGTTGTTTTTTAATGAATCACTACTGCTTCCTTTCCAGCCAGAGTAACACTCCCAATAGTGAGTAGGTAAACCAGTTACATCGTCAAACCCATCCATATCGTTATCAGAATAGACACCGAGGTTGCCTGCTGCTCCAGCATCTAGTAAACGGAAAGAGCGTTTAGCAGACATACGGTATTTACCTTCACCTTCAGTGCAAGTAATTTCGTAAGCAAGAGTTGCAGTCTCAGTTAAATCACATCCATCAGGAGTGTTATCGCTGAGTTGAGATGCACCTTCGTGATGTGCAGCATATGTAACAGCAGCTGATTCAGCTACGCCTAAGTTCTGTGCTCTCTTTTGAGCAATTAGGGGAGCAAGGGACATATCCAACATCACAGGGGACGCTGCCCCCATGATTGATAGTCCGACCATAGTGCTGATTACATTCATGACTTACTAGGTGGTTGAGGAAGACCATTTGAGAGTGTTACTGTCCATTTATCTCCACCGCCAGTGAATTCGTAACTTGCACTTGCGCCACATGTTGTTGCAGCGTTTGAAACATTAACCCCCGCTGCTGGAGCTAATACAGAAAGATCTGCATCTGTTGGATCTCCATCTGCCAATAGTTCAATTGAACAAGACTTAGCGTGTTGAACTGCTTGTTGTTTTGCAACGGAAGAGTGAGCTCGTTCTTGTGCCTTCAGCATTTCAGGCAGGCCGACAGCTGACAAGATACCGACGATTGCAATTACAACCATCAGCTCGATAAGAGTGAAGCCGTTTTGTTTCTTTGAGTTGGCCTTCTTAGCGAGGTAGGTTTGGAGGAATTTGTTAGTCATGGTTATTATTTCTCTTTGGGTTAGTAATATTTAAGCGTGAAAAAAGGCCCCTAAACTGATAGGAGCCTTAGAGTTAATCGAGCGGTAAGTTAGATTCAATAGTCTGAATCGCCTCACGCAGAGTTGCACCTGCATAACCAGATGCACCTGAGTAAAACTCAGTAGGCTCTGCATGAATGTCCTCTTGTGATTGAGGCCATGAGATAGGGCGTGCTTTGCGACAGTAGCCCTCAGAGATTTTCATCATCGTGAGAAGATGATCGAGTTGCTGCCTAGGGATAGACACCATTTCGAAGTTAAAGTCCATGTGAATATATAAATGAACACAAGGAAATAAAGCCCCCGTTAGGGGGCAAGAACGACCCAAACCAGATTTGAACTGGCGATCTCCTCTGTGACAGAAAGGCGCTTTAAGCCGCTAAGCTATTGGGTCTCGTGCCGGTTTATAGTCTCGGCAGGACTGTTATTTAATTATTCGAAGCAGTATGTTTCCATCCAGTCGATAGGAGTTTCGGGAGACCGAAGTTCCATCCAGAATGCTTCTAGTTCCATACGCTTGTGATCTCCTCGGTAACCTTGGAGAGTTGCGTAATAGTGAGGAGCAGTCTCTTGTAGTTCACGTAATACACGTGGAACCATGGTGTCCTTAATGACAGGACCAGAGTTACATGCCTGCATGACATGAGTAGCTTCATGAACTACGACTTCCCAGACAGCATCAGAGTCAGTCATATCAACTGCGTTTCTGCAGATAGCAAGTAGATCAATATTGTTCTGCTTGTCAAATTGATAGAAGCCCATGACACCTTCTTGTTCGCAGTCACGAACAGATACGGTGGTGCCTGTTTGTTCTACAAGTCCAAGGAGTGTATTGACATCAGTCCAGGAGGTAGCACTTGCAGGGACAGCAAGAGTTAAGCCAGCCAGGACGCCGAGAATTCTTTTGATCATTTATTAGTTTCTTTAGTGGATAGTAGGTATTAAAATGCCCATGATTTCGCCAAGTGCGAACATGGATAGTCCGAAGAGAACTGTGTTTACTTTCATCGTTAACTATACTCGCTATTTATAAATTAGCGCGAGGTATACAGCTTCAAGTAAACGTTGTTCTTATCAAGATTTATAGTCCATAGGGAAATACTTGTTCAGGATGTTGAGCCCAATATTCATCATTCTTTCTGAGATGGACGGCGTCGATGCCTTGCATTTGGGCGCCTTGAATGTTGTAGGGTGAGTCATCGAATAGTGTTCCAACTTGACGGTATTCATCTTGTAGTTTTTGTAGCATCGCCTGCTTGGCTACACCCGAAGGTTCGCCACCAGTACTCAGCATAATTTGATCAAAGGGAACGTTGTTCCGCTTAAGCCAGTCAATAGTTTCATCAAGTCGTTCAGCTGGACGTGCAGTAGCAATCGCAATACGATCGCCCTTGCTTGCCAGCATTTGAGCTAGTTCAACTACAGCTTGATCAGCAGGGAATTCCCTAGCTGCGTCAAAGAACTGATCTTTAGTAAGACCAGTATTATCGAAACCATCAGGTTTCATAGTGAGAGTATCGTCAACATCGAATGCATGAACGATAGCTTTCTTGTCGGCAGGGGTGAGTTCTGCACCTTTAAAAAGGTCACCAGCAAATCTTTTCATTATTTTTTACCGAAGTAAGCTTTGTGCATTTTCATTCCTTCTTCCGTTGCTTTAAGAACGTCACCAGCTTTACGGAGCTTGTCATAAGAGGAATCAAGTTCCCCTTTAGTCATGGTTGAGTAATCAGCTGGTTTGGGTTTAGTAACAGTTTCAGAGGGTTTGTTGTCAGATACAGGTAGATCGACAGAGGAGAAAGTAGAACGCTTACCACC
>WLWG01002871.1_pt1 | contig 12487 bp, 9 predicted proteins | sample 6712871 | NCBI WGS metagenome assembly WLWG01 (sample SAMN12718693, study PRJNA515312) | sponge metagenome | isolation source: marine sponge | host: Mycale hentscheli | place: New Zealand: South Island, Marlborough, Capsize Point | collected 2003-05-01 | reverse complement strand
TACACGAAAATAGGCGTCATGGGACCCATATACGCTCCTAAAACATTATACTCAAAGTACTCTACCGCCTCCTCATACGTCATGTCCTCGGCCAAGATATCAACGCACTTCTCTACGCTGTACACCACAACGCCCTCGCGTAACGAACCACGGCTCAGGCCCAAGATAGCTTTGTCAAAGCCGTCCGCTAGTAAAGGTTTTTCTTCTCTTAGTGTTTCTTCTTTCATAGTTGTGCCCTCTTGTATAGAAGATTATTATACATTCGCTATTTTTTTATGCAATTTTTTTATAAAATATTTTTAAAAATCTTATTTGGTTTGGTTTTATTTGAGATCTATTCCAAGTTTTCTTTGATACATTTTTCTTGATAGATAAATCTATATTAATATTAAACTTTTTAAACACACCATCACAGTACAATAGAATAATTAAAAAAGCAGGTTCTGATATTCTTAATAAAAGAATAACACCGCCTAATACTTCTTTAATGCAAAGCAATATGTCTAACATGTCTAGAATATTGTATTATGGAGCTGCGCAAAATTTAATATTTTATTCTTTACAAACAGCTTTGTTTGCCGTAATGTTTGGAAGCGAAGATGAAGATGAAGAAAAAAGAGCTGAACAGTTTTTAAAGAAAAAAGAAAGAGTTATAAGTGGCTCTATAGACACTATATTAAGAGGTTCTGGTATATATGGAGTTGCGGTGTCTACTTTAAAAAACATGGCTATTAAGTTTATGGAGCAAAGAGAAAAAGGCTACAACCCAGATGAAAGTGCTGTTATAATGGAAATGTTAAACTTTTCACCCGTAGTAGGTATTAAAGCTAGAAGAATTGTTAACGCTGAAAAAACTTTAAATTACAATAAAAAAGTAATTAAAGAAATGGAAACGTTTGACATAGATAATCCAATGTGGTCTGCTGTTACAAACTACACGCAAACTATAACCACAGCGCCTACAAACAAAATATATCAAAAAACTATAAACCTTAGAAATGCCGCTGACAATGATTACACAGCTTTGCAAAGACTAATGTTTTTAAGTGGTTATACAACTTGGAGTTTAAACCTTGGCGACACTAAAAAAATGAAAGATATAAAAGAAAAAATAAAAGCTAAAAGCAAGGCGACAAAGAAAAAAAGCAAACGTAAATCAGTTGGATTTTAAAAAAAATATATGAAAAAACTAATTGCAATACTGTGTATAGCATTGGCAGCTTGTGCAGCTCCAAAAGAATGCTGCTCGCAAAACTTTAAAAAGTATTTTAAATTTGCTACATTTTATGCCGCAGCTAATGGTGGTAACTCTGTGTCAGATATAGATGTATTCTCTGTAACTAATGGTTTAGAAACTGTAACAGTAGAAACGCCATACGATTACAACTTAGCTTTAGGTATACGTAAAATTGCAAGGTTTGGTTATGAAAACAGAGCTAGTACATTTTACGATGGTACAGAAGAGTCATGGTCTGACGGCGCTAGTGTTGGTAAAGTACGTGGTTTAGAATTTTTATTTGAAGCTGACTACCGAAGAGTACAAGGTGTAGAGTACTTAGATCAACAACACTTTATTAGGTATGTTGAAAATAAGTGGCTTACTAAAATAGAATATCTAAGAGATGGTTTTGCAGACATTGAGTATTTTGAAATGTCTGAAAGATATAAATATGAAGTAAATAATAAGTTATCTTTAAACATAGGGTTAGCACATAGAATTGCTGAGCCGTATGGATTTGATCCTCTAGAAGAATGGAAGCTAAGTAATGGGAATTTGCATTACACATATTTAGCTTTACAAGAAGGATATAATGTTGATGTATTTAACAGTGAATATTATGACCCAGCTGGGAATGTTGTTGCGACAAGCTCAGAAGTATGGGAAGCCGTAGTTATTCCTGAAGTACTTCAAGATTATACAACTAGAAAAAGAGATGAGTTACCTGCACAATGGAACCATTCTTTAGTTGTAGGATTTGATTATTACCATTACACTAAAACTTTTTGGACACATGCTTGGGCTAACGTTATGCCTTGGCACTATAATGATGGAGGTGAATATTCTTATTTTAATTTTAATGATGGAGAACAATGGTATGATTATTCTGGTGGATTAATATTTGGAACTAAGATAACTAAGCACTTAGGAACATTTGTTGAAGGTACATATAACAAATATTGGAACAGAACCTGGTATGATTTTAAGCTAGGTATTAACTATATAATATTTTAAAAATGAAAATAGATTGGATAAATTCTTGGAGACAGGGGAATAAAAAAGACAATATCTATGATGTGTCTATTAGACTAGGAAGATTTACAATACTAGAACTGTATTGTAATCCTGGTGTAGATCATAGATTTATAATACTTAATTTTGGATTTAAACTATAATAATTATGAAAAAGATATTTTGTAAAGTAGTAAAAGCATTGACATTTGGTAAAGTTTGTTTAGGATGGTGCTCAATAAAGTGTAGCAAGTAATGAACATATTTAAAGATAATAATGATTGGAATGAGAAAAGCATTATAGGAGCTATTGCTTTTGTAATAATGGTTCTTGTTATGATATTAGATCTATTAACAGGATGGCTTGGCAGAGACCTTGCTATAAATGAATTTGTATACGACTCATTTGTTTGGGTTGTTTTAGGGTGTTTTGGAATAGCTGGTATAGAAAAATTTGCTAATAAAAAATAATGTTATGGCAGGAGGATTGGACATTGGGAACTTTGCAATATTAAGTAATGCGGGAGGAGATAAATTTTATGAACACGTTCAGTCAGCATCATCTGCAACTTGGAATGTGACTCATAGTTTAGGAAAAAAACCAAGCGTTACAGTCGTAGATTCAGCTGGAACAAAAGTAATAGGAGAAGTAGAATATGTTGATGATAACAATGTAACATTAAAATTTAAATCTACTTTTTCAGGAAAAGCATATTTTAATTAACAGATAAAAACAAAAAGAAATGGCAATTAAATTTTTACATGATCTAGATGTCCAAGGAAATATAGATCTTAATGATAATCAAGCATTAAATGCAGTATTACAGCATTTAACTACAAACCCTACAGCAGAAGAAGGTAAGATATATTACAATACTACTAACAATGTAGTAATGGCTTGTCTTGGTACAACATCAAATGACTGGACAGAATTATCTTTTGGTGATATAACAGAAGTAATTGGTGGAACTAGAATTGATGTTACAGGTGGTACTACTGGCGCAGCTACAGTAAATTTAGATTCAGCTACTGTAACTGAAATTACTGCTAACACCAACAAAACAGGTCTTACAGCAGCACAAATTACTAAGTTATCACATCTAACTGTAACACAAGCTGTAGACTTAGACACAATGGAGTCTAATATTGCAACTAACAATTCTAAAAATACTAACGTAACTACAGATTTAGCTATTACAGGAACAACAGGTGCAAGAACAATAACTTCTTCTGATGGTACTGACGCTACTATACCAGCCGCAACTACAAGTGTTTCAGGTGTTATGACTCCTACACAGGTAGATACTTTAGCGGCTGCTGCACCTAAAGTTAATCCTGCATTAACAGGTACACCTACTGCACCTACTGCTGCTGCAAACACTAACACAACACAAATTGCAACTACAGCTTATGTACAAACTGAAATTACTGATTTAATAGGTGGAGCTCCAGGAGCATTAGATACACTTAATGAGCTTGCTGCTGCTATAGATGATGACGCATCTTACGCAAGTACAATTACAACTGCTTTAGGTGGAAAATCTCCAACGGCAGGTAATACATCATTAACAACTGTAGGTACTATTGGAACAGGAGTTTGGCAAGGTTCTGCAATTTCTACAACATATATTGCTAATACAAGTGGAACTAACTCGGGTGATGAGCCAGATGCAGATACTACTACAAAAGGTATTGCAGAAAGAGCTACTGTTGACGAAGCTAAAGCTGGAACTGATAGTACAAGATTTGTAACCCCTGCTGGTATAGCTGCAAGAACATATACAACTACAATAGGTGGTGCTACATCAACTGAAGTAACTCACGGTTTAAATACTTTAGCTGTAATGGTTCAACTATATGATACATCATCTTTTGATACAGTGCACGCAAAAGTAGTTAGAAACCATGTTAATAAAGTTACTGTAAGTTTTAGAACAGCTCCTGCTGCTGGAGATATTACAGTAGTAGTTACTAAGATACAATAACCAAAACCAATGTGGTATGCCAATAAATTTCCTTCATGATGTAGATATAACAGGTGACGTAACCATAAGTGAGGACTTAACAGTCAGCGGTGTTAACTACGGGTTGTATCATGCAACAGTTGAAGATGGTTATTATTTTGATACTTATAATGGTGATAGAAATTTAAGTACATTTCTTAAAAATCAAAGATCAGACATTATTAGATACCGTCAGATAGATAACTACGAGTATTGGAATGGTAGTTCTTGGGTAGCTGATAGCAATCAAATAAACAATATAAAAAAATTACTTGATGGTAGGCAAGATACGATGTGGTCGGTGCCATCAACTCATTACAAATTTAGATTTACTACAAGTGCATCAACAAGCTGGCCTATTAGAGCAAACATAGGTATACAAACTAGTTGGTCCGGATCTACTTGGCCTGGTGCTACAATGCTTGTTGAAGAATATGATGGTAGTAATTGGGCTACTAAGGTTACTGCTAATTTTGGTGGACAAGCTGGTGGTGGTGCTACCCCTTTAAATAGTAATGATAACAGTATAGATAATTGGGGCTTAATGTTTAAAGCGGACCAGGCTTTACATACAGGTAATGGCTCTGCGTCAGATACAACTAGAATAACAATTGATTTTTATGGTTGGACGCCTTCTAACAATAGTTATGTAACCATACCTTTACAAAACATATTTATAACATCTAACTACGGTGGTTTAGAAAACACTGATTATACTAACATATTAAATTATGATAGGCAAATAACAACTAATGGTAGTATACTTGCTTCTGCTAATAATGTTTATGATATAGGTTCTTCTAGTTATAAGTTTAAAGATCTATATTTACAAGGAACTGTAACAACCACAAATCACGGCACTTCTTCTCATTGGAACACAGCTTATGGTTGGGGTGATCATGCTTCAGCAGGTTATTTAACATCATACAGTGAAACAGATACTTTAGATAATGTAGCTGATAGAGGAGCAACAACGAATCAATCTTTAACAGTTGGAGGTTTAATTACTACCGGCACTATTAAAGGTCCAGGAACTTGGAACATTTTTTCAGAGTATACTAACAGAGGTAGAATAGATTTATTAAGTTCTAATGCAAACAGCAATACCGTACAAGTAGCATTTTTAACTGACGGTAATCAAAGACTTACTATAGCAAAAGGAGGTACAGTAAATGTTGTAGGTGATATGACTGTTGGTGGTACAGTTGATGGAATAGATATTGCTACACGAGATGGAGTATTAACTACTACTACAAGTGCTACTCAAACAAATGCTAGTAATATTTTAACTAAATTACCTTTAGGTGGCGGTACTATGTCTGGTGCTATTGCAATGGGTAATAATAATATTACTGGTGTAAACAATATACAAGCTAATGGAAATGTATCACTACAAACTTCAACTGGGGAGTACGCTTTATATGCTAATGCAAACGGACAAACTGCTCTATACACTAATGGTATAAAAAAGTTTGAAACTATGACAACAGGGGCCACTGTTATTTCAAGTACAGCTACTTTTTTAATTGAAGGAGATGGTGTTACAAGTTCAAATTTAAAATTTAAAACAAACACAGTTGATAGATGGAATGTAAATGTTCCAAGTGGTCAAACAAATTTAGCTTTTACTACTGGCTCTACTAATGTATTAAGCTTAGACACTTCTAACAATGCAACTTTTGCAGGAGGTATTACATCTGCTGGTAAAATTGATTGTAATAATAATTTAGAAGTAGCTGGTTATGCTACATTTAATACAGCTACACAAATGTTTAGTGCTTATGCTACATTTAATGGAGATACATATACTACAGCAGGATATAAATTAGGTACTTCAGGAACTTATGTAGGTAAGTCTCACAATAATAGTGGTAGATATTCTATAGAAACTGATGGTGGTAGGGATATACAATTAGGAAATGATACAAATAATAGTATTTTATTTATAGATACATCTGAGCAAAGAGTTGGTATAAATGATACTACTCCTTCAGAAGCATTAGATGTTACTGGTAATATTGCAGTATCAGGTACAGTGGATGGGAGAGACGTTGCTGCCGATGGTACAAAATTAGATGGTATAGCAACTGGAGCAGAAGTAAACGTACAAAGTGATTGGAATGCTACCAGTGGTGATACGCTTATATTAAACAAACCAAGTATACCCTCCATCTCAGGTTTAGCTTCAACAAGTTATGTTGATACAGCTGTGGCTAATGTTATTGACTCAGCACCTGGGGCTTTGGACACTTTAAACGAACTGGCTGCAGCAATAAATGACGATGCTAGTTTTAGTACAACAATTACAAACAGCATTGCACTTAAAGCACCTCTTGCTTCACCTGAATTTACTGGTCAAGTTGGTATTGGTACAGCACCTGCCTCTGGTGTAGAGTTGCATGTTAATGGAGAAGTTAGAGTAGATTCTACTAGTGGTATAGCAACTAGACAAATTAGATCTAGTTACTTTTCTTCTAGTTCAGATATAACAGTAATGTCAGGAAGTGCTGGTAATGTAAGATTAAAAAACGGTAACACTGATGCATTAGTATTAGATTCTTCACAAAACGCATTTTTTCACGGTGACATAACAATAGATAATCACAACGGATCAAACCCAACAGACGCTGGTAGTTTATATTTTAATGAAGCTGGTACAACATGGGGAACTGATATGTATGGTTTTAGAATAAATCAAGAAGGTAGTAGTAATTTATTAAACATACAAAGTCATGACACAAGCACAGAAAGAACTATTCTTTCTATGGCAAGGGATACTATGGCGACTACATTTGGTGGTTCATTAACTATACCTGATTACATATACCATGCAGGAGATGCAAACTGTTATTTTGGTTTTGAATATGATGATGCTTTTAGAGTTGTAGCTGGCGGAGGTGAAAAATTGCACATAACTACATCCAGAGCTAGATTTAACTCACACATTTACACAGGTGTTGACTCAACGTATGATATAGGACAGACTGGAACAAGATTTAGAAACATATATGCAGATACATTATACGGTGATGGTAGTAATATAACAAATGTAACAGCAACTGATAGCTCAAAAATGCCTTTAGCTGGTGGAACGTTTACAGGTGCTATAACAATGGGTGGTGATACAAACATGAATGGTCACTCTATATTTGAAACTAGTGAAAATACTTACAGTATTGACTTAAATGACCATAGTGGTTACACTTGGTTAAGAAATGCACAATACGGTTGGGTGTTTCAAGGTGGAACAGCTGGTGATGATTGGACATTACATTTCCGTTTAGGATTAGAAACACCTGGAAGTGGTTATAATGATAAATGGTGCTTACTTGGTCAACAACAAAACAACGGATCTAACGGGGGTAAATACAAAGGTGTTAAAATATTAAAATCTACTGGTAGTAGTAGTGTTGTAGATGGTGATTTCCATGCTGGTACTGCAACTTTTACAGGTAACGTAGCTGTTAGTGGAACAGTAGATAGTAGAGATATAGCATCAGATGGTACTAAACTAGATACTATAGATACAAACGCAGATGTTACACCGTCATGGGTACCGTCTAGTAATCCTAACTACTTAACAGGATCAGAAACAGTTAATGCTCCAGCTAGTATAACTACAACAATAGTTAATGATACTATTAGTGTAATGTTTGCTGCGTCAACAACATCTAATATAGATAACTATTTAGTATTTTCTTCTGTAGCAGGTTCTGATTATGGATTAATATCTGTAATACCACCAGATGACATGTCAGCTAATATGAGCATTATAGATAATTCTTTTGATGCGTCTGGCACACAAGCATACAGAATATATGCTGTTAAAAATGGCATCTATTCTTCTCCAAGAACAGGTAGTATAAGTTTTTCTGCAGGTACAGTAGAAGCAACAAATTTAAATGTAGTAAATTTAAATAAAGCTTTTTATATACAGTGGGATGCTCCTTCTTCTAAAGGAAGATTTGTTACAGCATATAATGTTTACAAGCATGAAGCTAGTACTTCTGGAGGTCTTTCAGAAAGTTCAGCTACATTAATATATAGCGGTATGAATACAAATTACATGTATTCTGTAAGTGGAGCTAGTAATGGTAATTTTCATAAATTTTGGGTAACAACAACAGTAGCATAATGAAAGGAGATAATAGACAATATTGGACATGGGTAAAGAATCAAAGATTAAAGGATATAGAAGCAGAGACTGCTATAGGAAATCCTGACAGAGAATTAATGCAAATATTATTAAAAGAGCTAAGAGAAGCTGAAGATAAAATAAAAGAATACAGTGAGTAAATTTAAAGTTAGTCCATTAGATAGAAACAACATTGTCAGCATGACAGGTGCAGGTATATATGCTCCTGACTCAGTGTGTATAGGGCCTGTAATAAAAGGGGGGTCTGGTAATTGTATTGTGTCAAGTGGTAGTGGGGAATATGACGGAGGTGATAGAGTAATTGGTTTTCACAATGGTTATGATATTGATGGAGACATACTTATATCAGTTGGTTGGGGAGATGGTATTGCTGTTAGAAGATTAAACAATGATGGCAGTATGACAAAACTTTATCATGATAATCAAGGTTTATGGAGAGACACAACTAGCACATATAATCACATGCAATCAGTAGCAATGGCTAAAGGTTGTAATAAAGCAGTTGTAATGTCTTATAATGTTTATGGTTATTCTATTATAGATTACAGTGGCGCTGTTGATGGAACTTCAAATGGAGGTGCTGTAATTAGAGAAGCAAGACCAACACACACAAATCCTACAGACTTTGTTGATGCAACAGCAAATAATGATAGAAGCAATGGTTATCTTAGAAGAGCAGGTTATTGGTATGCGGGAGGTTTATGTGCAGCTGGTGAATGGATTTACGGTTCTTCTCATGATGCAATACACTACAAAAGATACCCTAGAAGAAATTTAGCTACCGGGGCAGAAGAAATGCTTGGAGTAGCAGATAAAAAATCAGGAACTGCAGATGAAGATAGAAACGGTTACAGAGCTTTTTTATCATATGATGAAGTAAATGATAGAATGTATTATTGGAACTATGAAGGTGATGGTTCTTTTACAGTTATCTTTGATGCTTCAACAGCAAACCCAGAATTAGTATGGTGTGATTATGAAGACACAGTTACTGGAGATTCAAACAAACCAAGTACATATGCTGTAGACGGACATGCTAGAGAAAGCGGTATGTTTATACCAGATCCGGTTAATTCACCTAATGTTGTAATTGCTCCAGGAAATGATTATATCTACAAGTTAGATTACACTCCATGTTTAAGTGGTAATCCTCCTAACATATTACAAAGAACTTATTTAAGAAGTTTTAATATTACTGATGAACCAAGTGCAAATGGTTCTGGTATTGACTTTAATGGTATAACTAGGTTTGGTACTAAATATCAAAAAACATCTGGTACACCTATGGATAAACTACCTGACTATGCAAGTACATATATACCTTTGTCAGGTGATAGAGGATATGGTACAGTAGATGGAGGTTTTTTAAATTTAGATTTATTTAAAGTATATTCTAGAAAATCATTAACTAATTATCAAGAAGATCAAACCAGTGTATACGGTGGAAGTGCAAGAGGTAGAAGCTGGCAATCAAGTTATGGTGTTAACATGGTGTTAATGGAATCTGCTAATGGAACTAAATATTGGATACGTATGGGTTACGGTAGTGATGGTCACTCATTTAGAATATATACAGAAGCTACTAAACCAATGGAACTGTGTGGCAATTGGGAAATAGTTTTTGGTACATTTACTTTAGATAACAGCGCTAATGTAGATCTAGTTCATATATCTAACTTAGATCAATTTTATATACCAACAAACTGCAGCTTAACAGTATACGTAAGTAATAATAATGGTTCTAGTTGGGAAACATATGACAGTTCTTCTGACATAGCACATATTTTTTCATCAACCGGTAATCAATTAAGAGTAAAGTTATCTGCAGGTGGGCATCCTGATAAAGCTCCTTTTTATCAAAGACAAATGGGATTATCATGCAGTTATTCATCTTTACATGAAGCAGCAAAAGATTCTAATGTAAAATTTAAGGTAACAAGAAAAAGACTAAGATCATGAGTACTACAGTAAACGACAGTAAAAGACATCTAGAAATAAACGCAACAGAGTTTGATGGTCAATTAGACGGCACCATTAAAACTAATACTACTGCTACTACACAATCTGCAGGAGATAACTCAACTAAAGTAGCAACAACTGCTTATGCTGATGCAGTCTTACCATCATGGGTTCCCTCATCTAATCCTAACTATCTTACTGGGTACCCTGTAACACAAAGTGATGTGACAGCACATCAAGCAGCTTTGTCAATTACTGAGTCACAAATTAGTGACTTGCAGTCATATCTGACAGCAGTTCCTACTGGCTATGCTACAGAATCTTACGTACAGACACAGATAACAAATCTAGTTGACTCAGCTCCATCTGCTTTAAATACACTTGATGAACTAGCTGCAGCACTTGGGGATGACGCAAATTTTGCAACTACAATTACAACTAGTATAGCCACTAAACTACCTTTAGCTGGTGGTACAATGACAGGTGACATAATACTTAATGATAATGTTGAGCTTGAGTTTGGTACAGGTTCTGATGTAAAAATGAAATTTGATGGATCTGATCTTGTAACGACAGTACCAACTGGCTCTGCATTTATGATAGGTACAAACGGTGGTACTCCAAACGATAACAGTGGCAATGCTGATTTTGTTGTGGACGTAAATTCTTCACCACAAATATCATTCTACAGCAATCAATTTCAGGTTGGTGGTACTAATATGAACTGGAACGCTTATCTTAGATACGATGGTGCTACTAGACTTGGAGCTTGGGACAATGATATTTATATATTTCAACAAGGTGGTAGTGGTAATACTGCTAAAAACATATACATAAGACCACAAGCCGCTGGTGGAGCTACAACTACAGTAGCTACGTTTAATGGAGACACTGGAACAACACTTACAGGTAATGCAACTATAAATGGAGCATTAACAGTTAATTATAACGGAGATGCAGTTAACTTAAGATCAACAACAAATGGTCAACCTACTAATCTTACATTTAGTACTAATGTCCCTCATTCTCAAATTGGACATATTAAATATACTCACTCAAATAGTTCTTCTTACGGTGGTGGAGATTCTTTTACTATAGGAGGTACTGAAACAACAACAGTAATATTAGCTGATGGTCAGTTAATGTATAAAGATGGTATATATAGTAAACCAGGCAGTGGTACTGGTGCAGGTACTAGAAAAGATGCAAACTGGGACACTGCTTATACACATTCACAATCAACGCATGCTCCAACAAATGCTGATGCAACTCCTAGTTGGGTTCCATCAAGTGATCCAAGTTATTTAACTAGTGTACCGGCACAAACTTGGGCTAGCATAACAGGTAAGCCAAGTACGTTTACTCCTAGTGCTCATAATCAAGCATGGTCAACAATAACAAGTACACCTACAACAATTTCTGGATATGGAATTACAGATGCATTTGACGGTGCTTATGGATCTTTAACAGGAACACCAACAATACCAACAGACTTTGTGTCAGCTGCAAATGGTGGTACTTTTGGTGGAGATATAAATTTAGGAGCTAACCATATTGGTAGAGATGGTGATAACTATATTGGTTTTGAAAGTGACGATCTAATTAAATTTAGAGTTGCAGGAGCTACACAAGTAAAACTTTTTGATGGTGTTTTTTCACCTCAAACAGACAGTGATGTTGATTTAGGTACTAACTCAGTAAGATTTAAAGACGCATATATAGATACAATTACAGCAACTGGTGCTATTACAGCTGGAGGCCAGATTACAGGTACTGAATTAGAAGGTACTAGTTTAGACATCAATGGTAACGCAGATATATCTGGAACTTTAACTGTTGCAAGTATAACAACAATTAATGACCCGGTAACAATAACTGGCCCTGCTGCTGCAAGCACTAATGGTATTTTAGATATTAGAGACGATAGTGGTAATACAAGTTTAAGATTTGGTGGTAACAGTACATATAGTTGGATTCAATCACATAGTGGTAAGCCGTTAAAAATAAACGAGCTGGGCAATAATATTACTTTTGGATCAGGTACAACAACTTTTGGAGGGAATGTAGATTTTTCTAACAACAAAGGCTTAACTTGGGCTGGTTCACATTCTGTTAGAGTTGAAAGTAATATTTTAAAAT
>WLWG01002870.1_pt1 | contig 12491 bp, 19 predicted proteins | sample 6712871 | NCBI WGS metagenome assembly WLWG01 (sample SAMN12718693, study PRJNA515312) | sponge metagenome | isolation source: marine sponge | host: Mycale hentscheli | place: New Zealand: South Island, Marlborough, Capsize Point | collected 2003-05-01 | reverse complement strand
CGGTTTCAGCAGGTTGCCCTGCTGTTTGTGCTCGTTGTGCTTCTATCTCTTTTCTTCTAGCGTATTCAGCTGCATAATCTCCTTTTCTCGTTGGTTTAGCCGCACCTGGTGCACCAGCGGCAGCTCGTTTGGCATCATAGTTACCACGAGCAACGGCTGCTGCTGTTGCTGTGTCTCTATAAGCTTCTAATAATACATCACCCTTATATAATAAAACATCAGCACATACGCTTTCAAAAATTCTTTTAACGTTATTATATGCTTCTTGATCTGATACGTTTCTAGTGCTTTCTTCCAATACATTAAAAGCATCTTCGTTAGAAATATTTGAAGACTCATTTATCAAGCCAGGAGCTTCTAAATCTATCTCTTGTCTTAATTTTGCTTTATATAATTCAAATATATATTTTAACTTGAATTCTCTTAAAGGTGCTAGGTGTGGGTTACTCTCAATTACGTATTGAAAAAATTCTTTATCTCGTTTAAATGACTCTTTCGGTGAAAGACTCCATGTTTCTTGATAATTTTCGAATATGTTACGAATTTCTTTATCCATCGCAACTATATTTAATCAATTTGCGATGAATAAACTATTGCAAAAATCCCAATCAACGACATGAAAGTATCTGTCCATAAATTCTTCCTTATAAGGACCGTCATCTAAATAGAAAGCATGTTCCCACATATCGTTACCAAAAACAGGTTGTCCTTGATTGTGCATTAAAGGATTATCTTGATTAGGGGTGGTTATTACTTCAAGTTTGTCTTTATTTTTTACTAACCATACCCAACCACTACCATAAATTGATGTTCCTTTCTCTTTAAACTCTTTCTTAAAATTATTAAAGGAACCAAATGTAGACTTTATAGCTCTACCTAATTCTGTTTGAGTAGAAATTTTAGATCCACCTGGTTTCATAAATTTCCAATACATTGAATGATTATAATACCCACCAGCATTATGATTTACTTTAGCATCATAATTTTTAATACTCTTTAAAAGTGCCGTAATATTTGGTTTAGGACGGTTCCCTAAAGCTTCGTTTAGACCTTTAGTGAAGTTACGATAATGTACATCGTAATGAAATTTCATCGTTTTTCGTCCTATATGAGGCTCTAAGTCTTTAAAAGAATAGCCAAGCTTATTCATATAATATTTGGCCGTATTTGCTTCTAAAATTCGTTGTATTTTATATTCGTAATTCATTACTTCGTGGTATTGGTGTGGTATCTGGATGAGGTATACTTTTGCAACCGCATAGTATTAATACAGGTAACGCAATAAGGATTAACTTTAAGATCATTTACGTTTCTTTCCATTTTTTATTTTATCTAATTGAATTTCTGTTTTGTCTAAAATATCCCCTATCGAAAAAGTAGGTCCATCATTTAGAACTTTATACTTAACCAGATTACCAACAACACCCGTTTCATCTTCCATAGGATCTATTGAAAGCACAATACCTTTACTTTTAAAATGCGTACACTCAGGATTGGTGTTTTTAATAAGATCACCAATATTAAGTTCATTAGCATTCAAACCGGTGTGCTCTAATAATTCGTTATATCTCTTTAAGAACCGGGTCATTGTATATATTTATCATATTTTAAATATATCCTGTTTAGGGTACTTTAATTTCTTTTGTATCCATTTAACTTTTTCGTCTACAGGAGGGGTTTCATCGCAAAATTCTCTAGGACTATATGCTCCTAAACACTCTCCTGACCAACATGGATGAAATATCCAATTGCTATTATGATTAAAATAGCCTGAATCATATATCTGAACTATTCTTTCATATAAATAAGGAGCTTTTTTAAATTCTTCATGAATACTATTTTGTTCCCAATTTCTTTTATCATACCAATATGCACTTTCTGGGTTGTTTATTACATTATCAATAAATTGAATAGTAAATTCATTTCTTTCTAAATACATTACACCAGTATTTGTGTGGTGTAATTTTTTTGCTTTACCTATACCATCACAACATATATGAATACTTTTTCCTTCCTTTTTCAGATCAGTTATATTTTTTTCTTTGTCTATTACCAAAGCATCTCCATCTATTAATAGTATTTCTTCGTACCCTTCTTTAAACAAATGTTGAATTGAATACATCTTTTGCCAAGCCGGTTCTCTTGTTATGTCAAAGTAATTTTTATGTAAAATATATTCGAAACCTATTTTAGCAGCGTACTCAGCATTATGAGGGCTGGTAAGATTTATTAATTCTTCGTAATTATTACAAACTGATTGTAAAACTGCTCTTTTACTCAACATCTATATTTCTAGATAGTTTAATTTTTTGATAACCATAAGGTAATTCAAAATCATGAACATCAGATAATTTTATAAATGAGTTAATAGCACTACACATAGCATTACCTTCAACTCTTATATTGTTTGGTTTTACTATAACTGGTGTTATGTTTTTATCTTTGAAACCAAGCTGTTCTACATAAGTAAACTCTTTAGCTTGATCTTGCTGTGTTACACCGTCAGGTAATTTAAATGATTCTTGTTCAATTTCCCCTTTTTCATCCCAATTGAACTCCGTTAACTGACTCATGTCTTGATATACATACATAATATCAAATTTATCATTGTTATATACATTTTTGATAGTGTCGGATACCTTAGTAAGTTGTTCTATATCATGGCTTATCGGGTGTGCATCATATTGAGCTCCATGGTCAGGCCATTTAGACCAATACCATATATATTTGTGACGTACAAAAAGTAATCTGCGTTTATTCTCCTTAAGGAGCTTAACTAATCTCTGACTTCGTCTGTTATAAATTTCCCATGTAGCTTCTTCATTAATCCTATCAGTTTCCTGATTATTTTCATCCTGATAATATATAACATGTGCAAAATCTACACCGCTATCAGGATAAAAATTTTTAAACTCTTTTTCAAAAATATTTGGAAGTACGTTTATGTTTGTTACTTGCCAGTCAAAAGGAAAAGAAGACTTCCTCATATAGTTTAAAGCTTGACCAACACAACAACGATGGCCTAAGCTTACTAAATAGTCGTACTCTTTATCAAATAAGGAATTTTCTGGTGCCTTATAAAAATTTGGAACCAACCAACTAGAAGTTGCATCATAACTATCAGCCATATATTATTTTAGGTGGTAATAATGTAATATCAAACCTTGAGTGCCATATCCCATACAAGTAAATGTAATCTTGGACTAAAATTGAAATGATGTTTTTTAGCCATCTCAGCTACCATAGGAGCTGCTTCAATATGTTCGTCTCTACTTCCACAACAAGGCATTAACCAAATCCTACCTGTTGGTATATCAAATGGTTCTATATATTTTTCAAATATTTCATCTAAATCAGATTCTTTATTAACCACGAATTTAAACCCAGACCCATTTGTAGAATGCCAATCTAAAACTTCTGGTTTATATCTTCTATCTTCTGGATCTCCATTATTAGCTAATTTAGGTGATGTAGTAAAGGTTGCTTTTAATCTCACCCATTCTGGGTCTGGCATTATAGTTGCATTAGTTTCAAAATCCATACGTGGTACCCAACCCCATTCAACATCCATATATTGTATAAATCTCAATAATGAAGGTTGTTGTACTAATGGTTCACCACCTGTAATTTTTAGTAAAGCACCATTCTTAAGATGTTCAGTATACCCACCATCATCCAACATAGAAAGTATTTCCGTAAAACTCATTTTATTTTTTACCTTCCAAGATATAAAGCTATCACATCCATGAGGTGCTGTTGCACTTGCAAACCCTTTACATGTAAGATTACACATAGATAATCTCATGAAAACCGATGGATAACCAACGAATTCACCTTCACCCTCTACAGTATAAAATATCTTATCATCACTAAGAAATATATTTCCTTCACCTAATTGCATATCTATCTATAATATTAACATCAATAGGGTTATCAAGATTAAATATTAACATGGCAACGAAACGTTCGCGGTTAGCCGCGGTGTTCGAGTCGGAACAGTTACATACAGGCGATTTGCATGGTAACTGGGATTTAAACTTTAACGTCCGAAACAAGTTTGATTTTACAAAAAATCAAAAAAAGTTTATACAAACTATACTTGCAGAGGATACTAAAATAGTTTTTGCTGATGGATCAGCGGGTACTGCAAAAACTTATTTGTCGGTTTTTGGAGGTCTTACCTTGCTTGCTGCAAACAAAATGCAGCAAATCATTTATCTTAGAAGCGTAGTAGAATCAGCTGCACAAAAGATAGGACATTTACCCGGACAATTAGATGAAAAGTTTCTTCCTTACTCTTTACCTTTAATGGATAAGTTAGATGAGTTAGTAACCAAGACAACCGCCAATTCATTGTTCAAAAAAGAATATATAAAATGTTTACCTGTAAATTTCACTAGAGGGTTAACGTTTAATAATTCCTTAGTCATTGTTGACGAAGCTCAAAATCTCACCAGGCAAGAAATTACTACCATCTTAACGAGATTTGGAGAAGGTTCTAGATATATAGTTGTTGGTGATTCTAATCAATCTGACATTAACGGTAAATCTGGTTTTGCTCCAATTATAAAAGCTTTTGATAATGAAATCAGTAAAAATAAAGGTATTAATGCTTTTTACTTTGGAACTGATGATATTGTTAGAAGTAAAATACTAAAACACATTGTTCATGTGTTATCGGATGTTTGATTAGCTTCTTTTTCGAGTTCTAACAACTCTTTTAAAGCAGCTTCCGGAGTAATTATATTGTACTCCGGAAGCTCTTCTTTTTTATCGAAAGGTTTTCCTATTTCTGCCATTTTAGAGAAAACATCCCCGGCAAGTTTTTCTATTTGAGGATCTTTTTCTCTTTCTATCATTTATCCTCTTGCTGGTGCATAAGGATCTGAAGGCTTATCAGCACCCCAACTGGTACCGCCAAATGGATCTCCTGCATCGTGTGTTTTAGGGCCGGCGCCAACTCTTGCACCCACTTCTTTAGTTCTTTTTGCGCCGGGTAACATGCGTTGTCGTTCATCTTCATCCTCAATTTTTTTCTCTGCTGCTTCTTTACGTTTTTCAGCCTGTTCATCAATCCTTTTCTTTTCGTCGATAGGATCTATTTTTTCACCCATTTCATGTAAAGGTGTTGACTTAATAAAATCTTTAGGATTTGCTTGTGGGCCACATGCTTCTGCTTCTCTATAAGCATCCCAGTCAACGTTTCCTGTGTCGTCGGTATACTTTACATGCTCAGGACCAGTAAATCTCATAGTCTGTGTAACAATTTTAGTAAATACAACGCTATTATCTTCATGCTCAAAGACTTCAACCTTTTCAACCCAACACCTATCATTTGTTGCTGCTTTTATAAAAAAGTCTGCGGTATCGTAACACCACTCAGCAATTCTCTCACTACCAGTTCCATTAGACATGATCCTGAGATCACAAGCACCAGCTTTTTCAAGTTGTTGAAAAATAGGTAAAGCAGGGTCATTAGCAGCAATGCAAGTTGTATGGTCAAATTGATTTTTTAATTTTTCTTTAAGACCTTTTAACCCACCAAAATCTACTACCCAATTATTTTCGTCTAGTTCGTTAGCCCCAAACCAAAATTTTGCTGTAAGATTATAACCGTGTAAAAACTTGCAATGTGAATGATTTGCTTTCGGTTGTCTAAAAGCACAGCTACCCAATTCAATAACTTTAGTACTCTGAAATTTCATTCCTAAATATTAAATTATGAAATAGATAAATCAACTATTAAAGTGAAGTATTTATTTCTCTCTCTATAGGTGTGTTACCGTATTCATCTTGATCGCCTTTAAGATCTTGAAACTTATCTGTAGCTTCTTCTGATTCAGAATGATCCGGTGTATATGTATCACATTCACATATTCGCTGACCTTGGTCATTCTTACTATAATTTAAATTTATTTCCGGGGCTACACATTTATCGCCGCGGCTCCAATAAACACAATCATTACAACTACAATTAACACGTTCTATAACGGGGCCATGGCCAAGACGAACATAACCATCTTCATCTTCATGATGCATTTCTGAGATTTTTTTCTTTTTAAATGGCCTTGGACAAGGCGTTCCTTTTACATGTACATGACCGCATCTTCCACAACGTGTCGCTTTTTTTGCCTTTTCAATAACTACTTTACCAACGTATTTTTTAGCAATTTCATCCATTTTAGATAAAGGAACATTTAATTCATTTTCATCCCTTCTCTGTTTATCTCGTATCGCATTTAAAATGCTAATTTCATCGCTTGTTAGTTCGTACATTTTGTTGTCTATTTCAACAGTTACTGTTTCTTCGTTCTCAGCAGTATTCAAAGCTATAGCTACTGCTTGCTTTTGCGGATACCCTTCACCTTTCAATTTTGAAATGTTTTTACCAATTATAGTGTCAGTTTTTCCTTTTTTAAGCGGCATTTTTTAATATGGATTTGTAAATTTTGGTTAGTTCGTTATCATCTACCCCACCAATTCTAAGATACTGTTCAATATCATCTATATTATTGGTATTTCTTATCTGTTCAAATTCTTTCTTGCTAATTTTATCTTTTAATTTCCTAGCAATGTATTTTTTAAACATTTTAACAGAATTAGGTTTTGAAGGAGTTAATACCGGTTCGTTAATGTCGAATATACCCGGTAAAGGGCCACCAGGCATCAATACCTTTAATAGCGGCGGTAAAGCTGGACCACAACTTTCAAAACTTAACTCTTGAAGTACAAAACCTTCATAACTTTCAGATTTTTCAAAACCTGAATTTAATGTAGGGTCTACTTTGAATCTTATATACTTCAAGCCTTTGTTTTTTAAACATTCAGCTAATATAATGTCAAAGCTTTTCATCATATTAGTATTTAATCTTTTTTATAGTTAATAATGTCTTGGATAGTTGAGTAGAACGGTTTTTGACCCGAACTATGACAACAAGGTTCTTTCTTCTTGTCATGGGACCATTGATTGAACCAAAATAAGTTGTAATTATGTATTTCTGCTATAATACTGTAGAATGGTTCCTCAGTAAAAGGGTGTGCATCATGATTGCTAGTGAATATATCCAATAGCTTCATATACATAGGTAAAACAACTTTTTCTAATTCTTCAAACTCGCCACCGAAAATAGTACCTACCGTCCAATTAGGGTATTCAGTTGTAATTTGAGAATCTACATTTTTTGTTTTTTTAGGATCTAATGTAAATGTTTTTTTGTCTGAATGCTCGTCTTGATTATATTGTGTGCCGCATTTCCAACCAAATTCATCTTTTAATACCTTAGATACAAATCTGTTATGCTCTTCCCAGTCATATTCAGCTAATCTATCATTTTGAGTGCCTTGTGTTATATTAAACCATTTTTTTTGTTTCCATATACGTTTTAAACCTGAAGTAAACTTGGGGGTAAAAATATTGTTTTTATTTTTCGGATAGAAGTGAGAGTCGGGGTACCTTTTCTCCATTTGTCCGTTCATACTATAAACATATTCAGCACCTCCAAGTGATTCTGGTATTTTACACCACTCTGTAACTCCTGCATCTATCCACACCACCCTATCACAACCCCATTCGTTATCTTTAGCTCTTCTACACCATTCTAACTTCCAGTGACAAAGAAGTTCATTTCTTGGACAAAAAAGATACGTGGTACCGTCATCTTTACCATCTTGAAGTTTATGCCATACGAATTTATTCTTAGTTTCTAAAATTTCATAAGATCTAGGCCATTCAAATAAATCCAACCCAATAACTTTAAATTTCTTCCAGTATTTTTCTACAATTGACGTTAATAAACCTACTTCGTGTGGCCAACAATATAAATGTAATGGCATACCAAGCTTGGAAAGATTTTTTAAAGAAGTTTCATATAATTCTTCATCATTATCTTTACCTCCGCAGAGCCAATCAGATCTTGCATCATAAACACAGGTAACTAAGATAGGTTTCATGGTAATAATTTATAATTAAATTTGGTAAAATCCTCTATGTAAAGATTATTAATAAATTCTACGGATTCTTTAGTTAGTAAAGGAACACAAGAACAAGTATCAATACCTGATGAATTCATATGAGGTAACCCTTCAGTTATACCTAATTCTTTACACATATCATTAAATTCTTGTTCTAAGTTTTCATATCTTAGTACATAATCATAATGAATATTTTCAAAATAGGTACTTTGAGATAATATATGATCACAATTAGAGTATATAAATTTTTGCCACCACTCTAAAAATTGATTATTATCAAAAGTTGTAGCTTTTTTTTCTCTAAAAAAATATTCAGATATTGCTCTTGTATAAGGGTTCCTTACTATTGTAAATTTTTTGTATGAATTATAAAATTTTTCATATCTTTCTTTTATCATAATTGGAGTAAAATGTTGAGGTGAAAAGAGTAACTCTTTACCTTTTTCATTACAATAATACGGAAGTTCTTCTTCTCTATAACATGTATTCAAAGAATTATCTTTAATGCCAAATTTATTAATAATAGAGATACCCCCTGTCTTAGGAATATGGACAAAGCAAAGATTATGCTCATGGATGAAGGGCATCTTTTATTTAAACCTTGATTAAAAAAGTAAAGATACTAAACTATATTTGTATGTCGGAAAGAGTTAAAGAATTTTTATTACCAACAGCAAATAGTTCTGCACCCAGAACAGACGAAGAAAAACAATCAATTATTAATAACGCTGCTAATGCTTATGAAGCATATCTAGATGCCCTTGGTTTTGATTGGAGAAATGATCCTAATAGTGATAATACACCAATGAGAGTTGCAAAGGCATTTGTTAATGATATGGCAGCTGGTTGTTATGATTCACCTCCTAAAGTTACGTCGTTTCCTTCTGATGGTTATGACGGTATAGTATTTCAAGGTGGTATTCCTATTAAGAGCCTTTGTAGTCACCATCATTTACCTTTTACTGGAAAAGCACACGTTGCATATATTCCAAGCTTGGATGGTAGAGTGATTGGTCTTAGTAAGCTTAATCGTATTGTTGAATATTTTGCAAGACGTCCTCAGATTCAGGAAGGTCTTACTATGCAGATTCAAAATGCTATTGATGAAGTATGTGAATCAAATGCAGGGGTTGCAGTATTAATTAGTGCAACGCATACTTGTGCTTGTTTACGTGGTGTTAAGCATGATGGTTGTGCTATGATGACATCAAAATTAAGTGGGTCATTTTATGATGATGAAAAAACGAGAGCAGAATTTTATCACTTTGTTGACTCTTGGAATAGATCACCTTCAATCTAAATACTTTTGTGGCAAGAACAAAAAAAGAAGATTCTCACGGATTTGAAAAAGCTATTTTAAAAGTTAGTAGTTTAAGAGAACGAAAGCTTTATGGACCCGCAGCTAAAGCAGCTGAAGACCCTGAAACAGGAATTGTAATAAAACAAAAACCGGCTTATTTTGTTATTAAAGATTGTGCTACTATTACTAAGAGGTATTTGTTTGTAATGTGTTATGGTTCTTTAACTGATCCTATTGGACAATTAAAAGGGAAAGTAAGTGTTGAAGATATAGAAGATTTTGTAGCAAGAAGTAAAAATAAATCTGATTATGAAACAAAACAATTATTCAATTTAGTGTTTCATGACATAGCACAGTATATACCTCAATTGCATTCTGATTCAGATGATCTTGATATTACATTTGATGTAATAGATGAAGAGAACGTTTATGGTGACTATGAAGACCTAGGTAATGAGCGAATAAAAGAAATGGAAAAACTAGAGGCTCAAGAAAGAACGAAAATCGATTTATCCAACGATCAAGCAGTTATTGATAAGCTAGTAGAAGTATTTGTAATGGATTAAGAAATACTGTGTGTTAATTGGTCGACAGAACCGACTTTACCTCTTATATTCACATTAAAAGACATTGTCATCCTAAATGTTTCTTTATCTATTTCGTTTGGGTGATACATAGATGCAGCATGTCTTAACCATGATGGAAAAATAATCATCATACCATCTCTTAATTCAGGCCGTATTGTTGGAGAATAATAACGAGACCCTTCTTCTTTAACGCTAGGAGTTATAACATAATTTTGATTATTAGGGGCGTAAAAAGTCGTACCACCGAGTGCCATTTTTACCCCGTTATGAGCTTTGGTTTGGGGGTCTTCTACACAAATAATACCGCTAAGAAAACTATTAGGGTGAAAATGTTCTGGGTTTTGACCATTTAGTCTATATATGTTAGCCCACATTAAGGATATATCAAAAGTTTCAACTTCTATATTTGTCCGTGTTTCCCATTCTCTACACGCTTCAAAAATAAGATCATTTACAAAAGAAAATTCTTTCTTATTTTGTAGATCCGGATTTGTTTGAAAACTGGTAACATTTTCCCCTTTACAAAAACCTTCTATAAGCGCCTTACTAAAAAGATTATTTTTTACACCAGGTTTTGTTTTATCCCATGTTTCTACATTGTCGCAATTTCGCTTATATTCATTTTGAATAAGTTTGCTTATTTTTTTAATAGACTTTTTATCTATTTCACATAAAAAAAATGGTGTAGGAAATAAATCTAGAAGTTCGGGTGTGATTAAAGGCACATAATGACTTATTCCTGTTCGTACTCTTTATCAACGTCAATTAATTTATCTATTTTGGATAAAAATAATTTTCCAATTAATATAGGAAATTCATTTTCACTTCTATCTGCTATAGAAAATGGTACATCTTTATATTCTTGATCTCCTAATTTTATATCAAATAGAACTACAGGTCGATCTTCTTTAACACCGGACCCGATATGAATTACTACATGATCCACGACTTTCTTTTTTAATTTTTTACCATCGATAGTTTTTACTATTATGTTTTCGCCGCGCTTCTTTACTACCTCACCATCTATAACGTTATAAGCTCCATTACCTGAGTCTATTTTTGCATCGACTTCACCGATACCATCAATATAGATTTTTTCTACCAAGCCAACAATGTCGTCTTCGGGTACATTGATTTCTTGTACAATGTATCTGCGATAAATTTTTGAAAAGTTGCTAATCATTATTTTTTCGTGCTTCTAATATAGTTTTTCGCTCATCTCTACACAGCTTTACCAAATCGGCTAATGCTTTCCGAGCTCTAGTAGATGCTGACTTATTATTTTTTTCAGTATATAAATCTACGTTTTTAATATAAGTTGCTACCGTATCTAGAATAAGTTGTTTTTGACTGTCCATATGTTTATATATACGTTCAACTAGTATTTATCAATCTCTAACTTATCAGCTTCATTATAGTCAGGATCCGAACCTTTTAATAGGTAACTTTTCCCGTTTACTGGTAACTTTCTTTCAATAGTAAGAAATTTTAATTGTTCATTGGGAACTATCATTTTAGTCTTTCTATCGGTCATATAAAATACGGTACCTTTAAACCCTTTTCTAACTACCCTGGCTTGTCTCCCGCTAATATAAATTATATCGTCGTTCTCGATGTTAGAACCTAAGAAAACTAGCATTCCTTGTACGAAATTCATTATTAAGTCTCTGCAGAAAAACGTGATTGCTATACCTAAAGCAACCCAAAGATATTCGTTGCCGATATTTTTTATAACCGACTCGAGGTGATTAGAATTAAGAACCTCTTCCATGTTAATATTTATCTATTTTTTTTATCTATTGATATGTGGGGATTTGAATAAATAATAGTCAATATGAAGAAAACATTATCTTTTCTCATTATGTCGGCTGTGTGTTTATTCACACAAAACGCACAAGCAGAAGGCTTGTCGTTAACAGGTACACTTCAATACGAAACCGAGCATTATGTTCGAGGCCTAAACTATTCTGAAGACGCTCTTGGAGTTGGATTCAACGGTAGTTATGACCTCGGATGGGCAAATGCTTTTGGTGGGGTATACAACATTCCACGTCTTGGTGGATCTGATAGTATAAACCACTCAGTTTTAGGATTGGGTCGGTCTTATGATCTTTTTGGTCTAAAAATTGACGGTTCTGTAGAAGTGCAGCATCATAACGCAGCAGTCAATAGTACAGAAGTTGGTCTAGGTGCTAATTTTACTAATTTACCTTTTATTAGTAAGTTTGCAACTGTTGGTTTAACCCTTTGGGATAACCAAGATCTAGATTATTCTGGTGTTACTATTGATATTGCGGGAGATCCTATCGATGTGCCTTTTATCGATAGCTTAAGTTTTACACCTTATGTAGAACTCGGTTCATTTGATTTACATGACTATCAAAAATTTGGTAGTTCTTTAAACTATGACGGGTTCGAAGTGTTAAAGCCTTATGTTAACGTTTTTTATCTTGATAGCGATGATTCGCCTTTCGGAGATGAAGATGGTTGGACAACAACAGTCGGTGTGAGATACTCATTCTAAAATAGAATATAAAAAAATATGGGGAGTCAGGGGCTTGCGAAAGCAAGCCCTTTTTTTCATGGGTCGTGTTTTTGTCCTGGACGTCTTGTTTCAGCAGGAGGGGTTGTAT
>WLWG01002867.1_pt1 | contig 12495 bp, 15 predicted proteins | sample 6712871 | NCBI WGS metagenome assembly WLWG01 (sample SAMN12718693, study PRJNA515312) | sponge metagenome | isolation source: marine sponge | host: Mycale hentscheli | place: New Zealand: South Island, Marlborough, Capsize Point | collected 2003-05-01 | reverse complement strand
GTTTTAATTTTATCATTTTCCATATTATGCTCCTTCCGTGATTTTTAGTTGTTTTGCATAAGCTTCTAGCGGCACACCTAATCTTTTAGCAATTGCTACCTGTGAAGGCGTGAGTCGTACAGTTTTTCTGCGTCCTGTTGAGGCTGAACGTTTAGCCGAAGCTACATTCTGAGCAGGTTTTGCTCTTTCTGTAGAAGTGTCCCCTACCTTATCAAATTTGTGCGGAAATTCAAGTCTTATTCTTTTATCAACTTCAGCATAATAATCATTTGATTGAGGATCAAATCCTTCCTTTTCTACCAATGTTTTGTGAATATCAAAGGCAGTATAAGTCATTGCAGAATCATTACCAAACCAACTGTTTCTAGATGCCCAGTCTTCAGCTCTAGGATCAGATTGCTGTTGAGGCGCTCTTTGTTGAGGAGTAATATTTACTTCTCTTTGTTGTGGTTGTGGTTTGTTTTCGTTTGCAACTTTTAAAGAATTAACTCTAGCTTCATCCATAGTTAAAGCTGCTAACTGCTGTTGTGCTGCAATCTGTGCTTCAACGTCTTGGGATTCAATAGCATTTTTAAGTGCTAGTTTTGCTGCTGCTAAACCTGTCTTAACTCTACTTTCAAATTCAGAAACATAAGAAGTATCCATTTTAGATATTCTTCCTGCCATTTCATCATTTTTGTTTTTAATAGATTGAGCATAAGCTACAGCTTCTTCTTTTTGTCTTTCTGCTTCTCTCATCTTACGAGTTAATTTAGCAATACGTTTTTGCACGCCATCACTATATTCTTTTAGCTCGTCTTTATTTTCTTCGAGTTTAGTCTCTCTTTCGTTTTCAAAAGATTTATCTTCTGGGACTTGCTCTACTTCTATTTCTTCTTTTACCGTTTCTACTTTTTCCGGTTCACCTTTATCATCTAAATTAACTTCTGTTTCTTGCTGATCAGCTTCACCGACGTCAACTAGATTTTCTGTTTTTTCGTTTTCTGTTGGCATAGTATCCTTCCTATGTTGTTAAATGTAATGAAGAATTGATTCAGGATCACCTATGGTCCCTAACACTTCGTCATCGTTTAGTATTCGCACTTCTCCACCTTCAATCGGTAAACGTGAGCCAGCATATCTGGCAAACATTACCCAATCTCCTATTTTACACCAAGGCTCTCCAAATTTATCTTTGTCCTTGTATGCAAGATCTCCCATTTTTATAACGTAACCACAAGTGGTTGCGATTCTAGCTTTATCTAATTGTTCTTGAGAGAATAAAATTCCACCTTTAGTTTTTTCTTTTGGTGTAAAAGGTAAAACTAAAATTCTGTAACCAACTGGTTTAGGTAATTGATCTTCTACATCTTTAATATTTTCTTGATCTAATCTTTTTACGTGAGACTCTTCTTTTTTTTCTGCCTCGTATTTATCTTGAAGTCCTAATTTAATTTTTGGTACTTCCGATGTCGACAACGTTTCCTTGCTCATTTTTTTGCTCCTTTGGGTTTAGCAGGTTAGAGATTTCCTGTAATGTTAATTGATAAGCGTGTGCTTGTCCCAGCATATACTTATATTTTTCCATACTGTCAACCCCACCAGTAATCATACTGTCTCCAATTTGTTGTAGAGTTGCGTTAAGTCTTTTTTTTAGTTTATCTATTAGTACTAGATCGTCCATCTTCTCTCCTTATAATTTAAATTGTTGTAACACTTTTATTTTTTCTTCAGCGTTTGCAATCTTTTCTATTAATTTATCTACCTCTTCTAAGTGTTGTGGATGTTCACCAATACCAACACTATTTTCTAAATAAATTTTAAGAGTTGCATCTGCTTCTAGAATTTGAGCTTCGTATCTTGCCTCAAGGGCATCTAGTATTGCTGTTCTCATTTTCTTTTCCTTCTTTTTTTTAAAAGTTTTACTCTTGTATGCCAGCACCATTCAGTCATTTTAATAATGTAAGTCTCTACAAAAGAGATTGCATCATCAAGTTTTCCAAAAAATGTATATAAAAATTTATCTAGCATTTCCATCGCTTACGTGCCTGTCGAAGTCTCGAATTAGGATTGGCCGCAGCTTTAGGAAATTTTTTCATTTGTCCTGCGCTTCTTGCACAGTACGACTTCCGTCGGTTTGCAGCCTTTGACCCTTTTTTAACTTTACCAGTCACCGCTGTTTTTAATTTAGAGCCGGGATTTTTTCTTCTATAGGCAGCGACACCGGCTCGTGTCATTCCTGCTCCAGACTTTGTAGATCTGAAGTTCTTCTTGTTTCTTGCAGGCATATTATCCTGTTTTCCCATACTACGCTTTTTTAGTTGGTTTCTTAGCTGTCTTAGCTGATCTTTTTAAAGCTTTGTCAGTTACAGAACCTTTGCCCGGCTTACTAGTACCTCTTTTTTTGGCTCTGTTCATATAATAATACAAACCTTTTTTAGCCGTACGTCCGTCTTTAGTTTTATGTGTGTCTTTAGCCATTATTTAACCTTCATACCTTTCTTGTAGCCCATTCGTTTTGCAACTTCTGGTGCTTTCTTTTTTAATGCTCTTATACCTTTACCTTTTTTACCTTTTGGAATTGGTTTTTTAGTCATTACACTTACATCTCTTTCCAAATAGTTTATCAACTATTTTATTTAACCATTTTCTAAACATAATAAATTATTTATTTATTTTGCCAGATTTTTTAGCTTTAGAACCAAATTTACCATAAGACTCATTAGCAGAAGCTTTTAATTGCTTCTTAGTTCTTTTTTTTCTAATTCTCATAGCAATAGATTCGTCTTTTCTATCTTTGTATCCCTGTTTTTTCTTTTTAACAGATCCACCTTTTTTGTACATAGCTCCACCATCCATACCCATATCATCTTTGTAGTAACCAGATGCCATATCTTTTCTTTTAGTTGACATTCCGCCACCCATCTTTCCAACACGTCCACCTTTTTCAAATCTGAACTTTGCTGGTCTTATTCCGTTTTGTCTCATTTTTTTGCTCCGTTGTTTCTAAATATTTGTGTTCCCTTTATACCATAAATGCTCGCAACGACAAGGATCCACAAATTTGTAAACCAGCTCGGGAGTGCCGCAAAGTGTTCGAAGAACACGTTTACTTTATCCATAGCGGTTGGATCGTCACTTACAACTGCCCAGGCCAAAATCGCGATTGGCGCCGAGAGAATTATCAAAACTGCCTCGTCCTTCCAATCTGATTGACGGGCTTCTAATAATTTTCCCTGGTAAGCTTCCTTACCTTCGGCCATACGAGATGCGTGCATAAGCTGTGCATCTGACATAGCCATCTTCGTTCTCTGCTTGTTAGCATAAATTTTACTACCTGCAGAAACGGCTAATTTAATTGCCGATAACCACATAACCTAGTACCATTTAGCTTGAACAGGTTTTTTATCTGCTCTCATCGCTTTTGTTCCTCTAACAGTAACTGTTTGAGTTTCAAAAGGATCAGTAGCTTCGATAGTAACGCCGCCTGTTTTATAACCATCTTTATTAACGCCTACTTCTGTAACAGCTTTAGGGTCTTTTGCTTTTTTGATCATAGTTTTCTCCTTAATTTGTTTATATCTAGTTTTTTTTAAAATTTCTACCGAAATCGTGACGCTTACTTGCATCAGCCATTTGTTGTTTAGCGATAGACACGCCTGCACGCATTTCAGCTAGGTCTTGATTCTGTTCTAGCTTCTCATCGTGCTGTTGATCGTTCATCATAGCCTTCATTTTATCAAGATTAAGTCTTTCTTGGCCTTCTTCTTCTTTTCTTTCGTTTTCCATTGCTTTTAAGTCAACTTCTCTTGATTTAATTTTCAATAATGGGTCTCCAGCGAACTCACCAGTAATTTTTTCTTCTTCTTTAGCGTAATCTTCTTGCATTTCAGCAATTAGTTGCGCTTTTCTAGCTTCAATAGCGTTTGTTATCTGTTGAACTCGTTGTTGTTGTTGCATAACTTGTGGATTTTGCATCATACCTTGTGCCATAGCTGGATTTTGTGCCCCTAATTGTTGCATTTGTTGTTGTATCATTTGTAATTCTTGTAATTCTTCTACAAATTCTATTTGAACTTGTTCTTGTGCCATTAAACTTATGTGTTCAAGTATATTTTTTTGCATTGCAGCCATAACTAACGGATTATTTTGTACCATATTTAATCTCATAAAGTTTAAGTGTGCATCAATGTGAGCTTTGTGGTCTTGACCAGGAAAAGCTTGAAAAGGTTTTTGTGACATTGCCATAATATGTTCTAATGCAGGGTCCATCGGCATTGGTTGCGGTGGTGGTGGTAATATTGCATTAACATTTTTAACACCCAGCGCATCGTACATAGATCTATATGCTTGATACAGATTATGCATTTGAGGATTTGATTGCGCCAGTTGTAATTGACTTTGAGCTAAAGATATTCTTTGTGTCTGTGAGAAGATGTTTGGATCTGCTACAGGTAATATATCTATTCTGTCATCAAAGTCTTGTACTTTAATTTCTCTTTTTGCACCAGGTACATCGTAAGGATAAACCGGTGGTAAGTATGTTTTAAATACTTCTGCTAATAATTTAAATTCTTCTTTTAAACCTACATATAATCTTTTGTGAATTGCAGACATAACTCTAGAGCCACGCTCAAGAAGTGCAACTGTAGTTCCAACTGCAGCTTGTTGATTCATATCACCAACTTGCATATCAGAAATTGCTGCAAATCTTTGACCTGCAGAAACTACAACACCCATTAATTGTAAAAGAGTTTGATCTGGTCCTTTAAAAGGTAAAGTCATAAACTGATCTTTAATATTTCCACCAGGTGCATCTACATCTCTAAACTCACCAGGTTGTAATGGTTGTGCGTCATCTCTAACTCTAATACCTCTAGATTTAAAACCAGCTGGTAAGTTTGCTAAAGTTCCTGCATCTAACAATTGTCTTAATGCTGCTGTTGCAGTTCTAGTTAAACCACCAATCATATGTATTAAACCAAAACCATAAAAACCAGTTCCTGGTAAAAATTTAAATTGTACAAAATAATTAATTTTATTTTTTCTAGGATCTTCTGCTTTGTAATTTCGTCTTATAGATAAAATTTTATTGTTAGCTTGTGCAACAGTTACAACATACGGAAGTTTAATTCCTGTAGGCTCACCATCTTCGCCCATATCTTCGTAACCTTCTAAATCTAAATTAGTGTGCACTTCATACAAAGTGTATTGATCTTCTTGACCATCTTTAGCAATTCCTTCTAACTCTAATTTTTTATCTTCTAGTTGATTTTCTGTAACAGGTGGTTCACCTAATTCTATGTCTCTATAAAATCCTGCAACCTGTTGTTTTCTTAATTCGTTTTCTGAAATTTTAATTACGTGAATAATTGCTTCTGCATCTTCTAAAGAGTTTGCAGAATAAGGTACAATTAAATCATCTGCTGGTACAAATTTAGAAACGGCTCTACCTAAAAGATCGTCATAATAAACTTTCTTAAAGGTAGATCCGGATAGAGGGAGGTAAAATAACATTTGATCAAACTCTGGTTCATATTCTTTCATCTGATCCATAATTTGATAGTTCATAAAATCTTTTACACGTTTAGCTTGCTCTTCTTTAGGAACATCTACGTTTCCTAAAATTTGAGTTCTAACGGGACCATCTGCTGGTAATAATTCTTTGTAAGCTTGTGCTTGAAATTGTGTAACCGATTCAGCAAGTACAGGGTGGTTAACACCTGATGCACCTCTAAAAGGTTCTGTTCGTCTTTCGTATTTAAAACCTAAAAGTTCTAAACCGTTTTTGTAAGTATCTTCCCAATCACCACGTGATTCTTTGTATTCGTTGTATTGGTCAATCATTTTATGACCTAAAGGATCTAAAATACCATCATCTAAAGTTTCTGCAAGATTTGCAAAATGATCTTGTGTAGGATCTATGTTAACAGCGTTAGGATCAAAAGAAACTTCTGCTCCGCCCATTTCGTCCATTGCTACTTCTACAGGTCCTGTTGGAGTATCAATAACTTCTGCTGCTTTTTTGTTTTCAATCTCAACAATCTCTTCTTGAGCTTTGTCGTTGTCTACATTTGGTAATGGTTTGTCTATAGTGGCCATTTGGCTATTCTACCTTCTTTTAAATAATGATTCAACACCTGACTCGCTGATATCAGGTATTTTGATTACTGTCAAACTTACATCTCCACCATCTTTAAAGCCCTTTTCACCTAATTCTTTTAGTTCTTCTATTTCTTCTTGAGTCATCTTACGATCAGTTTGTTGTGCTTTAAAATCTAAATAATCTTTTCTAAAATAATCTTCTAAATAATCTAATTCAGCAACTTCATCTTCAGTTAATCGATATTTATATTCATTTCCCAAATCTGCTGCTTGTTCTGCTTTTTGTCTTAAAAAACTTAATCTAGCTTGAGATACAGAACCTGCTTCGGGATCTAATCTGCCAGCTTTATATTCTTTAAACATTTCTGCTTTGTAATTTTCGTCTTCTTTTAATATTCTTCTTGCATCAGTAAGTGTACCATCCCAGTTATAATATTCTTCCGATGGATCTAAACCAAATTCGTCTGCAAACTCTGTAACTTCTTCATCAGTCATTTGTCTGTTTGGATTTGGATTTCTAGCATTAAAATCCATAATTTCTTCTTGTGTAGTTTTTGCTGGTTGCGGAGCTTTGTCTGCAGTTGTAATTGCATCATCACCAAACTTACCCATAATAGCACGCAGTGCTGCTTCTAAACCTTTTGGTACACCACCTCTAAACATTCCAACTCTACCACCTGCTGCAAAACCTTTTTTACCTTTTAAAAACTTTTCAAGGTTTGTAATACCACCTGTAATTTGTTCATCGACATCTTTGTAAACTTCTCCACCTGCTCCTGTTTTATATACTTCTTCATTCTCTAAAAGTTCAGTGTATCCTGGACCAACCTCTATATCTTTTACAAGTTCTGCTCCAGCTTTTGTACCTTGGTCTGTATCAAAATATACAGAACTACTTCCACTACCTAAATCTACTTCAACATTAATATCGGGTCTGTCTGGATGTTTAAAAGTTTGAATTCTATCTGACTCGTTAACTAAATTTCCTTCGTCCATAACTTTTTTAATTACCATATTAAAAAAATCTACACCTTGACTAGCAACTTGCTCAATACCTTCTTGCGCACCTTGTGTTTTAAATACGTTTACGTATTTACCAATAGCGGGTGCACTTGCTAAAGCAATCAATCCTTTTATAAAAGCTCGTCTATTCATCTCTGTTAAATAAGTTGTATATCATACCTTCTTGGTTTTGATAGTTTTTATAAGCATCATAGCCTGACATTCCTAATCCTAGTGCTAGTCCTGGTAATCCTAAAAATCTAGATGCTCCTGCAATCATTTTAGGACTCATCCCCATTCTTAAAATCTGTCCTGTAATCCCTGGTCTTGCTTTACCTACGTTGCTTAAATTAAAATAATTTTTTGCACCTTCTAACATTGTTCTTTTAGGTGCATCTTTTACAACTCCAGAAAGTTTTGATAATGGTTCCATTAATGAAACACCTAATGCAGGTCCAACCGGATCTGTTAAAACTTCTGTCATTGTTTCGCCTTCATCTAATCGTTTAGCACCGATTGCTCCTTCGTATAAACCTGTAAGTAATGGCGTTCCAAAAGTTGTAAGCACCGGTCTTATCGCGCCGCTGATTCCAAGTGTAGATCTAACTCTACCTCTACCTAAATCTCGTGCAGCTTTGTAAGCTCCTGGTACTTCTTGTGCAGCAAAACCTAAAGATGAACCCGCTGTAACTTTTAATGGGTTATCTTTTACATATTGTAAGATTTGATTTTGGTCTGCTTTTTGATCGTTGTCTGTTGTTACAATCTCACCTTTCTCTGGATTAAATCTTAACCCTGATAAAGCAATACCTGCTCCGGCTGCAAGACCCATACCTACCACTCCTACTCTAGCTACTTTAGGTAAAGCTTGAAAAGCTCTTGCAATTAATCCAGGATTTTTGTTTAACTTACTTCTAAAACAAGCATCTGATGGATCTCCTCCTTCTTGCATATTAATTCGTCCACCGTCGGCTGCGGCTTTTCTTAAACAACCAATTTGCCCTTTAATTAATCTAGTCCATTTTGGATTTTGTTGAGTCCAGGTAAGGACAGCATTTTTAAATTTTCCAGGGTCAATAGATTCTGTTTTATTTAAAAATTGATTTCTAAAAGTTTCTTTATTTTTAATTCCGGCTTGATTAAATATATCTTCATCAATTGAATCAAAGTTAACTAATATTTCATCTCTTAAATTAATATTTTTTTTAAGATCTTTAAGTAAATTTGCTTTTAAAAATTCATCAGCTCCAAATGATTTAACTTTAAATTTATTATCTACAAATTCATAATCTCCAGCTGCTTTGCCAAATAAGCCCTTGGTTATTAAATTTAAATTTTTAATTTTATTTGCATCTTTTTTTCTAACAGCATTTGCTAATCTTATTTCTATTTGTCCTTTTACTTTATTAACATCACCTGCAATAGGATTAACTCTTAAAGCACCTGAAAAATTTTTAGTGTCTTCTAAAACTTTTAAAGAAATAGGATGATCCATTTGTAAAAAAGAATCTCCTCTTGTTCCTCCTCTACCTATTTCTGTTGAAATAGCTTTAGCTAAACTTTTAAATGCTCTGTATTTTTGTTGTGCTAATTTTAAGTCATCTCCTTTTAAATATTTACCCATTGTAGATTGAAGAGTTCTATTCATTTCATTAGGAAAATATTTCTGACCTGTATTTAAAAACTTTTGTAATTCGGGTCTACTAAATTCAGTTACAAATTCGTATCTGTTTCTTCCATCACCAAATTCTTTTGCTAAAATACCAGCTTGAGCATTTGCTAGTCTTGTTATAAGAGTTTTACCAGTTAAGGTTTCTTTTTTATTTTTAAATCTTTGTTTAATAATTGGATTTTTTTTAAGAAGTTTTAAAAGATTATCTCTATTTTGATTTCTAGTTAAATTAGGATTTGGTTTATAATTATTAAATATTTTTATTATTTCTGCATAATCATCGGTTCCTCTATCTGCAGCAGTTAGTAAACTAGCAGCTGCTGTTCCTGCTTGCGCTCTATATTTTTTAACATCAGCTGGAGAAACGTTTTTATTAATTTTGTTAACAACAGGAATTCCAATAACTTTTTTAAGATTTAAACTGTCATATATTCTTTTTAGAGCAGGATTAGTAGCTTCATTAACTCCTGTTCTAGCAACACTGTCTCCTCTTAAATATTTTCTTATGTTTTCAGCAAACGCTCTCATACCACCTTCTTCTGCTGATTTTTTAGTAGGAAAAATTTTAAACCAATTATTAACTGTTGGATTTTTTTGCCATTTTTTAATTCCTTTTAATCCTTCAGTAATTTGATCAGCCATTTGTTGATCTAAACCTTGAATGTTAACAGTTTGTTTTTTACCGTTAATTGTTAATGTTGTGGGTGTAAATCTTTCTGATCCTTTTGATAAATATGATTTTGTAGCTTTGACACTAGCTTTAGCAGCGTCATCTAAATCAGACCATTTTTTTCCTGCATATTTAGCAGGATTTCCAACTGCCATTGCATCTATTGTAGGTTGATAAAGTTCGTTAGAAGTTAAAGCCACTATCCCCTCCCTAGAGCGGATTTAATCTTTCCAATAATATGGCAAGCAGGTTCGAAGATAGCTCTGTAAATTCTGCCAAGCGTATCACGTTTTTTGCCTTTCATTATTTTAAACATATCAGCAGTTACGTGTCTGCCCATATGCTCTAGAACTTTTCTAACCGCTGTGTTTATTTTACCTTCACCTTTTGCAATCTTAACTAATGGTAAGAATATTGCGTGGTAACCTTTAATGTAATCTTTTGAATATCCTTCGTGGAACTTCATCCAAATTTTATTTCTAAAGAAACCAAAGCCATATCTCTCGTTCATCATAGTACAAACGATTTTACCGCCTCCTGCTTCTGCTCCTCCGTCTGCAACATCAATATCTGTTCTAGTAGGTCCTCCAGTTATTCCGTAATCTACACTTCTGTTTCGATCACCCAAAGCGCCTCTTTCATCTTTATTTATTCTTTCGTTAATTTGTGCTTGAACTTCAGCTAAATTTTTCTTTGAATAAGTTTTACCTTTTTTCTTTCTCTCCAACATATAATCTAATCTATTATTTAATTGTCTATTTTCTCTTGCTTTTTCATATTCTGCTTGAGTATTAGTTCTTCCTGTTATTGGATTATAACCTCTCATTGCTCTGGTAAAAGATCCAAGACCTCTTGAAATTCCATCAAATGCTCTGCCTGTTCTGCCTGATTTGTAATTACCATACATACCTAATGCTTTTACTGGCAACGATCCTGTTAATAAACCACCTAGTGTACCTAGTATACCTAACGCATCATAATTAATTCCTTGTGTAGGTTCTTCATAAAAATCTGCTTTCTCTAAAGCTTGTTGTCTGCCAAGTACATCGCCTATAGCAACCGGCGTGCCGCCGATCATTTCATAAGCTCCCATCCTTTCTGGCATTCCTCTGTTTCTGTCTGGTATACCACCTACAAGACCCATTTCTTCAGAAGCAATTCTAGAATCATTAAAAGGATTTCCTCTATCAATTAAATTTTCATTAACACCAAACGGATCTATTCCCATTGCATTAACTGAACCTGGATTTAAAGCTGGATCACCAACTTGAGTAATATCAAAAATACCTGGTGCAGTACCAATTTCAATTTCATTCATTACTGAACCTGGTGTTGTTGTAGTAGCTGCATCTTGACTAATATCCACATCATCAAAATAACCTGTACCCATATAATCTGATCTTGCTTTTTCTTTCATAGCTTCGTACTCTTCAGGAGTGTTTGTTGCTCTTGCTATTTGATCAACTCCATATCCTATTCCTTGACCTGCAAGTGCTGCAATACCATAAGGACCACCCAAAGCAAATCTACCTAGACCTAAAGCTTTACTTGCTAACGGAGTTCCGGAAGATCTAAACGCTCCAAATGTTCCTGGATTCATCATTTCTCTAAACGGAAGTGAAACTGCTTTGAAAGGTTGTGCTTTTGATAACATTTGCATTTTACTTGGCACTGGACCTTTACCTGTTTTTGCTGGTTCAATTACATTTTTGTAATACTCATCCGGGTATGTCATTGCTAAAAATTCGTTAGTAATACTTTTTACCATTATACTAATCCTCCGTGCGCGAACCTCGGTTCGGGTTTTTGTATTCTTGTTAAAATTTCATCGACGTAGTTATCCCAAAAAGTCATATCATATTTTACATCATTCATCTCTAACTCATCAGCTACTTTTCTAATGAAAGCTTTTGGATCAAACTTAAGTTGTTCTCTACCAACATACCTCATTAACTCAAATGCTTTGTCTTCTTCCATACCTTGTGCAATCAAATCATCGATTACCCCGTTATTAATATCTGTTGTCATCGACTCTAATAAATTTCCAACCGACTCTCTACCCATTGGTCCTTCGTTGTAGCCCATACCTTTCCACCAGTCAGGCCCGTAGTTTGCAATGTCATCATCAAGGTTTGCTAACAGCTCTTGTTTGATTGTTGTGTCCGCTTTCATATCCGCGGCTCGCGCTAAAGTAGTCGCGGCTCGTTTGCCTTCTGCTAAATTTACAACTTCTTTTGGAGCGTCGGGATTTCCTCTAGCTGCTGGTTGAGTTTCAAAACTTGTTTTATCTTTTATAACTTCCATTACATCTTCATTCTTAATCCCCGCTTCACGCATCGCTCTCATAAATGCAGCAACTTCCATTCTGTTAGAATTTTTTTGATCAAAGATAGATCCTGGTTCTCCTTTAGGGAATAGCGAACCGAGGCCTTGTTGAGTTATACCTTTTTCTCTAGCTAAATTTAATACTCTGTCAGATCTTAAATTATTTTTTAAATCCATTAACTCACCAAAAGTTTCGTCACCTCTTAATTCTACACCAAGTGTTTTTTCAACGTCATCTGTAAAAGGTGTTTTTGATCTAGCACCACCCATAGGCATAATAGTTTCTCTTGGGTCTACACCTTCAAGAGTTGTTACATTGCTTGGAGCGTTGTCTTGGAATTCTTTTAAAATAATACCACGTTCTTCATCGGTAACTGATTTACCTGTTTGATTAAAATAATCTGTAACTACATCCTGAACCTTTGCAGCCCCTGATTTAATGTCGTCGCTAAATCTTAATAGTGTCTGTAATAGTATTCTGTTCGCCATTAATAATACGTTCTTTCAGTTCGCGGTAATGCTTCATCTTTTTCGTCTTCAGGGTGGGCTATAAAACCTCCCTGTCTGAAGCGCATTATCGCTTGTGTTGTACTGTCCACCAAATCGTCATTATCCCCATACGGAAATGATGCACATTCTTCAATAACCTCTTCTGCGAATTTTTCGTCAGGCGCCCAAATCTGTCCCGACTCGAAAATCGGAGACACAGCGTTTACTCTAGCGTGTTTGTCGTTTCCTTTGC
>WLWG01002861.1_pt1 | contig 12506 bp, 7 predicted proteins | sample 6712871 | NCBI WGS metagenome assembly WLWG01 (sample SAMN12718693, study PRJNA515312) | sponge metagenome | isolation source: marine sponge | host: Mycale hentscheli | place: New Zealand: South Island, Marlborough, Capsize Point | collected 2003-05-01 | reverse complement strand
CGTCATAGAAGATCTTGTCACCGTCATTCATTGTGGTGCCATTAGCAGTTCCCCAGGATGCATTGTTCAGAGAAACGCCGTTACCACCATCCCAGATCCAGAAATAGCCATTCTGAAGAGTAGAAGGTACAGTATTAGGGTCAACCCACACACCTTGATATTCAAGACCAGCAGGTAGGACAGCGTCAAGAACGCCAGTCACAGGGTTAATGTCCAGGTTCTGACCCACACGGATCACGCCCAATTGTGAAGCAGATGCAATCTCAATATCAGATGCATCAACTTGATCTTTAATATAAGTAGCAATGACAGAAGCTTCTGCCTTCATTGGAGTTGCGCCGCGTTGTACTAGCAGCAGATCGGAATTAGTTACAGCCATGATTATGCGTTGTTAAGAAGTAAGAGATTAAGAGATACGTTGTTGCCAGTTTCTTCCAATGGTGGGCGGAAGTTATAGGTTTTACCACCACCACCACCACCGGCATTAGTGACTTCAGTCCAGTTGTTGTTTTGTCGACCATAGATTTTTCCATCAGCAGGAGCATCAGGAAAGGATCCACCATTGGGACCTTCAGGACCCTCAGGACCAGGCGGTCCAACAATGGACTGACCCGGTGGACCCTGAGGACCTTGTTCACCACGCGGACCTGTGTTTACATATGCTACCCAGGTTTCAGATGGATCGCCACTATCTGGGTCTACAGAATTCTGCCAATAACTAGTCCAGCAGTCATCTGTGTTTTCCCACAACTTACCATCTTGTTGATAGGCAACAGTAGGTGGTACGTTTTCCTGTACATAAGAGTCGTGGCGTGCGATAATAGCATCAGATGAAGCTAATTTATTATCTTCAAATTCAACCCATTCACCATTCTCCTGTTGATAGCGAGTAATGACATCATCAGGATCGCCGAGGTTTCTTTCAAGACCACAACGGTTCTCTTGAATGGCAGATTGAAGTTGTTCAAAGTTATCGTTTAGATCCCGTGCCCTAATGGCTGAACCTGGATTAAACGTAGCAATTAAAGGATCTATTTCAGTACAGCGGCTGATTCTAATTGTCTCCTCGATGTCGTTATCAGTAGGAGCGGGTGGTGCTGTATTAAATTTAATTGTAGTAGCATTAGCAAATGACCACGACCCAGCACCAAGCCAAGACGAATCATTTGCATCAACCCAAGAGCTTGTTGATTCGTTGAAAAGTTCAACGTAAACATCACTCTCTTTCATATATGTAAATGGAAAGGTAAAGTCAGTTTGACTGCCATTACCTAGATATTCAATTTGTGAAGAACCACACGAATCAGTGCATGACATGTTTATTACCTAGTAGGTACTTGTTCAAGGATGTTACCAGCCTGTGATCTTAGTTGGTTACGTTGTTTCTCTTCAATTCTATCTTGGATTTGCAGTTGAACATCACCGGGTAGTGCATTGAATGCTGCTTCCTCAGCTGCCTCTTTAGCATTATCTACCTCCGTGAAGATACCATCAAAATCATCCAACATAATCTGTTTAGAGGTCATCCCTCTCTGCTGTGCTTCTTTGAGAGTAGCAATAGTACCACGAGCATCAGCAAGTTTCTTTGCTTTTTTTACACCATCCCTCCAGATACCCTGATCTGCTGCAATCCGTAGCAACTCTGCCCGTTCTGATGATTTCAGACGGACACCTTGATAGGTCTTAAACAGCATGTTCTGGTTATACTCGATGTCATGGAGAAACTGTCCTAGTTCAGAAGGACCGTTATGTACTTTAACAGGAGAGATTTTATTAATTATTCTATGAAGGAACCCATAGTCATTAGGTTGCGTGCCATCTAGTGGGTTGGTGAGTTGTGGTAGCTCCTCAGTAAACGGTGCAACCATACGGTTACGGTTTTTGATGTGATCCATAATGTTAGGTTCCAAAATCTTAAGACCACTATCCAACAGGTTACTCAGGTCTTTCCTAGCACCTGCAAGAGGTGCAGCGGAGTTTGACTGGTGTGCTGCCCAACGTTGTAATGCTGCCTCATTACCATTGAGGATCTGAACGATAGGTTCAATCACAGAAAGACCAGCATCATTACCCAAAGCACCGCCAAAGATATGCATGAACTTCTTATGAATATTCTCCATACCATTTTCACCAAGTGAATCGAAGTTATCGACAGCAGTCAACCAACCGGCTAACCAATTCTCCACACCAGGTGGGAGGATGTTAGACCAAGTGATGTATGTACCATTTGGAAGTTTGATTGAACGTGGTTCCCAGTTAGCGTTAGCAACACGAGACTGTTGCTTCTCTTTGTCATAAAAACCATCACCTGTGATACGGTCATGAGAAGCAGCAATTGTTGCTAGTGACATCAGTACAGTCGTGGTTGCCTTACGACCTCTTACGTGGTCTCTCAGGCGGGTTACAGTGGCAAGTTGTGCCGGTTTAGTCATAGAGTCTACGTTATAGCCACGACCCTCTAGGAGTTCTCTAACCTTAATAGGATGGTTAGCAAACCATTCAACGTCATGATGCATCAGTTCGTTTACATCACGTTGGAAAGCAGTAAAGGGTGCAGGTGCCGTATCGTCAAACTGTTTAACGATGTTAGTCATCGTACCCTTAAATGGAAATAGGATGTTGAGGATCGGAAACTTCTCAGAACCACCTCTAAGGGCAGCAGCCATTGGGTTATCAAGACGAAGAGCAACCTCATCTGCTTGGTATGCAGCAGCACGGTCAATAAGAATACCGTTATCATCAAACATCTTATTGTACTCTTGGTTAGCAATCTTAGCAAGTTCACTAGGATCAACAGCACCATCTGTTTCACGCATCAGGTCCATAGCACGGAACCTTGCTTCTGCATTAGCAAAGGTTGCTTGTGTCATACCATCCATACCTGTCATCAGGTTACTGTTAAAACGCATTGCAGGATGACGTGACATATCGATCAAGTTACGGTACAACTCAACCAATCGTGCATAACCGGTGTTACCACGGTCTGCCTCAATTCGAGCAACCTTTTCCATTGCATTGATCTTATTGTCAACCTTAATAGAAAAGTCAAGATCAGTAGCACTCCTAAGTTTAGGATCATTCTGTGATGCTTTGGTGAACATCTTACCTGCCATGTCTAGACTCTTACCCATGGTATCACCAATAGCAGTGTATGCCATCCAATAGTCTTGTACTGATTTTAAATCACCACGCATCATAGCACCAGCCATCATGTTAAATGGTTCAAAGACAGTACCAGAAATGTTACCGTACAATGCTTTGAGAGGAACCTCAATAGAACTCAGCATGGAGTTCATGACGTTACCACGGATAGCACTACCAATTAGGTTAGGTGTGTCAGGGTTAGCGTCAAACAGAACACGGATACCACCACCACGCTTGAAACTATTTGCCATGGTTTCATTGAGAGCATCAATCGTGAACACACGACCGTCAGTCACCTCAATCATTTCAGACAATGCTTCACCAAGTTCAGGGTAATCCTTATAAATGAAGTCAAGATCTCGTCCAAACTGAGCAATCTCTAAGTTTAGGTTTTCTTGGAATATAGAGTAGTTATCCTTTAGACTCTTAGTATCAGCACCACGGATAGTACCATTACGTTCAAACAAGTCAGCAAGACCTGCCTTCTGTTTCTTGAAGTAGTTAGTCTGTGCCTTCAGTTTCAACATCATCTGCAGGTTATCCCTGATACGTTCCTGTGCAAATTTAACACCAGAACCACCACGGTTCAACCGTAGACCTTCAGAGATATCAGCAGCTTGACCTGCCAGGGAGGTTACCAGGTATGCCTGAGCACGAGCTGCATCCATAGCAGTGTATTCAGACATCATCTTCTTAGTGGCACCCAGGACAAACTGGAAACCACTCTCTCGTAGGATGTCAACACCATCTTCAGTCTGATAAACGAATGGTTCTAACATCGTACGGAGTTCCTGTGGACCCATCTTAGGGTCAATCATATCTACTACCAGGTCATCACCAGCTTTAAGGATTTGATCGAAATCAACCTTCCAACCGGGTCCGGTAGCAACGTACTGGTCAGCATCCTTCAATGACTTAGCAAGACCAAGAACAATATCACCAGAAACATTAGGTTCATTAACAGCATGTTTCAGAGCACCAGCACTGATCATATTACGGATACGACCATAGGTAGTACCAGCATTGTTAGCAATCTGCGCGGCATCTACACTACCACCGACAACACCAAAGTCATCAACAGTACGGACACCCGTCTCAGCATCATCAAACATATCATCGACACCACGGATAGGGATGTCAGGATCGTTGTTAGCGATGTAACGGTTGTACTCACCTAGTTCAGCATACGCTTCGTCTGATTTGATCTTGGCAGACAGGACAGCATCATCAGCAAACTCAATAGGTTTGGGTTTGTTCTTTGTCATCCAATCTTCAGACAGTTGTGTCACACCTGTGATTTCAATAGGTTTGGCACCAAGTCTTATAGACGCAAGGTCAACACCATATCCTAGTAGAGGACCAAGTAATGACATACCGAACTCTTCTGCTCGGTTCTTTTCTTTGATTTTTTCCGGTGTATCACCAGGTTGGATTGCCCAGTCTTGGATAAAACCATCCATAAAAGCAGGCATAGGTACTGCTGTTTGATCCTGAAGCATGTTACCCATGTTATAATCATCATAAGTATATGACGATACTTCAGTGACTGCAGCAGCACCGGCAAGGTCAGCAGTTGCATCAAGGGTAAACCTACCAATAGGTGTACGGGAAAGGATTTGACCTGCCTTTGTTGCTTTAGCGGCGTTGCCGACAACAGAACTGACAGCACCTTGAGGAGCAGCATAGGCAGCAAACCTACGAGATGCTTGCATCAACTGGTCTTCATAAGCATTGAACTTAGGGATCTGAGGAGCATCAGGTGCACCACGTAGAGCAGTCTTTAGTCCCCAGTTAACGAGGTCTGTAGCACCATCGACCATACCGAAACCCATTGATAGTCCAGCACGGGTGCTCTCGGGGAGATCAGTCTTACCATCACCATCAATATCCAGGGTATTTAGATAGTTAGGTAGGTCAGCAACATCAAATGGTTCCTCTTCCTGTTGTTCAGGTTCTTTAGGTTCGGGTTCTGGCTGTTCCGTAGAATCAGCAGATGGAGTTTGAGCAGTAGTTTCTCCACCTTCCGTAGAGGGTTCAGGTACTTCAGAGAGTTCTTCACTCAGTTCAACCTGTTCATTGATAAGTCCAATCTGCTCAGGTGTCAGACCGTTATCAGGTACTTCTACTGCTCCAACTTCATTGTCAGAAATTGGATTGATTTCCATAATTAATTATTGAGCTAGGAGTCGCCGGGCAGCCTCAACCACACGACGGTATTCAGGTTCTTTAAGATTCTGTAGACCAATCCATTCCTGTCTTAAACCTACTTCCAGAGGCATACCAAAGTTAGCACGTTGACGGAGACGGATTAAGAAGAATGCATCTTGTGTCTTTTTATCGAACACGGTGTTATCGGGGAGACCTGCGGCAGCTGCTACTTCACGGAATGTACCAGGGATAAACTGGTAGCGACCTGTTGCAAAGAGTTGTCTGCCGTTATGCAGTCTACGGATTTCACCAATAGTCAGTTGAGAAATAGGTTTACCGAATCTGTTGTCCTTAGAACTGTTACCAGAACCATGTGCAGTATGACCACCGTCATCACCACCAAGGTTATAGGCATCATAAGCACCATGACTAGTAGACTCGACACCAGCAATAGTATTGACAATGTAGTCAAAGTCAGATGTTCCCATACGTTGTGACAGGTTGTCAGGCAGTTGAGCAAGTGCTCGTGCACGTTGACGGATAGTCGTAGAGTTGTGGAACAGAGAGATGACAGCAGGACTCTCACCTTTCAGTTTGTTGTAGTAGCTAGGTGGTTTGATTTGTTCTAAGTTTTTATTGCCTGATGCGGCAATTTGTCGATTAATTATATCGACAGGAAGTTCACCTGAAATTTCAGATAACTTCATGATTACAGGAGGGATGTCTAACACGCCGGTTCTAGTATAGGTATCAATAGTTTTGGTGAGTTGTGGCTGACTTAGAACAGCATCCTTAGTATCGAATGCTTTGTCACCACTCTTACCGTAGGTTTGAATCGCAGCGCCATAGCGCTTCCGTGCTTGAGCAGCACGCTCTTCTAAGTTAAGGTTTGGAAATTCATAGAGGTTATTTTTAGTTTCACCTTTACGGGCATACTTAGAACCTTCCACCATCTGCATGCCATCAGCAACCTCTTGCTGTAGTTTTTCCAGAGCTTTCTGTGATGCTACACTATAGTCTGCTTGTGTCAGTTCTACCTTACCATCACTACTAAGACGCTTCAGTTCAGTGTCATAGTAGGACTTGTAGTCTGCTTGTAGTTCAGGTAGCAGCAACTGTCCCATAGGAGAGACACCATTAGCTGACAGGTCAGAACCGGTCAACTGCTTAGCGTATCCCTTGATTGTCTTCAGGATGCTGTCGTAGGAACTACCGTACTCCTCCACCTCACGATTTTGAATCAGTTCAATAGCAGCTTCACGGGCACCAGGGTCTGTAAGAGACCTTGCCTGTTCCATGGTAATATCCATACCCAATGTTGCTTGCTCTACTAATTCTAATTCTTCGTTCTTATTTTCGTTCTGGATTTCTTTCTTCCGTCGTTTGTAGCCTTCAGGTAGGTCTACATCTTCACCGAACTCTTCGTAGTATTCAGCCTCAAAGGTGTTGAATGTTTGTTGGTCTTCTGCGGCATTGCCTTTCTCGAAAATACTTTCCATATTCTCGATTTCATTTTCCCAGAATTCCTCACCTTCTAACGCTCTGATGTTACGGTCTTCTCTATCGGTTTGGATTCTAGCAACCCTTGCTTTCCTTTGCAACTCAGTATTGAGTGCTTTGTAATCACCTAAAGTCTCACCATTCTTACCGAACGGTGTATTCAGTAGTGCCTGCCTAGCAGTTTCAGGCATGAGGTAGTCACCATGAGCATCTGTAGCATAGGCAGGTTCCAGGAAGTATCTTGCAGTCTTACCATAGTCAAAGCCATGTGCCTTCCAAATATTATATTTGTTGGATTTGACAAGTGATTGGACAGCAATAGGTTCACCGGTAGTCAAGATAGATTGCTTGACAGTAAACAGTGCTTCACTATTTAAAGCATTCAGTTCATTCTTTGCTGCCAGTGCCTGCGACTTGACCATATACTTCCGTGCTTTATCAAGCGCAGGAGCAATGAATTCTAGTGACAACTGATCGAATCCATGCTTCTGAATGAATCCATCTAGGACCGCCTGTGAAGCAATAGCATGGAGACGTTCATCAGCAAGTGCTTCAGTACCTTTAAAGTTCTGACCAGTCTGTGGGTCAAAGAACTCTCGGTCACCACTTAGTTCCGATTGTAGCTCAGCAGGGAATTGATTAAACTTGTATTCAACAATAGCAAACTTCTCAGGAGCACTGAATCTCCTCAATTCTTTGACAACACGAGATGCCTCAACAGGTCTGGCACCCTCCAACTCACCACTGACAGCAGTAGCATTCCCTTCTGTCAGAGCAGCAGAGTTCTGAAGCATGGCGGCATCCCAATCCCTGAGAAGACCATTACGGACTACAGAATCAGTCAGGAACCTTTTTTTAAACTCATCTGCCTCTTTCTTCTGGTTAGATTCAATGATAGTGGTAGCAATCTTACCAGCGGTCTCACTCAGTTTAGAGAGACCCTGATACATAGATGCTGTAGCAGCAGCACGCTCATTGATTTTACCAATACTAGCATCTGCTTCTGACTTCATGTTGCCCATGGCAATCTCGAAGTTCCGATCTTCAGCACTACGTTGGATGTCGTAGTTCTCGGACATAGCACGAGACTGAGTATTGCGGTCTTCTAAGACAGCATTCGCCTCAGCACGCATACCATCGGCAACTCTATTCGCTTCCTGCAGGATACGCTGAGGAGCTTGGTTGTTCATATTGATGGGACTGAACCCTTTACGTTTCGCAGCCCCTTGGAATTTTACATTGGACATAATAAATTAGGTAAGGGCTCCGACAACACCTAGAGCAGCATCAGCAGCACCAGTAATACCCTGCATAATAGTACCAGTGGTATTAGGTTTCCCGACATACTGCGGAATGATCTTCATAGGTTCAACCCATTTGGGTTCAGGTGGTTTGTTAGGCTCGGGAATATCAGGCAGCTTCTCAGGACGAAGCATTGCATTAGCACGAGCATTGAGGTCAGCACCGAACTTGTTAAGTGCGATGTCAAACATATTCATGTCATGCTGCATAATAGAACTAGTGAAACTAGCATCTAGGATTGCCAGGTTACGCCCATGTTCAGCAGCAGTCATCTGAATAGCACGTTGGTTAGACCTACCTGCTTGACCAAGAGCAGCCTTACCTTGAGTCTGTAGACTCTGGATATAGGAGTCTTGTCTAGCAAATGCTTGTTCAGTTGCAAGGTCACGCATCACCCGTTGTTCAGAAACAAACGCCTGTTTCATTCCAATATTATTTGCAGACAGGATGTTTGATAGGTTCTGTTGATCACGGTTATACGATTTAACCTGTGCGTCGTACTGGTAGTCTTGGATGTCTTGGTTGTAGCGCCATTTAGTGATAGCGGTATCGAAGTTATACTCCCTCATCTTGAGGAAGTTTTCCTTGTCCGCTTCAAACCGTTTCTTGTTATACTTGTTCTGCTCTTTTGCTGCCTTCTTAGCATACTTCTTTTGTTCTTTGTATGCTTTGCTTTGAGAACTTGCTTGAGACGAGGCGCCAGCGATGCTGCCGATACCTCTAACAATCCCAACACCAGCGGTGATCAGAGCTGGATCAATACTCATCTCTAGACCAGATGCCATCATCTGATCATCTAAAAGGCTATTCTGTTTTGGATTGAACATCAGGTTCTCCTGTAGAATCTAGGTGTGTATTGCCCTTCCCACATCATAGACACAAGAGAAACCGGGAATGGTAGATCGCTTGTTACCTTAAGTTGGAAGTTTGTATTTCGCTGATGAATAGGTACGGTGAACAAACGTTCCGATTGGATGGGATCCATATCAGCTTCATAGTAATCAGCATCAGTTACGTGTTGAATATCGACCCATTCATCACTACCTTTTGCTTTAAGTTTAAATGTTATAGCACCTGATAATCCAACAGCAAATTTAACTCTATTGATATTTAGGTGTGCGGTATAGTCAGATGTATTAGATTTAGATGGTAGTTTAAAATAGAACTTAGGTAGGGTTACTTCATAGTCAAAGGGATACCCTAAGGTAATAGATGTTGCGTATGAACGGTAGTCACCTCTAACCTTAAAGTATGTTCCAGTGCTATCCTCACCTTGCTCAGCTTCCATGTAGTAACCAGGATCATTAGGATCATCTAGTCTAGGTAACTGACGTTGCCCTTCAACTAAGTCAATCTCATCTACAATACCCATTACATCTCGCTCGGAGAATGGGAGGGTGATAACTACTTGAGGTTTTTTATCGTCAATCAGTGGAAACTTAGTGTAGAAAATTGTATCACCATTCGTATCTAACACAATCGACTTGGGTTTAGATAAGAAGTCAAGGTATGGACCACCAGGTTTGAGTTCATCTTCACTAAACTGTGGACCTGATTTATCCAAACTGTTAATGGATACCCAGCTGGCACAGTAGCGGTTACCTTGCATAGTAATAGCAAACACTACATCATTCAAGATGTTTAATGCTTGTACCTTACCAGGCATCTCCCACTTAGCCCACGCCTGCATCTGGTCTTCCTTACCGTCGTTGTAGAACTTGTAGATGTAGACGTAACTATCATCCGCACCACTAAGAGCAACGAATGAGTTCTGTGGACTGACTGCCATACGAGTGATGGTGTTAGGTAGCCACCCAGTGACAACCTTACTAATCTCCACAACAATAGGATCAACTTCTGAACCTTGACCCTGCATAACCATCAACTTACTGTAGTCAGGTGTTTTACTAACAAAACTGATACTAGTACCTAGGTCAAGTGGTGAGATGTTGATGTCTGATTCGTAGTTACTAATAGATTTAATAATACTACGAGTAGGTGTAAGCACACCAGTTTCCGGGGCACTTAACCAGAACTGCTGACGTGTACCAAATAGCAACACACCTTGTGGTTGTATCACTACCTCATACAAATCTACAGGTTTAGTAGAGTTAGCATTAACATCAATAGGATCAGAGTCAACCGTTGCTAACTGACTACGGGCAAAAAAGTTATAGACATCCCTAGCCTGACTTAGGACAACATTAGATCCACTTAGGAATCCAAGTCTGTTGTTATAGTAAAACGATGATTTAATAACATGTCCAACAAAACTAGGTATAGGGTTGTTCTCGTCATCACCTACCAATCTATCTACATAATCAATAGGACCAAACTGAAAATCACCCTGATTATTAATGTACAGACGGTGAGGCATCGTCTTTGAATCTAGCTCTACATCAACCTCAGGGTTCACGCTTTCAGTCCATTGACCTGCAATAAATTTTAGGTAGTAGTTATCATCTAAGTTCCCTTCATCACCAATAACCTCTACCAATCTACCTTCTTTAGTAGGTGTAGCCAGTAAACCAATGTTCCTAACAATATCTTGGTAGACATTGAGTAGTGTGTTGGTGGCGCTGTCACGGGTATCAATGATAAATCCATTAGTGCTGGTCAACTCAACTGATGTCTTATATACCTCAGGGTTATAGACACCTGGGATCATATCTTTGATACCCTGCAGGATGGCATCAGCAGAAGTTATCGTTTCTGATTTGTAGGTGTAGTAAGTATTCTGAATGATAACAGTATACTCTGTTTCAGGTCTTACAGTGTTTAGACGGATAGTAGCAGACCGTCGTGGTAGAAATGCATCAGTGTTATCTACCATCTTAACAACTTTCTTACGGTTGCAGATAATAGTAGTGTCAGAAATAGTACGGTAATGGAAGTCTTCCTTTGTATAAAAACTACCGTCAGGACGTTTCAGATACTCAGTATCAGTAACAAACACTGGTTGTGGTTTACCAGTCAGACTGTCCCATACATAAACTTTACCGTCTTTGATACAGCAGAGGTATTGGTTAAGGTAGACATCACCTTCTAATCTATCAGGATACTTGTCCTTGTTATCAGCGGTTACCTGGATCTCTCGTTCAGCATAAAACCAGAACCCATCTTTGAGATCACCCTCTTGAAAAGGTGTCTCACTATAAGGTCTGTTTAGTGTCCACAAGTAAGCAGATGATGCACGCTTAACTAAACCGTATGTAGGGTCAGGGTAACCATTGATAATATCAACGACCTGACCATCTAATTTTTTATCGTCAGTTTGACGTGATACTCCTCCCAAGAAGTTGGGAGTTAATTGGGTTACTGCTGCCATTATCTATACAGTGTGTGGTATGGTTGATAGCTGTTGTAATAGTTACCGTTTGGTGGTGAACCAAAGAAACTGAAGTCACCTTGGTTTGCCTCGTATTCCATAGCCTGACTACGGGTGTATAGTTCTTGCTGTGAAAGCATTTGATATTGAGTAGGGTCACCGATCATACGTTGTGATGTCAGGACTGCTGCTCGTGCTACGATATGATCTTGGATTGGTAGAGGTAGATCCAACCATTCAAACAACCAGACCACATCAAAGTAATACGTTCCTTGTTTCCATTCAAAGGTATGGTTCATACGGTCATAGAGTTTACCATCTCTACGAACAGGATCATACCCACGGTTCTTCCAGTCACATGCTTCATTACTCAGGTCAAGTTGTAGCATGTTATCTGGGATAATAATATGTCCCTCATCTGTAGGAGTCAGAGGGTATCTATATTCTCGATTAAATGTCCAGCCTTCTGCCTGAACCTCTCTTGATACCTGTTGTAAGGTATTGTATGCAATCGCAACGTCCGGGTTGGTTTGTTCCAGAGTGGTTACAGGAGCCTGACCAACTGACGCCAGGATTTGATTAACTGCTTGAAGCTCACCAGGTGAGTCAGTGGTAGGGAATGACATTGATTCTTATTCTCAATATGGAAATAAAAAAAGGGAGAGCCGAAGCCCTCCCAGGATATCAGGTCGGCAGCAACTGAGTAGTATCAGGAGCAGGACCATTAGAAACGTCACCGCCAACGGAGGTGCCGTAGTGATATGCATCACGCATATCTTGAGTAACGCTGTTGACCACAGAACCTTTCACAGCCATGACACCATCGGGATCATAGGAGCGAGCAGTCTTGGCAACGCTATAGCGAGTAGTAGTAGCCATAATAATTAAGGACTGGGAGCGGGTGTTTGATCAGGGATCTCAGCTCCGTTTGAAGCGGTCACAGTGTACTTAGTACCAGCAGCACTGCGACCATATTCAACGGGAGTCATGGGATCCTGGGTTGTGGAACTAACAGGCTGACCTGTTTTAACAGTTCCATCGGGTTTGGTAACATGAATCGAAGGATTCACTTCACCGTATTGTT
>WLWG01002855.1_pt1 | contig 12538 bp, 18 predicted proteins | sample 6712871 | NCBI WGS metagenome assembly WLWG01 (sample SAMN12718693, study PRJNA515312) | sponge metagenome | isolation source: marine sponge | host: Mycale hentscheli | place: New Zealand: South Island, Marlborough, Capsize Point | collected 2003-05-01 | reverse complement strand
CTGTCATCCACTACGGTGACCATCGCAACGACCCGCCTGTTGCGGGTGTCCCGTTCGTTGACGGGCAGGCTACGTTCCGAATCGTTCCGAAAGAGGCTGGCGAGAAGAACTTCAGTATCTGCGGTGTCTTGAATAGTGGCACCAGCGGCGGTAACGCCTACATTGAGTGCATTGACGGCAAGACCACTGTCCTGCCGTATGACCCTGAGACATACCGGAAGGCTTTCAAGGATCTGGTGTTGGAGAAGGGTGACAAGTTCACCATCGCTGACAAGGCTCAGGCCAAGGGCAAGCTCGCTGAGCGCCTGGAGTGGCGTGTAGCGCAAGACGATACAGACACGTGCGCTGTGTACGAGACCAAGAAGGGCAAGGTCCGTGCGAAATTCTCCGAGACTGGAGAATGTACCGTCCTGTGGCAGGACCCGAAGACCGGCGAGACCGGGAAGATTCAACTAGGGAGTTAATCATGCCTCCTCTGGGCATTCATTTCACTACTGATCAGCACACCGACCCGATTGGTGACATCGGGATGGTGCGCCTGTGGGACGACGGAGTTACATGGAAGGACATACATGTTGCTCCTGGTCAGTTCCATTGGGGCCGGTTGGACTGGCTGGTTCGTGAACGGTACGCGGGTAAAAACATCACCCTGTGTATAGCTGCCACTCCGCAGTGGAGTGCAGAGAAACCGAACGAGCCGCACTTCGCACCATGGTTGGGACCGGGAACTAACTCTCTGCCTCGTGACACTGACAGGTGCTGGAAGCCATTCATCTGGGAACTGTCCACTAGGTTCAAGGGATTGATTCATTCCTACGAAATCTGGAATGAACCTCAATTAGTTGACTTCCTCGGCTCCAGTTTTTGGGACGATCCAGGTCGTCGTCGCTTAGCGAAGATGATCAAGGATGCTGCACGGATCATTAAAGGTAACGATCCGAAAGCACTCATAGGCTCTCCTAGTATATTGCCGAGAGAGAGCAGTGGGGGCCTTAAGCGTGGTGGCAGGATGCTCGATGCCTTAGTCGCTGAGGGTGCACACAAGAGCATCGACTGGTGGGCTTGCCACATTTATCCAGAGCCGAACAAGGGTGCGAAGCGTTGGAATAAATACTTCAAGGAGTTTAAAGACGAGTTGAAGCGACGCAACCTCCCGAACTACAAAAAGGTGAGAGTGACGGAGACCATGTTCGGACTCCTAGCCCCCGATCCGATTCCCGAGCAGAAAGCGTACGAACTTGTGCGCGACATGTACAAGTACGCCGGGAACAGTTGGGTGTACAACTACGCATTCGATCGTATGGATCTCAATGGTGATCCAGGTAGCGAGTCAGGTTTCCGTTTCGATCACAACACTGCCGCATGGCGTGCGGCTAAGAAATATCACAACGCATTCTAGGAAGGTATTGCTATGAGTTGGAAGAGCGAGTTCCGTCACGCGATTGAACAAGCACCAATCAAGAACGTTAAATGGTGGAAGGGTTGGGACAACTCTTCTTGGCATGGAATGTCATCGTGGGGTGACAAGAGTGGTCGACCTGTTGGCATGATTTTGCACCACACTGCGGGGGCATCGACTGAAAGTCAGTCGTTGGACCACAGCGGAAATCAGTGCAGTGCTGACAACGGTCAAGCATCCTACGTAAACCGTCACCCTTCTTATAACTCGCCATGCTCGCAGTTCACTTTGCGTCGTTGTGGTCAACTAGACGTTCACGCGTACATGCCTGTTTATCACGCAGGTAAGGGCTCGCTTAAGGGAACGTACTGGGATTCACTTGGTGTGCCGAAGGACTCTGGTAATCGTTGGCTACTCGGAATCGAGGTCGTATCGCGTGGCTTGAAGGACGATCTCACTGAGGCCCAGTGGGCCACGCTCAGTGAGTTGATCTATGCGATGGCTAACGTGTGTCACTGGCCGAAGTTTGAATCCGATCCGAAGTTGTACATCCCCAGACACAAAGACTACGCTCCAGATAGGAAAGTAGATATCAAGGCTGGACACAAGAAGATCCTGAGCAAGTTGCAAGAGTACGGTCAACTATGGGACGGCAAAGCTCCGGCGATGATTGACGTCATGCGGCAAAGAGAAGAGGGCATCGCGGGTGCAGCAGTGCACCGCTTGTCACAACGCTTGTACGACTTGGGATATTACAAAGGTGACGTGCCTGAGCGGTACCATCAAAAGTTCCCCGAGCGAGCCTGGGCGAATTACCAGGCTGACATTGCACCGGGAATGGCAGCGGAGAACGGTGGACCAGGCTTCCACTTCTATGGGCATAAAGGTCACGACAAGATCTTCCTTCTACCGAAGGGATCTACTGGACCCGATGGTCACTTGATTGACCACAGCACTGACCCGGCGTGGCACCATGAACAGTAAGGGATTCCTCATTGCTCTGGTTGCTGTAACGCTCCCGTTGTCGTTTGGTGCTCTCGCCTTCTGGGCGATGAGTGATAGCGGCAGTCAACTTGAAGCCACGGTTGCTGGTGGCTTGATTGGAATCCTGAGTGCTATCGCTACGGGTTTCTTCCACACCATCCAGAACTACGACTCAAAGGATAAGTGATGGCAACTACACACACTGGTGCCTTGACCGGGCACAACTATGCGGTACCGGAACTGACTGATAAGGCAAATGTGGTGACTGCGTTCACTGCGTTCGCTGACACGATTCGTGCGTACCCAACCACTCGTGTCGTCACGCAGTCAATCACAGGTGACACGACGGCTACAGCGCAGATGGCGTACCTGTACAGCGGTACGGCTACGATCACGGTGACGTTGCCTTCGGATCCCGTGGATGGTGACCGGGTGATCGCTTACCAGTTGGGTGACGGTCAAGTGTTGATGAGTTCAACGCTTAACGTACTGGGTGGCGTCCCTTCTACTGGTGCGAAGTTTGGTGCGGTCACGTCTGTGTACAGCGCCACGGATGGCGGGTGGTATCACCTCCCTTTTCCTTTATAGGGACTCTTCCAGATAGCCCCGTAGGTGGGGACCGGACGGTGGATCACGTGGATCACGTGGACCCAGGCTCGGGGAAGATGTTCCGCTATCACGTGTGGGAAAACTTTAAGAGCGCCCAACTTGCTTGGTACAACCTGGGTGCAGAGATTGAAGTACTCGCTATCGCTGGCGGTAATGATGGCGAGGGATCGTCGTACACACAGTCAGGTGTCGGTGGATCTGGTGGCGAGTGGGTGAATGTGACGGGCATGCCTGTCTCACCTGACTATCAAATCTTCTCAATCATTCCTGGTGGGCCTGGACAACCAACAGTTGTCCGTACTCCTGGCTTGAGCAAGGAACTACAGCCGGGCACAATGGATGATCCGCTCGCACTCGATGACGGATGGAAAGCGGTGCTTGGCGTTGACTCTATTGGTGGTAAGGGTGCTGACGCTTCTGGGCCTATTGACGCTACTAACCCTGGTGGTGGTGGAGCGGGTGGCTACAGGCTGAAGGAACCGTACGCGCAGCAGTCGTACACGACAACTGAGTCCTCAGGTGGACCGTACAGTTACGACTGTTCGTATGGTGCTGGCTGTCGCCAGGCACAGTCGGGCACAAGGGAACATGTTGGTAACTGTCAGGCACCTCACTGCCCAGCGACATGGAGTGTGTGTTACGGCAACTGCAATGACGGAACGGTTACGTGCTGTCACGCTGATGGTCGCACTATGGGTGGATGGTGGGGCGGTTGCCCTGGTGGCTGGTATGGATGTCATGGCGCTAAGTGCTGCACTCAAGTGCCGAACATGATCACTGTCTGCGACGTGTGCAACAACGGTGGATCAGCCAGTGGTGGCACCTGTCACAAGACCTGCTCCGGTAACGATTACAAGGAGTGGCAGGTGACTCACTGGACTCCGTGCGCTAGTGGCTACACCTCAGTAAACAGAACATGCACGGACTCCCGCGCCGCTGGTGGCGGTAAGGGTAAGGGCGGCATTGTCGCTATTCGTTATGAGTTCAATCCATCTACACGCCTGGCACCTGTTGAGGGTACTGGCGTGCCGATTATGTACTGAAAGGTAATCATGGTTACACCGTTGACAGCTCTGAATCCTAAAGCCTACGGCGATAAGGATGAGGCTAAGGAACGTTTCGCTATCTGTAAGGAGTGCCCGAGGTTCTTCAAACCGACGGGTAACTGCAAGGAGTGTGGTTGCTTCATGCGAGTGAAGACGCAACTGACGGATGCGACATGCCCGATTGGTAAGTGGTAGTCATGGAGGTCATTAAGAATCAGATGGGTGTCCCGGCTCTCATTGAGGAGGACGGGACGGCAATATACCTGGACTGGACTGCAGTACAGGAGTTGCAGGCTATAGCGATGTCCGATGAGGCTGTCATCGAGATGCTGTTTGGTGAGATTAAAGATGCTGTCTCCCAGTTTGTTGACATTGATCCTTCATTGCCCACTGAACAGTGGCTTGAGGCTTACCGCAACGCAACCTTGATAACCAATTTCCAGGTACCCATCAGCGTCCTGAGCCAGGCTCAGTCAGACGCACGACACATGCAGGGGCACTCATGATCACACTGGGCGAGATGACCTCACAGGTGCAAGCACACCTGCGCAGTTTCGTCAGGGATCAGGAGCAGTCAACGCACCTGGTGAAAGACGTTGGCTTGATGGATTTCACGCTGATGGTCGCTGACGCGACACTGGTGTCTCGTGGTCGCATTGAGATCGGTGATGAACTGATCTGGGTGGACAAGATGAACAGGACCGATAACAGCCTGGACATCCCACCGTATGGCAGGGGTATGGACGGCACCAACATTGGTGAGCATTTCGCTGGTGAGCGGGTGATAGTGGCTCCGTTGTATCCACGCAAGTTCCTGCAGGACACCATCAATCAGACGATTGGTCAGATTGGATCGCAGTTGTACGGTGTCGAGCAGGTTCGTGGCAATGATGGTGAGCCGTATCACACGCACGATGCGGGTGAGTTCACGTATGAACTTCCCGATTACGTTCGTGATGTTCTGTCTGTCACGGTCACTGACCCTAACTATGATGATGACATCACGTACTTGCGTGACTGGACGTTCGATAAGTCTGCGCCTAAGTCTGTCTCAGTTTCTGGGAAAGCCCTGTACCTGTATGACGAGTGGATTCCTGGTGGCTTGGAGTTGACGATCACGGTGTCTCGTGATCCTCGCATGTTGATGTTTGATACGGAGATGTTCACGGATTCCTTCTTGCCGTCATCTGCAGAAGACTTGCCTGTGCTTGGTGCTGCTGCTCGTTTGCTGGCTAGCAGTGACACGTATCAGGTGCAGTCTCGCTCCGTAGAGGCGTCAGCATTGGCAGCGCAGCGTCCATCCTCGGGTGCTCAGGGTCAATCGAAGTACCTGCAAGCGTTGTTCATGCAGCGCCTGGAAGAGGAGCGAACACGTATCCTCAATACTCACAGCAATCGCTCACGTTATCAACGATAGGGATAGTTATGGCTCCTAGAAATTTCACAAACTTCGCTCCTTCTGCCCAGTTGCAGCAGGACATTTCCGCTAGTAGCACGCAGATGGAACTAGATGACATCACTGGTTTCCCGATGCCACCGTTCACTGCGATCATCGACGCTGACACAAGCGTTGAGGAGGCAGTACTAGTGACGGGTACGGGTGGCAGTGCCACGACCTACATCATTGAGCGTGCGTTCAGTGACCAGGGTGTGTCTGGTGGTGGCTTCGCATTCGGTCACTCGGCTGGTGCGCAGGTTCAGCATGCCGCTACGGCAGTCGAGTTCAACAACATGAGCAGAGTCTACGAGGCAATGACAGACAGCAGTGGGGATGTGAACCCGCCCATAGTCAAGCCTGCGGATGGCATCGTATGGGGTGATCTGGTGTGACATTCGTTAATGACGAGATCCATGAGGTCCCGCATTACTTCACCGTATACCCGCAGCGCACTACCTGGTCTGGCCCGTCCTTCAAGCAGGACATACGTATCGCTGGCATTGACTTCTTGAGTGCAGCCAGTGAGTCGTTCCCGTATCAACGACAGTTAACTCGCGTAACCAAGGATCAACTAGACGTATCAACTGAGCCTGGTGATAACTCACTTGAAGGCTGGTGGACTCAGTCACAAACTGACTGGTCTGCTGGTGCTGACCAGGTGTACATGGAACCTGCCGGTGATGAACTGGTGCAACGTAAGTACTACACGAGTGCTGGGGTGGACGTGTTCCATGAGCCTGGCTTCTTCAGCTTGCTACCCAAGAGTGAACTGGTTGACTCAGTAGAGGCTGACGTGGGCTTCGTAGTTCGCAGGGTCAATGGATATGCGGTGGCACGTGGCACCAAGGTGGAGGTGCATGCTACGACCTCGAAGACGATCACGGTAAGTGACTGCGTGAACATGATCCAAGGTGGTCAGCATCTACTGGTCGCTGATGGGACGCAGGTGTTGTGCTTCTCAGATGATGACTTGGCTGCTGCATCTCCTACTGCATCAGTGAAGATCACTAACGCTACGGGTGTCCCGGTGATGTCGTGGGTGAAGAACCGTTTGTTCTTGAGCATTGGCGACAAGTTGTGGGAGATCCCTAGCCTGCTGACTGACGTTGACTTGTCATCCGTGGACCCAATCCTTGACATGAAGAACGAGGCGTTCAGTTTCGTGAACGCTATCGCCACGCCAACATCTATCATCGTGGGTGGGTCAGACCTGGCTGGTAGCCAGATGATGTCGTTCGTGTTGGATGACTCAGGTGAACTACCTGACCTGACGGCACCGATTGTGGTGGGCGAACTGCCTAACAATGAGCGACTGCTCGGCCTTGAAGAGTACTTGGGCACCTACATCGTTCTGTTCTCAACCACTGGTGTGCGTGTGGGTACCGTCACTGACGGTGGTGGCCTGGTGTATGGGCCACTGATCGGTAGCCCGGTGCCTGTACCTCCTACAGGTGTGGGTAATGCGAGCGATGTCCCGGTGGTTGGCTCAACGTTTGACCGCTTCGTGGTGTATCCGATTGCCGATGCTGGTGATGGTCGAGGTGGTGCATGCATCATTGACCTGAGTGTCAGCGATGATGATGGACGGTACGCCTGGTCTACCTACACCCGTGGCACGGATAAGACTGAAGAGTGTGTGGGTGTGATCATCCGTGACGTTCGTAGCACGGTCATGTTGTTTAAGGATGCAGCCGGTGACGAACTGGAACTGCATGTTTGCAATGAAAGCAAGGGCCTGGATCCTGGATGGTTGAACTCGTCATGGGTTCGCTTCGGTACGTTGGAGAACAAGTACTTCGATCAGGTGAAGATCGTGTGCGATCCCCCGTTTGCGGGGAAGGTCGCTGTCACATCACTAGATGATGAGACAACTGGCACACTCATCGGTACGTTGAACCCTCAGATTGGACAAGAGGGTGTGTTCAAGATCAATGCACGTACCGGTATGACAGACATGGCGTTGCGGTTTGACCTGACACCTGATGCTGATGATGACTCAATGGGTCCGAAGGTTGCAGCATGGAGCCTACGTGCATGGCCTAGCGTGAAGGGTAGGGGTGAGCAGGTTGTGCTACCGCTGCTGTGCTTTGACAACGAGGTTGATTCACTTGGTGTAAACGTGGGCTATACAGGCTACGCAAAGGAACGGTGGGAAGCATTGAGTGGGGCATTGACTGGTGGCTCTAGCGTGCTGGTGCATGAGGTCAACAGTGGATTCAGCTACACCGCTATCGGGGAGGATGCAACGTTCACTCAAACAGCACCAGGGAATAACGCCTCAGGATTTGGAGGAATTCTTCAGGTGATTTTGCGCAAGACGTAGTTCGCTAGAGTCAAACTCCGTGTGACACGGCTTGCACATAGCAACATACTGTTCAGGATCAAGTGAGTACTTGAACTCGTAGCCGTTCTTGTTGGGTGGGGCTGTACGTTCTTGAACGCCTGAATGATTGTACGCCCACTCCTCGGCAGTGTCCCCGCATTCGCATACGTAATCAGCAGCCTTACCTTTAAGTGAATAGACACGGTTGTGGGCACCGAGGTAGCCGACTTCCTCCTTTCGGCTTACACCTTTCGTGAAAACGATGTTCGGGTCACCGTTTCTTTTGTAACGCCCCAGGTGCTTCTTGCAGTATCCCTTTGAAGCGTGGCGTTCAGGGCAAGAATCGATTGAACACAGGCCATCGGCAGGACCTGGTTGATGCTCCCGCACAACGTGGTTGGGATTGCCGTATCGCCTGAGCCTCATATAATGTTTGCCGCATAGGCCTTTTGACCGGTGGGGAGATTCGCATCCATCAAGTGAGCAAGTTTTCATAGATTCAATCTAGCAAGATCCCAATGGGGAGTAGTGGCGACACGCCGCTACTCCCCCTTTTCTGCTTTTCTACCCCAGCCACTGGCATCTATTCCTCGCCAGGGTCCTTTCTTGTCCACGGGTAGATTGTCGACCACCGGTTGGCAGGCTAGGCATGGTTCGTGTATGGAGGAGAATCCGTTCTGGTGCCCCCACGCTGCCTGACCAGCACATGGATGGCACAGGCCACGATTGAGATACTTGTTTTTAACGTTCTGCCAGGTCGAAGCCTGTCGATGTGTCTCCGCAGTGTGCATGAAACCCCCCTATCTACATAGCCATTTCAGGCATTATAAGCGAAATCTACCTCGTCCTAAGGATTCCCGGGTATAAGATGACCCCCGGTCACCGCTCGCCCATTAAATCGTACGGTTCGATGTGGTCGTCCCATGGGTTATCGATGTCAGACCGGAAGTCAGGACGTGGGACGGTGGGGTTGAAGACGTAGCAGGCATCCTTCACACCACAGAACTGGCAACGGAAGGCAGGCACGGGCATGAGGTGGTCAGCCTGCACCCTGTCGTATGCCTCACGCACAATCCTCTCCACGTAGTCGTGAGGGAACTGTGCCAGGTCGTAGGTGTCAGAGAACTTCCCATCGGGAGCCGAGTAGTACACACCCTTGGTAGCCTCAATGCCAAATGCCTTGGACAATCCATAGGCGTATGTTGCAAGTTGTAAGCTCGAGATCTGTGGGGATGTGCCGGTCTTCAGGTCGCAGATTAACGCTTCCCCATCCTCGTTTATGAAGACCCTATCCACGAAACCACGTAACTGCGCAGGGGTACCAGGTATAGGTACTTGGAACGAGATCTCAATGGCTGGTTTGTCATCGATCTTCATTACCTGGTACTGGTAGTTCTTTCTGCGGAAGGCAACGTAGGCATCCACCCACAGTGGCCCCTCTGACAGGTAGTAACTCTTGTCTCGGGCATTAGGCCACTGCTTCGACTTGCGTCCAGTGGTCTTGAGTAGGTGCTCACCTGATTCCTCAATGGCACGTTCAAAGCCGGTGGTGAACAGCTGCGTGGCTTGGGTTGTGATGGATTGACTCATGGGTGGAAACTAACACACAATCGGCAGTGGCACGCAGTGACACGCCGGTACTAATAATAATATATTATATATATAATATATATAATACTATAAACAATAATATAATCTATAACCTACTACCAACAATTTCCTGTATGGAGTAGATATATATTGTTGGTAGTAAGAATGATAATCATGACCAAGTAAATAAAGATAGCCGGAACCCTATCACGGTTAGGTAACAGCCCACCACATGGGCTGACGTGATCTATCTCACACGGGTCGTTCGGGCGGGACACTAGGTGGGGCTGTACCATGAAGCCATGGACCAATCCAACTACAACGTCTTCAGCTTCAGCGGCCTGTCCACAATGTCTGAATGTGGTCACCGTTTTAAGTTGACGAGGATCGAACAGATCCCAGAACAGGGATCGTTCGCTATGCATGCAGGCACAGCGTTCCACGCTGCTGCTGACCTGGTGGATGAGTTGCTCGCCCAAGAGCAAGAGCCACCCTTCTAAGACTTACAACTAAATACCACACACACAGAGAGGTAGCACCATGAGTACAGACAATGATGCTTGGTTCTTCCAAGCGAGCTTCCGCGTAGGTCAGGCCGACCTGATCAACGTGCGAGGCAACACATGCACGGAGTTCGTTGAAAATCTCCAGCAGTTCCAGGAGCAGGCCGTCTCAGAGATTCTGGCTGCACGCCAGAAACTCGCAGGTGGTGATGCCGTAGCACAGTCACTTCCAGTGGCTGGCAGTGCGGTGGTCGAGGACAGTAAGCCTGTTGAGAATGCTGGCACCTGGTCTCAACCGACCAGCCAGTCCGTTGGCAAGCCCAAGTGTTCACACGGTGATCGCAAAGGTGGCGAGGGTAACTCCGCTAAGGGACCGTGGCGTGCATGGTTCTGTCCTTTGCCGAAGGAAGCCGACGAGTCGGAGAAGTGCAAGCCTATCTTCTTTGGTCCCAAGGACCCGCAGTGGGATACCTGGGTCAAGGGCTGATAGATGCGGAGCCTATCGCGTGCCGTTCGCAAGACGGAGGGAGCAGGGGAACCCGTACCCCTGCCCTTCCAGTCTTGGACTGATGCGGGTATTGGGTTCTGGCGTAGCGACCTGTCCATGATTGCCGGTCCACCCGGCATAGGCAAGAGCACTGTTGCTCTCACTGTGGGTGTGCACTCACACCTACCCTGTCTCTATTTCAGTGCCGACTCATCGTTGGCTACTCAATCTGCCCGTGTCGTCTCAATGCTCACGTCTATCCCGCTTGCCAGCATTAAGCGGAGAATAGACCTGGAGCCTGAGGTTTTCTGGGAAGAGGACTGGGTCAAAGAAGCACTCAACCAGGCCTCACACATCCAGTGGAACTTCGATTCCCAACCATCCCTCAAGACAATCGACGAGGAAGTGGAGACGTTCATCACCGTGCGTGGTGAGGCACCACAGTTGATTGTCATTGACAACGCCACCGACATTGCCTTCGATTCAGGTGATGAGTTCTCCTCATTGCGTGAACTGATGCGACAGTTGAAGCTTACATCCCGTGAACTCAACGCTGCGGTGGTGGTACTGCACCACACATCTGAGTCCGTACCGTCTGATCCGTGTCCTCCATTGCTGTCCTTGCATGGCAAGATCTCGCAGGTGCCATCGGCAGTGGTCACTCTCGGCTCACCCAATAGCGGTGTACTCACGGCATGCGCTGTGAAGAATCGTAATGGTCCGATGGATAGGTGGGGCAAGAAGGCGACGTACATGGACTACAACCCTGATGTCATGCGGGTGACAGATGTAGAGACGTGGTCATCAACATGAGCGCAGCCAACAAGGCCAAGGGTTCTCGCTTTGAGAACGATATCGTGGAGTACATACGCGACAACGCTCCACTGCTGCGTGCTGAGCGCCTCGCCCGTGCCGGATCACTCGACGAGGGCGACGTGGCCATTACCTTCCCCCGTGGTGTGCTTGTCACTGAGGCTAAGAACCACAAGGGCCTAGCCCTAGCCGACTGGATCAAGCAGTCACTGACGGAGATGGTGAACTACGTCAAGAAGCGTAAGCTTCCACCTGACACCGTGTTCCCGTTGGTTGTAGCCAAGCGTCGCAACCACAGTATTGGCCGGTCGTATGCCATCATGGAACTACACATGCTGGTTGAACTTATCGAGTACCTATCGGGAGATGATGGAGATGACGGATGAACGTCGCTTTGACATCGCACCGGTACTGGAATACTACGGTTGGGATGTGCCATATGAGCGCAGCGGTTGGGTCAAGACTAAGTGCTGCTCCGGTCTACACAATGACCGCAACCCATCAGCCAGTATCAACTTCGATACCGGCAGGGTTAAGTGCTTCGCCTGTGATTTCAAGGGTGATGCCATTAGTGTTGTTCGCTTCTACGAGGAAGGCATAACCTATGTTGACGCTGTCAAGCGATGTGAGGAAGTCACTGGAGGACGCGACCCATCACTATCAGCAGCAAGTCGCACAGATCGGGGCGTATCTAGAAGGTCGGGGGATAACAGAGACCGTCGCCTCTACTCGCCGCCTTGGGTACGTGGGCGATCCGCTGGTCGGGCATGACCAGTACCATGGACGCCTTGTCATTCCGTACCTGACACCCGCTGGCGTGGTGGACATTCGATTCCGTAGTGTCAACGAGGGACAAGATCCCAAGTACCTGTCCCGTCCAGGTGTAGAGACCACCATGTATGGCGTCAACGACCTAGCCATAGACAGCCCATACATTGCCATATGTGAGGGCGAGTTCGATGCGCTCATCGCCAGTGAGATGTGTGACATTCCTGCGGTGGGTGTGCCAGGTGTATCCAACTGGAAGAGTTTCTACTGGCGTGCCTTTGAGGATTACGACCAGGTCATTGTGCTATGTGATGGAGACTCAGCCGGTAAGGACTTCGGCAAGAAGATAGCCAGCGCCATTGCCAATACCACGGTGGTCATCTTGCCCGAGGGTCAGGATGTGAACAGTACCTACCTTCTTGAAGGACGAGAAGGAATCCGAAAGAGGGCTGGGTTGTGAGCAACTACAATGAGATCGTTGACTCTGATGCAGTGCAAGACCTGGGGTCAGGTGTCACCACTGACGCACTGATCAACTTCATGGATCTGTTCTATGACAGGGTCGTGCTCAGAGTGGA
>WLWG01002854.1_pt1 | contig 12539 bp, 10 predicted proteins | sample 6712871 | NCBI WGS metagenome assembly WLWG01 (sample SAMN12718693, study PRJNA515312) | sponge metagenome | isolation source: marine sponge | host: Mycale hentscheli | place: New Zealand: South Island, Marlborough, Capsize Point | collected 2003-05-01 | reverse complement strand
AATATCCATGTTTATGTTTTTAGATTTTCTAGAAACATTATCCACAGTTGCCGAAACACCTTGGTCGTAAAAAAATTGAGCAAATTTCTCAGGGTTCATAGCTACTGCTAGTGAACGATGATATCCCGTTGGATCAGACACAAGACCTGTGTTTTTGTCTAAAAATTTGTTAACCCAATTGTTAACATCTCCTTGTACATTTTTAAGCTCTTCTGCCGTTCCTGGTTTAAAAGTTATATTATTATCTCCTACTTTAAATTCAAAACCTTTGAATTCATTGTTAAAAACCTCATTAGTTTTTTGATGGAAATAATCAAATTTCTTTTGATTTTGCTCCTCAATAGATTTAGATTCTTTAAGATAACTTTCATAAGCATTTAAATTTTCTTGTTGATCGTTAGATAATTGATCCCCACTTGACTCAAGAGGCATTTTATATTTATCTTTCTGCTCATTCAAAAACTTTTTCGCTTTCGCAAGTTCTCGTTTTTTTGCTAATTTTTTCTTCTTAATATCTCGTGGCTCATCTAGTTCTTCATCAAAACTAAACTTATCCTCTATGATATCTTGAATATCTATAGCATCTAACCCATCTTCGGTTATGCTATAATAATTAGCTAGTACAGAGTCATCTTCCATGGTATCGTAATCTTTCTGTAAATTATAGAAATCTTGTATACCACGTCCAGTGTCTTTTTTGTACTTTAAATACGCGGACACATCTTCAGGTAATTCTTCGTTTGCTTCTTTTTCCTCAAACAATTCATCAACTGAGTTTATGTCTTTGTTGTATCTATCTCTAATATAAGAAAGAACGTTTTCATCATTTAACTCTGATGAGGGAGTTTCATCAATTGTCTCTGATGAGGGAGTTTCTTTTTCAGTATCGTTTTCATTTGAAACCTCTACTGTATCTGTTTGTTCTTCTTGTTGCTCACTGTCTTCAAACTTTTCTTCATGTTTTTGTAACAATGACTCTTCTATTTCAGCTTTAGACTTTTCTTCTTTATGACCTAAGTCTCTTACTTTTATTTCCATAATATTAAATTAGATTAAATTTAAAACAAAGTTAAACAAAAAATTAAACATTTTTTAGGTGATTATATAAGTCCATTCCTAATTGCTCACCAACTCTTTTATCACTCTCATAATGCACATTAGCTAGTATTCTGCTTTTAGATATATTATCTGCTGCTTTTTGAAATTGCGAAGTTAATTCTGGAAATTTGTCACTTAAAACTTCTTTTATTAAATATGCTTGAGCCGAGTGACCAGATGGGAATGAAGCGGTTTGTGCAGATGACATCTTTACATAAGGTAATGAAATACCAAATCCTTTTGCTATGACATTAGGTCGTTCACGATTATGATAATTTTTAATCTTTAATATTGGTTTTTTGCTTTCAGTTAATAAATTTGTAACCATTTCAGAAGGAAATATTCTTTTTTTATTAATAAAAATATTTTTAAAAACATTAAATATATTGTCATATTTTAACGCAAAGGTTTTATCTAAAGGTTTAGCCTGTAAATCTTTTATTTCACTTAAAGTTTTCAAAGATGAATCAGATGGATATTTTATTGTTTTATATTTTTGTAAATTAAAATTGTCAAACATTACCTTGGCTCAAATTCTGCTAAATCAAACCCATCTAAACTATCTTCATTAGATTCAAAATTTATTGCTGGTAAATTTCTTTTTTTCTGCTCAATCATTTTAGATGTTTGAGTTGATTGTTGACTAATACGAGAATTTTTAGCTTTTTCTCTTTCATTTTCTCTTGACTGTAAACCTTGTTGCTCAACACCTTTTAACTGCATTTGAAATTGAAATTCTGTCTGCATAAGCTGTTCTTTCAACATAGCTTCATTTTTTAACTTTTCTATTTCAAAACTTATTTCAGCTTGTTTTACTTGCATTTTGGATTGAGTTTCCATTTGCATTTTTTGAGCTTCTAACTGAGCTTGTGCTTGTTGCCCTTGCATTTGCATTTGAGCAGCCATCTGTTGTTCTTGTTGTTTTTGTTGTAGCTCTGACTCTTGTTTTTGCTTTCTTTTTAACTTAAGCAATTGATTAGCCATTTTAAGATTATTAATCTCTCTAATGTCAATAGCATCCTCAAGACTTATATTTTCCTTAGATAATGCCATTTGGATGTTTTGTTCCAACATAGCTTTTTGTTCTTCATCAGGAGCCATTTCTATAAAAATACCAAAGTCGTACAAGTATAAATCTTTTATTTCTTCTAAAATTGAAGAATTATATTTGCCAATTTGCATTATAAATTCATCTTTAAAATCAGCAAATTCTAATATATCAGCAGTTCTAATAGACAAACATTCTGCAATTGTTCTAGTTATATATAAACTGCCATCTAAAATATGACGTGTAGCAGTATTGCTATTAAGTGCTGCTAATTTTTGTACTCCAACTAAAGCATTAGGATCTGGAGTTGTACCATCCCTCGCTTCATTTAAACCAGTAACACCTCTAATCATGTCTAAATAATGATTGTAGTTAGCAATAAGCATTTGCATTTTGCTGGAGCCACTGTTAGCCGTTAATTGTTGTATAGGAACTTTCGCATTATTAAATTCTCCATCTTGAGTAAAACTTCTACCAATAACACTACCTGTTTGAAAATATAATCTTAAAGCATCTTCTGGATTATATGCATTACCTGTTCCTAAATCAACTTCATTTAATCCATCAGCATCAATAAAAACACCATCTGGTACAATTCTAGAAACTACTTGTTGAATTTTTAAATGAGTCATTTGTATTAAATCTGCAAAAGGAATCATTCTTCTAACTAAAGACTCTAACTGTCCTTTATACATTCTCGGTGCACATGCAACATAATTAGGCATCGCAAATTGATTTGCTGATTTTGGTCTTACCATGTTTTCAGCTAATTTCCATTCTAAAACAATATTAGTACCCATGACCATTACACCAGTATACCATACATCAATTCTCTTTTCTACTTTTTCAAAATTACCTTCTTCCATCATTTCTTGTGGTGGATTGAACTGATCATCTTTTTGAACAGTCTTATAAGAACCATCAGATAATTTTTTTCTTTTATATACAAATGAATGTGTGGTTTTATAATTAAAATATAATAATGTTGCAGTATCTCTATAAAACATACTGTTTTCATAAAACTGAGAAGTGTTAAAATAATTATACCATGATTGACTATATTTAGCTATCTCATTTAAATCTGCATTAGTTAAAGATGGATCTATCTTTATTAATTCCGTCATGGGAACGGTTTTTATTTCTCCCCAATAGAAACAATCTTTAAAATAAGGATCTTCTGTATAACTATACACTACATTAGCAGGATCAACATAATTTATTTTAACTCCTTGTCCTGGTAAAAATTCATGTTTAGTTATTCCAATACCTAGCGTAGTTAAATCATAATCTACTCGCCCTCTAATATCATTATAATGATTTTCTGAAAACAATGTATCTATTGCAACCTCTTGTGCAATTTCTATAGCAGGTTTGTATTTCATATTCATATACAACTCCATTTCCTCATCATTTTCAGGCAACTCATCAGGATTAGTTTGAAACACATTAACTCCAAACTCTTGTTCTATTTGTTCAAACAGAGGTTTTGCAATTACTTCACCTTCTATTTGTTTTTGAAACTCATTTCTTTTTTCAGCAGACATTGCATCTTCAGCATATGCTTTTACTTTAAAAAGCCTGTCTGACATACCGTTAACAACAACATCTACAAATTTTGGTATAATTGGCACTGGTGTCCAATCTAAATTTAAATAAGATAAATCACCATCTATAGCTAATTCGTTTTTATATTTAGCAATAGACTGTTCCCCTCGCGCGTACAGGCGCAGGCGCATGAACTCACCCCATTGATCATAAAATCTACAAGAACCATTATCTCTTCTAAACCATTCATATTGTATTGCTTGTCCTATCTGTAAACCATATTCTACTGTGTCTTTTGTTGAGTCTGAAACAAATTGATCAGGAAAAGCAGCAGATTGTATATTAATTGTAACGTCTTTCATCTTTTAAGTAATTGACTAACTGAACTTTTGTTATTATATCTTGCAAAGTTAATGCTTATTTTTGATTGTTTTTGAGTTGGGGTATATAGGTGTTTTTGATTAGACATAATTGCTAACCCTGAACTAATAGCAGCATCAAATCGCGTTCTGTTGTTTATGTCAAATTTTGCCCAATCTTCTAAAGTTCTTTGAAAATACATACTTCCCATTATATCTTTATCTCTATATGTTTCTTCTAAATCTAATCCTATATGTTTTTCTATATAAGACTCAATTGCAGATGCATGAGATTGTTTTACATCTTCTGAGCTATTAGGTATACCACCTAATTCTCTTTCTGTTTTTGACAACTTATTATATTTTTTATCAGGTCTATTTAAACAATACCCTCTATATCCTCTATTTTTAAAATGATATAATAAACGTGGTTTATTATTTTCACATAAAATTGGCATACCATAAAAAACACAAGCCATCAAGACTTCTTCAAAAAATATCTCAGCTGTTTGTGGTCTGGCTATATATTCAAGAAAAAATTCATTACTAGGTGCATCATCCATATTAAATTTAGTAAGCCCATGTAATGATCCATTAGAACCTTTCCCAACAACTACTCCAGAAATATCATAAGAGTCACAACCAAACGAGCCAAGATGTTCGTTTCCTGGTCGTTTCTGCCCTCCTCTTTCTATAACGTTATTTTGAAGCGAAGCCTTTGGAATGTAAGTTACAAAAAATCTTCCTCTTTTATTTGGGCTCCATATTACCTTAGAATCTTTAATTCCATCTTTCCAATGAAACCCACCTTGAGTTACATGGTGTTGCATTATTAATGAGTCGTTATAATCTATTTGTTGATATATTTTAGTCAAATTAAACAATGACTGTTTGCTTTCATCTCTAAATGCATGTGATTCTGATCTTGGAAATTGTCTATAAAACTCATTTAAAGCATCAGGATCATTTTTTAATGACTCTACCTCATTCTCCCAATAATTAATTGCACCTTGATATATTAATTCGCCATCTATACCCATAATAGGTTCTTGTGGGTTTTTTAACACTGGCATTCCATGTCTGTCAATAAATCCTTCCATATTCCATTCCATAGGCACAAACAGATTATACAAACCACTTTTTGTTTGTCCATTGGAATTTCTTTTCATACAATCAGAATCTTCATATAGAGATTTAAAATTTGCACCACCTTTATCTAGAGCATTAGAAGTTGAACCCATCATACACTTACCTATAACTTTACTACCTAGTCTAAGACATGTTTTAGTTACCCTCCAGTTGTTTAATATGTTTTCTGGTCTCTCCCATTTACCACTTTCATCATGAAGTAGAAGTTGTAACTTCTCACCATCATAACTATTGTCAGATGTATTCTTCCAGTCAATGGTTGTATCTAAGCCTTCTAATTCTTCCTCATCTATAACATACATATTTTTTTTAGTAATCTTAGAAGCAGGAACTCGATAAGCTAATTCTGTTTTAGGTTTATCCATACCATCTTGTATGGGTTTAAAAAAGAACGGATAGTTGTTAGATATTGGAACTATTTTATCTGTAAACATTTTTTTAGCATCGGCACCAGTTTTAGATAATATACCTATTCTAGAATCTTTAGTAATTGTTGCAGTGTTAACACCTTCACATGAACTCATAAAAGAAAATCCAGAACGTCTTATTTTTAAATAACACATACCAAAACTTCTTTTGTCAGCTTTAGATGCTTCCCAAAATATATAAAAAAGTCTATTCGCTTCTCTAAAATCTGGATGACCAACATCAATTTTTGTCCATTGCAGATACATATAATGAGTGCCAGTTATATAGGTTGGCTCCCCATTATTCATAAACCAAAAACCTTCTTCTCTTCTATCAAACTCTTGTTCTATATAATCTACCCATTTATTTTTAAATTGAGGTGGGGTTTCATGCCAATGAAATATAGATTGTATTTTTTTTAATTCTTTAGGTAAAACATGTGGCTCCCAGTACTGTTCTTTGTTTTTTTTGTCTCGCGTGTGCACGCGCGCGGGAGGTTTAGGTAAGGCTATATTTAAACCATTTATATTTATTATTTGGTCAATTTGCCCAGTTTTAGAAATAACTACAAAATCATATTTAGGATTATAACCATATAGCCATGTACGAGCTCTGTTTTTTGTTGCCATAACATTGTTCGGCACAATTTTGTACAATTTTCTATATAAACTATTTTGATCTTGATTCTGCAAATCCTTTAGGTGTATTATTTTTTACTATATCAATTCCATCTATTAATTGCTTTTCATCTTCAATTCTTTTTAATATCTCGAATGCATCAAAGATAGCAAGTTTTTTTGTAGCGGCTGCATTTTTCAATCTGTCAGCTGCCAACTCATCATCTTTTTCGTATTTAATAATATCTTCTTTTGCTACTTTTATTAATTGTATAACTGCTTTTTCACCAGCTTTAATTATTTCTTCTTTTATTTTTTTACTATCCATCATAATGTTAATGCTATGTTGTTGGTAAACATACGATATAATTTTTCATCATCAACATAAAACTCATATTCACTATCAGGAGTGAAACAGACTTCATCCCCTTCACTAACACCTAATTGTTCTAATTGTTTGTTTGAGTATTTTATTACACCATGTAAGGGTTCTTCTTTAACACCAATGCCTTTTATGTAATAATCTTTTTTAGGAATAGGTTTTACAAAACAATATTTGTCATGACCATACCATTTACCTTTTTTGTTATATAAAAAAAACTGATCATTGTCAATAAAAAATAAATCATCTTTAAAAAAACTTTTACCACTTTTTTCTCTACCCTTCATGTCAAAATAAAATTTAAAAACATTGTGATGAACTAAAAGTATATCTCCTTTTTTTATATCTCCAGAATAATTTACTGGTGTAGACACAACTTCTGCATGTCTATTAGATGCTTTATGGTCTTCTTTAGAAACACTGGTTATAAAGTCAATACCACCAATGTCTTTTATATTATCATACCTTCTCCCTTTTACTGGTCGAACTATGAAAGAATGTGGTGACTGCATTAAAAGTTTAGATTATATTCTACAGAAATAGGCATTGTGTTTTTAAACTCCTTCCACATAATTAATTCTTGATTCTTTTCTATCCATATTTTAAATGAATTAGAATTTGCATCGTGTTGAATTAAATGAATAATATAAGAGCCTCCTAAAACATTCTGCCCTACAATATAATGCATGGCACCAGACTTGTAATCTGCTCCTATGGAAATCTTACGGATGTCCATTTGACTAGAAGGTTGAATTTAACTTTAATTTTCTGTAAGAAATATTAACATATAAAGTTCCATTACCTTGTGTAGGATTACTGCCAGCTTTTGACAAAATCACCGCAGTATTAATAGGAATCTGAGATGCTCCACCTCCAGTGTAAACAGACGCTACATAATCAGTTGTAGAATTCATAGTTGCTAAAGAAATATCGCCTGCGGCTATACTACCCATATCAAAACTAGGTGTGTCTGATGCAAAATCATATTCTGTTGAGCCTGGATCCATAAAAACTAAAATTCTTTGTATGTCATATACATATGCAGAACCTGGTGCAGGAAGTATTTCAAAATCTTGAGTTGCTAAAACATTTAGATAAAGTGGAGAAACTGTTATAGATTTAGAAACAACATCTACATTATAAAGTTGTTGTAAGGACTCTAAAGTACAAGTTTTAGTAGACAAGTCATCATTAGCATCAGTCAATACAAAGTAATCTGATAATACAGGATTAATATTTGGATAAACGCTAGTGTTACTTATTCTTGCCATTTTTTATTCTTCTACAGTTTGTGCCTCTTCTACGTTTTCTTTTATTTCTCCAGTTGCTAAATCTATTGAAACATCTTTTCCGTAAGCCTCCATTAGATTTTTTTCATCTACTTTAAATGCAGATCTTAGGTTGTCCATTTGAACCATTAATTCTTTTTGTTGAAGTAATGAGTCTGCGAGTGCTAGTTTAGTTTTTGTAAACTCAGCGTTCATGCCTTGAAGTCTTTTTAGTTCTTCTTCTGTAATTTTTTTTGCCATTGTATTTAATTTAATTTAAGTTATAAAAAACAAATATAGTAAAATAATATTATTCTTCAATAGGTGGTACTGGTGGATTGTCCCATGTAAAATATAAGTCTTCATCAATAGGTTTTTTTTCTAAATCTATTTGCTTAGATAAACTTGCTTCCATCTCATCAACAGGCAATCCATCTTTTAACCATCCAATTACTACATTCTCAAATGCCTCATCATCTGCGTAAGGAATAAAAGGTGTTGAAGGATCGTACTGTAAAGAGTAAGTTCCTATTTGACTAGCGGTGTATTGCGAGTCTTTATCATCTTGTGCAGTATATGTCCAGTGAACAGTAAATATCACATTTTGATTTCCATCTTCTTCAATACGGGCATTCATTTGATTTATTGTCCACTTATAAAAATTTGCCATAATTTAATTTTTTACTAAGTTAATTATTTATTTTTTAATATTTCTATTTCTGCTTTTAGTTCTTTTATTGCATTTACTAATATTGGCACTAAATAATCATTAGTCATTTTTAATTTATCTTCATCATTTTTATTTACTACAACAGGATTGTCTCCTTCAAGTTCTAAAACATCTTGAGCTAAGAATCCATATCTTTCAATTCCATCCGTATCTTCTACCTCTCTATCTGGTTTAAATTCAAATGATTTTGGTTGTAATTGATTTACAAAATCTAATCCATGTGGCACATCTTTAATGTTTCCTTTGTCTCTTGCATCTGAAACAGTAGTCCAACCTATTTGAATATATGCTCCTGAATGAGAACCATTACCCATTTGTATTTCATTACTATTTGTAGTAATAGAACCTAATGATTGAGGTGTTTGAGATCCACTTCTACCTGCATTCCAGCCTATAGCAATATTGTTTTGACCGCCTGTAACATTATACATAGATGCATCTCCAAGAGCAATATTTCTTCCTGTTCCAGACATTGCTCCCCCTCCCATAGAACCATAACCTATTGCAACATTACCAGCAGAACTTGTACAAGCATCTAACGCATCAATACCAATACCAATGTTAGCATTTGCAGTTGTTAAACCACTTGCAACACTTTTACCAATTAAAATATTGTCATAACCAGAAATTATATTTTGAGCCGCTGCAAAACCTACTACAGTATTGTCGCTTCCTGTGTGTGTTTGGTTATCTACAGCTTGACAACCTATATAAGTATTTCTACTACCTGTTGAATTAAACCTTCCTGCGATAGCGCCGAAGAAAGCATTGTTTTCACCAGTAGTTGTGTTTCTACCAGTGTAATACCCCATCATAGTGTTATAATCATTATTGGTTATGTAAGAACCACATTGAGAACCTACAAGAGTGGTATAGTTAGCATCATTAATAAACTCTCCAGCTTGATGTCCAATACCTGTATTAGAGCTTCCTGTAGTTTGGCTGTAAAGACTTTTAAAACCTATTGCAGTATTATTAGCAGAGTCTGTAATAAATCTTAATGAAAATGCTCCTATTGAGGTGTTTTCACTTCCTGTAGTAACATTTTCCATACATTCACCACCGACACCAGTATTATAACCTCCCGTTGTTAAATCTTGTAAACAATGAAAACCAAATGCATGGTTACGACCACTTAATTGATTTAATAAAGCTTGGTTTCCTACTGCTACACTTTCTTCAGGAGATGGATCAGAATGTAATGCTCTCCATCCCACTGCAACACAATTGCTACCAATAGAATTTGCATACATAGATTGATAACCTATTGTTACATTTGATGAGCCATTTGTTAAGCCATACCCTGCTTGTCTTCCTATGATATCATTTTGTTCTCCATTATCTAATGATTGTGCAGCTTCATGTCCTATTATAGTGTTATAATTTCCACTTTGACTCGTACCAATAGCGACTCTATAACCAATTGCTACATTTCCTGTTGCGGATGTTACTTCTAAAGAATCAGTCCCTATTGCTATATTTTCAGTTCCGCTTGTAGAAGCCTGCATAGCGGCTCTACCTATTGCAATATTGTGATTGTCAGTTGTTACATTTCTTAAAGCATTAGAACCTATAGCAATATTAAAACCTCCTGTTGTCATACTACGACCTGCTGATGTTCCAAGAAAAGTATTCTCACTTCCAGATGTAGTATTTAATCCTGAATGTGTACCAACTGCAACATTACTCCCAGCTGTTGTATTTCTCAATGCTTCACAACCTATTGCAGTATTATTGTTTCCTGTTACATTTGTATCTAATGCTCTAAAACCTAAAGCAGTATTTGAGTCTCCTGTTGTATTATTAATTAAGGTTCTATGTCCTACTGCTGTGTTATTTATACTAGCATTGTTTTTTAAAGCTTCAGTTCCTATTCCTACTATACCCCCATAAGTATTTACTTGACCAGCTAAATATCCCACAAAAACACTTTCTCCAAAATCACCACCCGAGCCCGCTGAATTACCTATACAAACATTACTAGCTCCAACCGTTAAATTTTGTAATGCTGACCTTCCTATGGCAATATTATTTGTTCCAGTTGTTAAATCATACAAAGCTTCGTAACCATAAGCACTATTACTTGTGCCAGTTGCAGAAGCATTAGCTGTGTGATAACCATAAAAAGTGTTTGCTCTATTTACAGACTCTCTATTATAAATATCACCATCGTTTGCTATTATAAACCTTTCAGCATTGCTGGTATAAAAAACTAAACTACCTTCAGTGTCGCTAGTGTATCTTCTACCTATTATTGCTGCATAAGGTGTAGATACATTATAACTATAAAATTGTATTTCTCCAACAGCGTCTGTATTGTTGTTACCTTGGCCCTGTAGCTGTAATATACCTTCACCACCAGATGAAACGGCTTTTACAGCTAGTATTGAATTACTTGCTCCGTACGCACCATTGATAGTAGTTCCTTTAATAATAACATTTCGACTGCCTTCATCACAAAATAAACTGGTTTGTCCACCAGCTTGTAATATAGTGTTTGTGTTTGCTTCACCACCGAAATACATTGAAGTAGAATTAAAACCAGCGGCTCCTCTTGTAGTTCCTGTATGGTCTTTGTATATATTCATAGCACCATAACTTGTACTTGTAGTTTTAAAAACTACACCTATAGGTTGTGGAGATGTAAATGTAACGACACCATTAGTGTCAATTTTTATTCTTTCTGCATTAGCAGTTTTGTCAATAATTTCAAAATCACCATTAGAAACTGAAGTAAATCTATAATTTTTACCACTACCAGATGTGTTTGTAAAATCTAACTCAGTACCAGTACCAGATAAAGTTAAGTTATTAGATGAAGCTGAAGAGGTTGATGGGCCTATAACTACTCTTTGATTATTATGAATACGCATTGCTTCAGTACCATTATTGGTGCCAAACCTTATGTCTTCTGCATCAAGCTTTAAAGCAATATAATCAGATGTAGATCTATCGTAAGACTGTATATAGTTTAAACTGGCGCCCATAGAAAATTCAATTCCACTTCCTCCGTTTGTGTGTTGAACAGCAAATTGTGTTACAGGATTCGTACAATTTATTCCTACGTTGCCACCATGTGTAACAGTAACAGCTATTCCATTGGCTGTGCTTGATCCGTTATCGTTAATAGGCTTTATCGAATACTTGCCATCATCTACACTTGTAGAAAAAACTCTTTGATTTGCAGTTGTTCCATTGTCAGACAAAACAATTCCCGCAAAAGAATCTCCTTCAATTATTAATTGTCCTCTATCACTACCACCATCAATGTGCAACATAGTTGTACCATACGATGTTCCATGTACTGTTCCAGGCGTGCGTGTACCAATACCTACTTCACCATTAGGCTCAATAAGAACTTTAATATTGTTGTCATTTAAAGTTGCACTTGTTGAATATTCAAAAGCTAATTGAGTGCTATTGGTATTACCCCTTATTTTCCATTTACTATCAGTGTTAAGCCTAAAAGCTGTAATTGCAATAACATTTGCTGTTACATTTTGATCGCTTAATAATTTTATTGCCATTACTATCTTTTTATAAATATATTAATTAAACTTAAGGGTTACAAGCTCCTGTTCCTTGAACTGTTCCTGTACTTCCTGTTATTCTAAACCATCCAACTGGTGCATTAGGTCCGCCGGGAAAAATTGGCCACTGTACTCCTGTACCTCCATCTACTGGGCTTGATGTGGAGTTGCTTAAGTAAACTATATCACCAGTAACAGGATAAGTACCACTCCCATCATGATAATAGGTTGCTTGAGAAGATAATTGACTACACATATCCGAAACAAATGCCGATGGGTTACCAACTAAAAAAGCTGTTAAAGACACAAAGCTTCTTCCATAAAATTCACTAAATGAATGTGGTGCACTTTGATTTACTGCTGGAGTAGCTGTAGCATATATTTTAACAAGCGAGCCTGTTTGAG
>WLWG01002850.1_pt1 | contig 12551 bp, 10 predicted proteins | sample 6712871 | NCBI WGS metagenome assembly WLWG01 (sample SAMN12718693, study PRJNA515312) | sponge metagenome | isolation source: marine sponge | host: Mycale hentscheli | place: New Zealand: South Island, Marlborough, Capsize Point | collected 2003-05-01 | reverse complement strand
GCTTAAACATAAATAAACCATCATCGATAAAATTGTTAGTTGGCCCTGAAGGCGGGCTAACTGAAAGTGAAGTAAAAGTTGTATCGCTAAAAGGTTTTCAATCTGTGCGCTTTGGGCCACGCATACTGCGAACAGAAACCGCGGCACTTGCTGCAGTGCTCACTGCTCAGCAACTATGGGGTGATCTTGCAAAGTAAATGAAATGTTAGATTACTATGGCCTATTACTTTCCATTGCTAACACAATAATTTTAATTAAGTAGCGCGCGTTAAAAGTATTTCTTCTAACTTCTGGAAGTTAGGAATTGCCAACTCTTTACTGCCGATTTTTACATAGTAGGAAACCAGCTCTGAATATTTATTCATCATGCCATCATGATTAAATAAAGCTCGGCTATCTAAAATCAGTGGCCTAGGCATCGATTGCACTTCTATTGCATACAAAGGAAACGATTCAGTATTATCAATTACATGGCAAATTACTGCGCGAATATTCTTTGATTTTACTAATCTAGTTTGGTTGCAAAGCCGCTCAAATGAAATTACAGGAATCACGTAATCTTCCCAATCAATTTCACCAATTAACCAATCTTCCTCTTCTCCCAAAAGATTTATATTTGGCTTGTAAATAACTTCTTTAACAATCGACTTGGATATTAACACATCGTTGCCATTGAGAGGCAATAGCATGCAACTTAGGGTTGGATAGACTGTAGATTCGGGTAGAGACATAATATTACTTCACCACATCTTGCACGTAAGCCAATAACTCACTTTCATTATAAGGTTTACCTAAATATTCTTGCACACCTATATCCATTGCGCGTTGGCGATGTTTCTCACCAGTACGAGAGGTAATCATTATGATTGGCACATTTTTTAAACGTTCGTTATTTCTGACATGAGTCGCTAGCTCATAACCATCCATTCGCGGCATCTCGATATCCAACAATATAAGGGAAGGCGTAAAATCTTGTAGTTTTTGCACCGCATCCACACCATCTTTAGCGGTAACTACCTGGTAGTTATTTCACTCAAGGAAGCGCGTGGTAACTTTTCGAATGGTAATAGAATCATCTACAACCATAATAGTAGCTTGTGCATTATCAACAGTTTCTGCAATATTTAAAGCTGCATCTTCAAACTGACTAACAGCATCCATGCGAATCAAACCTTGAATATCAAGAATTAATACAACATTGCCATCACCCAAGATAGTTGCGCCTGAAATCGCTGGCAACCGACTTAGCTGAGTTGCCAAAGGCTTAACAACAATTTCGCGATTTCCTAATGTAGCCTCCACATGAATGGCCATACGCGAATCACCAGAACGCACTAATAAGACTGGGAACATTTTATCGGCACCGCTTAGTTGTGCTTGGCATATTTCTAATAAACTACCTAAATGACATAAGCGATAATCTCTATCAGCATAATGATAGCTAGCATTTTTTTCTGCGTACTTTTGCTTTAACTCATGGGCAGACAAACGCACTACACCTTCCACACTCGCTAAAGGAATGGCATAAATTTCAGTTCCACTTTTAACTAGCAATGACTGAGTGATTGCTAAGGTAATTGGAATACGAATAACAAATTTAGCACCTTCACCTAATACCGAGTTTATTTGCAGAGAACCACCTAACTGTTTTAGTTCGCTGGCAACTACATCCATACCCACACCACGTCCTGATACCTGTGAAACTTCCCCAGCAGTACTAAAGCCAGGAGTTAAAATTAGATTTAATGCTTCACGTTCAGTTAATTCACTATCATCAATAATTCCCAGTTCCAATGCTTTGCTTTTAATTCTTTCAGCATCAAGCCCAGCACCATCATCAGATACTACTATTACAATTTCTGTACCTTCACGAATTACATCGATCTTAATTTCACCTTGCCTAGGCTTTTTAGCTTTTTCGCGAAGCCCTTCCTCTTCTATTCCATGTGAAATTGCATTACGAACCAAATGCTCTAGCGGTGCAACGATACGATTAAGAATCGAACTATCTACCTCAGTGTTTTGACCAATGACTTTTAAATCAGCATCTTTATTTAGCTCGCGAGAGGTTTGTCTTACAATGCGCTGCAAACGCGGCACAAGCTGACTGAACTGCACCATGCGAGTACGCATTAATCCTTCTTGCAAATCTCCACTTATACGTCGTTGCTGAGCAAGTAATAATTCTGATTCACGCACTTGATCTGAAAGAATGTCTTTTATACTTAATAGATCATTAACACTCTCTGCTAGTGATCTTGAAAGCTGTTGAATATTGGAATAACGATCTAGTTCCAGAGGATCAAAATCCTCTTGCTCAGGAACTTCATGCGCATGGCGAGATAAAATTTGTGTTTCCGTTTCAATTTCTAAGTTACGCAGTTGTTCGCGCAATCGATCAACAACCTGCTCGAGTTCAAATATAATTACATTGTAGTTATTACCTACTTGCTCCAAGCGGGCCTGAAAGATATTTACTTCACCTGCGTTATTAACAAGGTTATCCAACATGCTCGATTGCAATCTTACGGCTTGTTGACCAGAAATTAATGGCTGAGCATTTTGTTGAGTATTCAAATCTACAGGATTGCGTAAAACAGGAATTTTTACGATTTTACCTGGTTTCGCTTTAGTCGCCGCTTTCGTAGCAGGCTTACTTTTATCAATAGTTCTTGGTTGTTCTGGTTGTTCTGGTTGTTCTGGTTGTTCTGGTTGTTCTGGTTGTTCTGGTTGTTCTGGTTGTTCAATACCACAATACTCTTGCCCAGATTGTAGTGCCTCTAATTCCGCAATCATGTTTGATGCAGGTAATACAGGCTCTCTAGCAACCGCAAGGTCTACCATTTCATTTATTTGATCAAGACAACGCTGCACAACATCAAATGTTTTATCGTTTGCGTCTATACATGATTCCGAAATATCAATCACAAAAGTTTCGAATGTATGACTGAAATCACCGATATTGCTATAGGTTGCCATGCGCGCACTACCCTTAAGGGTATGTAATTGACGAAGAAATTCGGAAACAATGTTTTCCTCGTCATTATTGCTTCTCCATTTTTCCAAACATTGATTACAAGTTTCTAGAATATCGCTGGCTTCCTCTAGAAATATCTCCACCAAATCAGCATCTTTGCCGACATAAATATCTACATGCTCATGTGACTCATTAGCCGTAATATTGATATCAGAAGGTATAGCTTTGTGAAGAATTTGCACCGCATCATCAAATGATGTTTCTAGTTCAGTTTCAGATCTAAATACTGCCTCAGATTCTGATTGATTCTGATTTTTTTCATGCTTAACATCTCTTGCATTTGCTACCCTATTCTCTAATACGGGTATTTCAACAAAATTTAAATCATTTATTTTTTGCAATAGTGCATCATTAGTTTCTGAATTCCTTAATGACGCAGCTTTTTCATTTATACCCAGTTTCACATATTCAATACATTCAACAAATACATCAAATTGTTCTGCTTTAAGTTTTTTATTACTCTGATTGCATTCTTGACAATATTTATCCAAAGGAGCGATAAGCTTAGCAACAGAAGCAACCCGAGCAGTGCGCGAACAACCATACAAGGTGTGCAATGCATGTAGCAGCTTATCGTCAACAGGTAATATTTTATGTTCTTTTTTAGTCGCTAGAATTTTTTCAATTGAATCTACATGATGCTTAGCTTCATCGAGAAATAGCGCATAAAGCTCTTCTTCAAGATCATCCTTAGGTAATACATCATCTACTGCATCTTTTAGAACATCATCATAAATATTTTGTTGTTCAATTTTCTCTAGCTCTTCTAGATCTATATTGACTACATCAATATTGGTGGCAATGGGGTCAAAAGTTTCAATGGATTCATCCGCAGTTTGTTTTATATCTTTATTCTTTTCTAAAAAGCTTTGCGCCTCACCAAACAATCCCACGACATCTGCTACAGGTTCACGATGAGTTTTAAGTTGGAAGACTAATTCATTCAATAACGCAACAGCGTTTTCTAGCAAATCGTGCAGATCACTTGTAACTACGAATGATTTATCAATTACTTTGTTTAAAGTATTTTCAAGTTGCCAGGAATATTCACCAATAATTTCAGCACCGACAAGTCGTCCACCACCTTTTAAGGTATGAAATGATCTGCGGATAATAGTTAATGCATCCTCATTCCCAGTATCATCTCTCCATATTGTTCGATTTAAATTTATTTTTTCTACTTCTTCTTCAGCCTCTTCGATAAATATTTCAATCACTTCCTCATCAGCATCTCCCCTATTAGCTAATAAGCTTTGTTCTACACCATCGATACTTATTGTGATTGCATATGACTTATCATCAAACTCAGCAGCAATAGAATCTTCGCTAATCATTTCTGGTAACAGTAATTCTGTTGCATCATGGCTTGAAAGCTCATCTAGATCGGCCTCATCAAGGAAAACTGACTCATCCTGCTCATCTAACTCACTTAAATCATATGCTTGAGAATTAGTACTAAGCTGCTCTTCGAGTTCATCAAGCTCGAGTAAGTTAGTTGCGTCAAGATCAACTTCTACTACACCAACACTCTCATCTTCATCGCTAACATCTATGTTAAGAGCATCTTCGAAAGCTACATTAGCCATACTATTAAGCTCAGTGGCTGCTTCCTCAATACTGGTAGATTCAAGTATTGCTAATTCAGGAGATAGCTCGGATTCTTCTTCAGCATTAGGCAAATCAAACAGCTCTGTATGCTCTTCAACTGCGCTAGTATCTGTTGTTGTTGCAGCCTCATCTTTATTTGTTTCCTCTTGGATTTCAAACAGATCGTAATCAACAGCGAGGTCTAAAGAGGTTGCACTTAATCGTTCTAAATCAAGCTCTTCTGAATCAGCCTGTTTAACAAGCGCTTCTTCAGTAGCAGCATTATTTAAATCGTAGTTTACGGGTATTTTTGGTTTTTTTTTAATTCTAGATCTGTCGAGCTGAGTAATGCTAGCGAATCGTCATCTGCTACTGGGTCTACACTTGCAAGCTCTTCAACTTCTACCGTTTGTAATGGCCCAGAACTACTTGATAATTCGATTTCACTACCTACCAGCTTAGACGCATTTTTAATTCCATACTCGAGAATATCTTTTGGATCACTATCGTCTACAATAAGTGCCTCTAAATAACATTCCACGCTAGTAATAGAGTCTGCAAACGCATCTAGCTTATCGGAATTAGAACTAAGTTCTTGTGTCGCATTATCATCTAGTAAAAACACTTGCACACATTCTAATATCTTTGCTGCGTCATCTAAATTTAGAATGGATAGTGCACCTATAACTTTGCGGAAATAGTCTTGCACTTTCTCATACTGATCTTCATCTTCTGGGGAAGTAAGCACCTGTGAAAAAGCATTTTTAGCTTCTTCTAATTCACTCAAAGCTTCCGAAATTGTTTGTACCTGTATTTTCCTAAGCTGACCTGCATCACTTGGAACATCTAAACTATCATCTACGGCATCAACCACCTGAACAGCTGGTTTATTTAAAACTCTGTAATTAACAAAGTTATCTACAATGTTTTCGGCTTTAATCAATGTTTCTGCAATAGCAATAAAATTGCTATCTGCATGCTCTAATTCTTCTGAAGATAAACCATTTAACGCCGTCACTTCTCGCAATACATCTTCTCTTGGTTCATCCAGCCCTAACATGCTTAAGGTATCTGCAATCTTTTGTAATTCTTTACTCACCTCAGCCACGCTTTCGGGAGAACGATTTTTACTATGCACATACATTTCAATTGAATCTTTAACAGTTTCAATATCTTCATGCAGTGCTTTAGATACTGCTTCTAGCACATCTGAGTTAGGGCCAGCCATTCCTTCACGCATTTGATCGATATCCATCTCGTCAGGTATTAGTTCATTCAAGCTATAAGCTTGTTTTACCTTACTAACAATACGGCCACGCTCATCTGCAATACCAACATAATAAAGTAGGTTTTTAATAAGACCAGATGGAATTTCTGTTGCGAAATTAGCCTCACCTAATTCAATAAATTTTTTAATCTGGCGATCAACCTGACCCAATAAAGATGCTAAACCCATACTCGTAGGCAAAGCTTCGATCGCTACTGCCTGGGCAATTGCGCTAGTTACCCACCAAAGTCTTCGCGATGCAGCTGTAGTCGAGCATTGATGTAAACGAATAGCGACCTTGCACATTTTGGTAGCAGCTATATCAATTTCTTTGTTTTGAATAATGCCAACCAAACCTATTTGAAAGCCGTAACGTATCTTCTTGCATATTCCTGCGCAGGCATACCTAACTTCACACTTACATTTGGAACATCGATATCATCTAGGTCAGGGAAAAATAAGATATGCTCTGAAAGCAAAGGCTCATCTCTAACACCACGCAAATCATTCAATAATGGTAATAGCACTACAGGTAAGTCTTTATTACCTGCCTGCACATATTCAAGATAGTCAGACATTTGCAAAATGCCTCGAGACAAACATTCTTGAGCTTTATCTTGTTGTTGAATGGAGCCATTAACTAGCCCATCAACCACTTCACACATTTCGCGGGCTAATACAGCTGCACCATTGATTTGTACAAGCTGCAATGTACGCTCTACTTGTATTAGTGCAGTAGAAACCTCTGCCAATAATGAAGCCTCAGATCCATCTTCAACATATTCTTCTAATTTAGCGCGAGCGACATCGATAATAGTATCGATTTCATGCTTAACCTTTTTTACCGCTACTTTTTCTAGCGCACTATTTCGCATTTTCATATTTATGTAATTCTAAATTAGACTCAATTATTAAGATGCTTCTCTATTTTCAATAGTAGTATCTTCAATATTTTGCGGTAACTTAAAGCCAGCAACAGATCGTTTAAGGTCTTGACCAAGATTTTTAAGCTTACCTACCCAACTTGCTGTGTTACTTGCACTGTCAGATGTCTGCATAGTGATTTCTTGAATTACATTCATAGTCTTAGTCACGTTGCTCGCTGCCACAGTTTGTTTATCTGTTGCATCGGTAATGTTTTGAATGTGTGCAGCTAAGTTATCGGATACCGACTCAATCTCTACCAACGCTTCACCAGCGTTTTCGGCAAGTCTCGCACCACTCACAACGTTGGAGGTACTTTGCTCCATGGAAATAACCGCTTCATTAGTATCACTTTGAATGGTCTTCACTAATGCCTCAATTTGTTTAGTCGCTGTACCTGCGCGCTCTGCTAGTCTTTGTACTTCATCTGCAACTACCGCAAATCCTCTACCCGCTTCACCAGCAGTAGATGCCTGAATCGCGGCATTAAGGGCAAGAATGTTAGTTTGATCTGCGATCTCATCAATCAATCCAACAATGTCGCCAATTTCTTGAGAGCTTTCACCTAAGCGTTTAATTCGTTTTGAGGTTTCCTGTATCTGCTCGCGAATTGTATCCATACCATCAATAGTCCTACTCACAGCTTGCGCACCTTTATGTGCAATGCCAACGGATTGTTGTGCAACATCTGCTGAACTCTTAGCGTGCTCTGAAACTTGCTCAATAGATTTAGCCATTTCAGTAACCGCCGAAGTTACATTGGCAATTTCTCGCGCTTGTTTTTCACTTGACGTAGTAAGTTTTTGCGTTGAGTCGTGCGTCACATCGGCTGCCGATGCAACCTGTTTTGAAGTGTTGTTAATGGTGTGCACAAGATTACGCAATGCGTCAATCGAATAATTCACTGAGTCGGCAATTGCACCCGTAATATCTTCCGTTACTGTTGTGTGTACGGTTAAATCACCCTCAGCTAAATTAGTCATCTCATCCAACAGCAACAAAATAGCTTGTTGGTTTCTTCGGTTTTGTTCATCTACTGCAGACAGTTGTTGTTTAACTTTACTGCCCCACTTATTAGCAAATACCAATAACATTACTAAACAAACCATTCCCACCACAAAGATAGCCGCAGAGAAAAAACCACCATTCGAATCTAAACCGGCAAACTTTCCTAAATCGAAAGCCAGTATCGCCATTGCACCCATAATTAAAGAAGCAAATAGTGCCAATACTGTCAAAGTTGACTTGCTAGATTGACTATCCTTGTCTGCACGAGCAATAGATTTTGTTAACGCCATAATTCAAGAATTCCTAATAGACACTTTTTTAATTTATTCGTTTTTCAATAATTTGTGTTGATCCGAGAAAATTCTGTGGTCTCTCAAATACCCACCTAGAATCAATAATTTCCAGATACTAATGATACGGGGGAATGCCGTTAGTCAAGTCATAGCTGTGTCGTGAAAATACTCACTTTTATCGGTTTGCATGATGGGCTTCAAAGTGCAATATCAGCCAAATTGAAGCTAGGCGCTTGAATATCGCAAGCAGTTAGCTTCAACTGCGGCAACACAGGGAAAGCGGTCTTTAAGAATAATTACGTAGTTGAGTAAAACGCTCATCTAACAACAAACTTTGTATAGACAAAGCTGCAAACCATTCTTCTCCAGATGTGTAAAAAGCGCTGATATGATCAATATGTTCATAATCGAAACATTCTGGCACCTCATCAGTAGCTTGCTCTTCATTAAACGATTTCATACCAATTATTGAATCAATAATTAACCCATAGAAATGATCTTCTTGCTTTATAAGCAGCATACGTTTTGAGTCATACTTTTCTTTCATAGGAGTGCCAAAAACAAACTCATGAATATCAAGCAAGGTGATTAAGTTGCCTCGTACATTAGATATACCTACTAACCAAGAAGGAGAACGTGGAATTGAGGTAAGATCTTTTACCGTCAACACTTCACTAACATCAGTAATTGGAATAATGTATCGATGAGTACCTAACTGAAAAGCTAGACCATGTGAAAAACTAACATCAGATTCTTGCTGCACCAAACCGCCTTGATGCGCTATACATTTACGATCTACGGATAATAAATATTCAAAGGGTGTTGTTTCTTCGGAAGCCGCCATGCCTAAAAGTTACACAAGCATCAAGCAGCTAAAAATGATTTAATCGAATTGATTAACATTTCAGAACTGACAGGTTTGACTAAATACCCTTTTGCACCTTGTCTAGTGGCCCAAACTTTATCCGTTTGCTGACTTTTTGTAGACACCATTACTACTGGAATTTCAGCAGTCTCAGGAGCTTGGGTTATTTGTCGTGTCGCCTGAAAGCCATTCATACCTGGCATAACTATGTCCATTAAGATTAAATCAGGATGGATATCTTTTGCCGCCACAACTCCTTCTTCACCACTATCTGCAGTGGAGACCTTATGCCCCGTTTGTTCTAGCAATTTTGAAATGAAATGACGTTCTGTAGGAGAATCATCTACGACTAAGATATGAGCCATATCAGCTATATTCTGTTTACTATTTGCCACTGTAATCAGCAATGGCCCCAAGTAAATCGTCTCTGGTGAAAGGCTTAGTCAGATATTGCTCTGAACCAACAATTTTGCCTCGCGCTTTATCGAAAATACTATCTTTACTCGATAACATAATCACAGGAGTCGCTTTAAATAATCGATTATTTTTGATTAGTGCACAGGTTTGATAGCCATCTAAACGTGGCATCATAATATCGATAAAAATTAAGTCTGGACGATGCTCTGCAATTTTAGCTAAAGCTTCAAAACCGTCATTTGCTGTAAATACTTCACAACCTTCTTTTGTTAGTAGAGATTCAGCTGATTTTCGAATAGTCTTACTATCGTCAATCACCATTACTTTTAATGCGCCGGATGCGTGAGCACTGGCTTGTGTAGAATCGTCTAGCGCTAAACCACTTTCTTGCATAATTGCTTCCTAAAGATCGAAATTGGAACCTTAAGTATCCTTAATGATCAGATTGTTATTCTGTAACCCACACAAGCATAATTACTTACTTAAACTAACGCAGGTGAGGTCCTAACCATGCCAGCTATTGAATATAGGACAACAAGCTTCCGATATAAGTAGTCTAATCTCAGACGAGGTATACAGAGATGACCGTAAAACTAGGCGTAATCATGGACCCGATAGAGGGCATTAATGTAAGCAAAGACAGCACCTTTGCCATGCTATTAGAGGCGCAAAAACGTGACTACGAAATCCACTATCTACAAGCCCCTGATCTATTTCTCAAAGATGGTAGTGTGTTCGCGAATACTGCACAAATTAGTGTCCAAGACACATACAGCAATTGGTTTGCCGCAGAAGACTCAACAGCAGTAGAAATGTCATATTTTGACGTCGTACTGATGCGCAAAGACCCTCCCTTTAACATGGAGTACATCTACACCACCTACTTGCTAGACCGAGTAAATACACTAGGCACACTGGTAGTCAATCACCCTACGAGTTTACGCAATGCCAACGAAAAGCTATTTGCCACGCAATTTAGCAATTGCGTAGTACCGTACCTCGTAACACAACAACAAGCAGCATTAAACGAGTTTATTGATGAACATAAACAAATTGTCGTGAAACCTCTTGACGGCATGGCCGGTGATTCTATTTTTCAAATCAACCACAATGATGCCAATCGGAACGTAATTTTAGAAACCATTACGAGATTAGAACAACGCACTGTGATGGCACAAAAACTCATACCAGAGTATGTAGAAGGAGATAAACGCGTACTACTTATCAATGGAGAACCAATTCCCTATGCATTACTTAGAGTTCCTGCAAAAGGAGAACTGCGTGCAAATCTAGCTAAAGGAGGCACTGGAGAGGGAATAGAGCTCAATGCACGCGATCATTACATCTGTGAGCAGATCAAACCTGCTCTGCAAGATATGCAACTCAGCTTTGTAGGCATAGATATAATTGGCGAATATCTAACAGAAATTAACATCACTAGTCCCACAGGAATCCGTGAATTAGATAAGATGTACCAGCTAAATATTAGCGCAACCTTATTTGATCACATAGAAACTCAACTTAAAGCTAACTAATTTCTCACCCTATGGCTCATATCACAAGATAAACGCAATCTGTAACAAGACATTTCTGACTTATAAACTTTTACAATACATTTGCGAAATTCATAATAAGCAGTTACTAACATAGCTACATGCAATATTTACATACATACACATGTCAGCAGTAATGGATCCTGCCCAGGTTACTGCGTCCGATCGACTAGGTTTTAGTATATTTGTTGCTGTAATTTTGCATGCCATTTTCATTCTAGGTTTAGGCTTTGGACTGCCGTTTGCTCGTGATTTTAACGCTGCATCAATGCTTGAAGTCACTATGGTGCTTACAAAAACTCACCAAGAACCTATAAATGCTGAGCATATAGCTAGCGAAAACCAAATAGCCAGTGGCAGCACTGATCAAGAAAACCAACCTTCAGCTCCGTTTACAGGCACTAGTTTAGATGACAGCAAAGGTATTGCTCAAACACAAAGCAGCGCAATGTCGTCGCCCGCATCAGAACTAAACGAACAACATGAGCAGTTAATCGTACAGAATGAAGCGCCTACCAATGTGTTTGCAAATGAAGCAACTGAAACACCTGACCAACCTAATCTCAATTATCAAGAAAAGATTTCTGAGCAACAATTAGAATTAGCTAAACTAGTTGCAGAATTGCGACAAGAGGAGAGTGATTACGCCAAGCGCCCAAGAGTAAACTATATCGATACTCTCAGCGCTAAAACCGCTACCGAAGCAACCTATGTACGCGAATGGGTAGAAAAAGTAGAGCGAGTAGGCAACCTAAATTATCCCGATGAGGTTAGAAATAATCATCTATCTGGGACATTGATACTTAGTGTACTTATAAATCATGATGGCACTGTGGAATTGATGGAAGTACGGTCATCGGCAGGCAAATCTTTGCTGGATGAATCAGCAAAAAGAATTGTTAATATAGCCTCTCCGTATCAGTCTTTCCCGCCTGAAATGCATGATAACTACGACCAATTAATGATTACACGGACCTGGTTGTTTGGAAAAGATAACACCCTAGTTACCGAATAAAATGGTGCAGTAAAAATATAGAATGTCAGAAAACCTGACCAAGCAATTACTCATCGCCATGCCTAGCATGGAAGATCCCAATTTTTCTCGTACTGTCACCATAATTTGTGAACACAACCAAGATGGAGCCATGGGCATCATCATCAATCAGCCCACTACACTTTTTGTTGATGAGTTGCTCAGTAATTTTGATGTAACAGAATCTAATAACAAAGACACAGAAGATAAGCCACTAAACCCCCTTCACAATCATGAGCCAGTTTATGCCGGCGGTCCGGTGCAAATAGATAGAGGATTTATCTTGCATGACTCCGATAAGCAATGGGAATCGACTCATATGATTGATAACGATTTAAGCCTTACCACATCTGAAGATATACTACTCGCGATTGCACAAGGAAAAGGCCCTGAAAACACCTTAATAGCACTTGGCTATGCAGGCTGGGAAGCCGGTCAACTGGAACAAGAGCTCTCTGCAAACGCTTGGCTTACCGTGCCATACGAAGCTGACATTATTTTTGACACTCCAATAGAAAAACGTTGGCAAAGAGCAGCGACTAAAATTGGCATAGATTTACATCTGAT
>WLWG01002849.1_pt1 | contig 12552 bp, 28 predicted proteins | sample 6712871 | NCBI WGS metagenome assembly WLWG01 (sample SAMN12718693, study PRJNA515312) | sponge metagenome | isolation source: marine sponge | host: Mycale hentscheli | place: New Zealand: South Island, Marlborough, Capsize Point | collected 2003-05-01 | reverse complement strand
CGACCACCACACTTTTTACGCTACCACCTTCAGGTGACGTTTCGATAGCTTTCTTGCAAGGTCTTTTATTTGCTTAGGCAAGGCATTGATGATGCTCTCCTCCAATTCTTTTACATCCGCCTCATCCATAGGCACCTGCTTATAAATGTGATGTTGCGAGGTAAGCTCATCCATTTCTACGCTGAAACCTCCCATTGCGGAATCAGTCATTAACTCCGCCTGCAATCCGGCTAGGTATGCTTTAAGTTCTGACAAAGATTTAAACTCATCAATGCCCTCGTACTCTCCGTGGCTATCTTTGTCGTTACTTTTGGTCGCTAAGATGTACATAAAATTCCCCTTAATGATGTGGTCATCTCAAAATCTAAGTTGGATATCCGGCGACAGAATCCTAGCTAACGAGTAGCGTTTCCAACCTATATTTTGATATAGACAATTAAGTTATAAGGGCGAATGAAGTGGTCGCTGTGGGATACTGCATTATGAATGCTGTGCTCTAACCAACTGAGCTACGTAGCCATTTTTTATGCAGTGCTCCATGGCGAGCACATCATCCGGTCCTATATAACCGTTTGATATAGCGCGAATTTTAGGCCGCAGAATCTGCAATAGCAATATCCTCGACCACATTATCCGACGCATTGTTTACAGCTAATCGCAGTGCCGAAGTGTTCATGTGCGTGTACCGCTCAACCATCTCCAAGTTAGCCCAGCCACCCAAGTCCTTGAGCACTGCCGGTGCTGTACCAGCGATGGTATGTCGCGTTGCCCATGTGTGTCTCATGTCGTGAAATGTGACACGCTCCAGTCCTGCTCTTTTGACCGCTCGCCTCCAAGAGCCATTGGTCATCTTCGTCTTCGGCGAGTACGGTTTCCCGTGCGTTGTTGTGAACACGAACTCTGGATTATCCAGATGCTCCTGATCTCTGCGCCGAATGTTCAGTATCGATACAGCACTGTCACTCAGCGGCAGGCACAACATCTTCCCCGCCTTGGTTAGCGCCGCAGGAATTTCTAACTGGAGTGCGTCCATGTTCACCTGCTCCCACCGGAGGGCTTTCACGTTAGCCCCTCGGAGACCAGTCTCCAGCGCGAACCTCATCATCTCCGCCTTCAGCCTCGGAAGTTCAGCCAGCAAGGCTAAGATCTCTTCCCTCGATACGCTCCTGCCACCAACATCAGTGGGCAACTTATCGAAATGAGGCACAGAGGGAATCAGTTCAAGATCCCGTTGCGCATAATTGAGGACAGCTAGGAAATACCGAATGCAGGTGTTGATTGTTCCATTCGAGTACCCCTTTTCCCGCATGTCCTCGACATACATTGTGACGTCTGCGTTCTTGAAGCTACCAAGCTCACGGTCACCGAATCGGTCAACAGCGTATCCAGTGTATCGGATGCACTCTTCACCTTTAGGTCGGTTGAGTCGCTTCGTTGGTTGCTTCAAGTAGCGCTCGGCCACTTCGCGATACGTCTTCATAGTTACTCCCCTTCATATTCATCGAGGAAGCTGTCGCCGAATCGCCCGTCTATCGTACCCCAAACTGGCTGGGTCTTTCCAACCCTAAGCTTTTCGGCGAGATAAATTGCCTCGTCTCTGGTCATGAACTCACTGCCCACCTGCCAGACCTCGTCCCCGTGCCCGTTGCGTGTTCGCAGTATGTCTGTCGTCTCCGGATTGAGTCGCACCGGAACGACTGGGCGGTAGTGCATTCTGAGCAATGTCACCCACCGCTTCTCTGGGAACTGCCGGTTAAGATCATCGATGTGCTTCAGCTTTACTCTGAGAGCCGCACCTCTTTTCTTATCTGGCGTTTTTCCCGATTCGGTTTCCTCTTGATATTTTCGCGCTCTCAGGCGCTCTAATTCTGATAAGTCCATTGATACGTCTCACCGGCTTCCCTTCCTGCTCGGACCCGCAACGCGGGCACTCAGTTTCTTCAACGACGTATTGCTTCACCCCCGTGAAATAAATCTCCACGTCTTGCACTGTTACCGGAGCCTGATGCCCATCCGCCAGTGCTACTTCCATCGCGCTCTGCTGACCTTCGGTAATCTCCAGTAGCGCGACACACCCTTTCTTGGTGTGATAGATGCCCTTCAGCATCACTCTTACGTCCGCAGTGTCAGCAGGATTCTTCTGATCGATGTCCCTACCGATGTAAACGGACTGCCCGATGCCCCTCCCCAGAGTCAGGCTTTTTAAATTAGGGTCGGCTCTCATGATTGACGTGCTTCACTATGAATAGGCTGGGGCCACGTATTCACCCACATCCTTGTGGACATCATGAGTAATGCGCAGGCCGACGCTACGCTAAGGAGTGCCCCAGCCTCTGTCCTCAAAACGGGATATCTTCGCTCTCTGCAAAGTCATCCTGCTTGGGTGCGGGCGCGACGTTGAACTCAGCAGGAAGTCCATCGTTCGCCGCCTCGACAACCTGAACAGCATTCAGGTAAGTCGGGACACCATGCTCGCCTGCGTTGCCGTACTTGAAGGCAACCTTGACTGACGAGTTGTATGGAATCTCTCCCTCAAAGGGCTGACCAGCGCCATCCACAACGCGGACCTCATACTGCGAGGTGAACTTGCGTTGCTTCTTGCCGTCGTACTCACGAACCTTGACACCCTTCGACTCCAGCTTCTCAGCGGTATCGTCATCAAGAGTGATCGTCAAAGCGTATCGCTCTGTGCTCTTGTTCTTGTACTCCTCGAACTTGGTCAGGTGACTGAAGTTCGTGGTTCCTTCCACAACTACTTGACTCATTTTTACTCTCCAATCTTCACTTTGATTTGTCGTGTGTTCGACGTTGATCTGAAGTCATCGATGTCATGACCACCGGCTAGTAGCGCGGCGTCACCCCCGAGGGCTTCAAATGCTTTGCGGTATTCAAACGCGGGCTTCCGGCTGATCACCTGAACCTTGGCGATACCATCTGTCACGTTCTTCCCATATTCATCAGCGACCAGCTTCTTGGTGTCGTTGATTGTGCTTTCGAGGACAGCTATCTCCGCGAGCATTTCAGAGTTGTCGGATTCAAGCTTGGCCTTCTTGGTCAGTGCGGAAGACAGGATTGAAAGCGCATCGCTCTGAACCACCTCGTAGATGTCTTGCGCCGACTCAGTGTGCTTCTTGCGACGGGTCGGGCTGTCATGCTCCGCGATGATGAACTCATGCCACTCCGCATACAGGTCAATCCTCGGTACAGTCCCAGCTTTTGGAGCGGGCAGGAGAGATCCTGAGAGATCCTCATGAAGCCACTGGTCATCCCTGTGCAACCGCTCGATGTTGTACTCGGGGTGCGCATCAGCGTGAGGCGAGAGGTAGCAGACAAAGTCCAGCCAATCAACCTGACACACTTCCATTACCAGTTGGCACTGGCGCAGGTACATCTTCTTCTTCTCGTCGAAGACGGAGTAGGGTGCCTTGGTAAATCGCGGGTAGGGACACTTAATTTCTATCGAACCGTCCAGTCCGACAAGGCCGTCAGGAGACGCGCCAAGGAACTCGTACATGGGGTGTACGACAAAGTCCGTTTCGTCAACGATTACGTCGAACGCTTTCTCATACCACTGCTTCGCGACCGATTCCATTGCATGGCCGTGCTCCACAGCGGGGTTCATCTTAAATTCTGAGGGCGCTCCGGCGAGGTCTCTAACCATCGAACGTAGCAGGTCGTGTTGCTTTTGATAGGGGTTACAGTTTTCGAGGACACCTACCGCAGTACCACTTATCTTTCCTCGTCTTTGCTCCAGCCATTCAGCGGAGCCTTGCTCTACTGCACCACTCATGCTTGCCCTCCAGAGTCTCCAGATCCACCGAGCCATTGATCAATGAACGATTTCATTTTCATTTCCATCCTTTTGTTTTTTTCAGTTCACTCCACCGCTTTTCTAGTTCGTCCATGTCCAGCTTTCGAGTCTTAAATCCGCCCTTCACCTTGGTGTAGATGGCGCGGGCCTCCTTCTCACTCTTTGCTTCCAGCAAGTGCGAGAAAAGTTCATCTTCCTTGGACTGTTCAGGCTCCTCTGCCTTGCTGTCCTCGGCTTTCTTCAGCGCCTCTTTGACGACGCTCTTGGGTTCTTCGTAGGGGTAGTTCTCTGGGCTGATCCAGAGATCCCAGCCAAGGCCAAGCTCTGCCATGGCGCGTGTGCGGCATCGCATCTTGGCGTTGTGAATATCGTTTGCGTTGGGGTTGGGGTAGGACTTGCCCGATCCGTTCGTGACGGTCTTCGACGCGATCATCGTGACCTCACCGATGGACATCACAACCCGCACCTCGGCAGTGCCATCCTTGAAGTAGAACACTTCAAGGCCTTCAGGGTTTTCGGAGAAGCTCCACTCGTACTCAGGGTACTTCGACATCATTAGCTGATGAGCGTGAGTCCAAGGCAGGTAGGGAAGCATCTTCCCGTCCTCTGCCTTCGAGTGTTTTACATAATCTTTAACCGGAATCTCCGATAGAGTCTCGAAGATTTCTTTCTTACCTGCTGGCATGTTTGCCCCCCTTTGTTAAAGAGGAGTAAACAACAGCTAAATGGTAGTGTCAACTTATTATGGGGGTATATGTATCCTGATGCGACACATCATTTTAACTGGCGAAAAACGGTGCCATTTGCTCTAGATAGGTTTGAGCGTTAGCGGGGTCGTCGTAGACTTTGGCGCACAGTAGGGCCATCTGCTCTTGGCTTACTTTTAATCCGTTTGCTTCGCAGTATTCGTGAACAGCCTTACACGCTCGAACCAGCTTTTCAGAGTCGATAGAATCGCGAGGACGAGACTGCCCTCCCGTCCACCAGTAGGGATCGACGTCATAGATATCACAGAAACGAAACAGCACTTCTGGATCCCGTGGCATTGAGCCTCGCATCCATGCGGCAACTGTCGCATCTGATACGCCTACCTCTTTCGCGATAGCTGTCTGAGCGCCGTGCTCTGCTATCCCGTGTCTTTTGAGTACAGCCTTGAACCGCTCCGACCTCTGCTCCCGCTTTATCTCTGAAGCCTCGTCGTTCATCGCAACTACCGGCATGGTGTATCTCCCACTTAATTCCTCTGCTGGATCGATAAAACGCCCGACTAGCAGAAGAATCTGTCCGGACAAGTTCGATTAAACATTTGTCTAAAGGCGATGTCAACTAACTTGAATAGTGCATCTCGGATTTAAACTGTCAAAACACGGGCCTTGCCAAGTTGGGCGCTAGGATCTAATATTAGCCATCACGTTTTAAACATGGCAAACGGGGGCTGTGATGGGAATACGAGAGAGGTTAGAAGACTTCGTATCCAGACTTGAGTACGCAAGAAGCACTGGGGCAGATAAGTATCGCGCCAGATGCCCCGCCCATAATGACAAAACCCCCTCTCTTGATATCCAAATAGGCCGCACTGGCGCGATCATCATGATCTGCCGGAGCCACGGCTGTGCGCCGAAAGATATCATGGAATCGGTGGGAATGGCTGAGAGCGATTTGTTCCCCGAAGACCCATACACCCACCGCGAAGGATTCCGCAGGCCCAAGAACTGGGTGCCTGAAGACGACGAGTTCATCGTTCGTATTGGTCTCGATCAGCCGCGCAGTCAGTTCACGAAAGAAGACTGGGAGAAGTTTCAGGCGGCAGTCAAGCGTGAATCACGCCGACTCAACTGCAACGCGCTGGAGTTCTACAAGGAAAACGCTTGGAGCCGCGAAGCATGAGGTGGTTCAAGCTGTACCCTGAGATCGCAAACCATCCCCGCCTGAGAATCCTGTCCTTCGAGGACCGCTGGCACTACATCTCCCTAATGTGCGCCAAGGCGGACGGGACGCTCGACCAACCCAGCGAGAAGCTCCGCGACCAGATGCTATCAGTTCATCTGGGCCTCACGCCTGTCGAGATGGCGCAGGTAAAGGGGCGCTTGATGGACGTGGAGTTGATCGCGGAAGACTGGGACATCATCAACTGGGAAGACAAGCAGAGTTCTGATGCGACTGGGGCCGCTCGAAAGAGAAGGCAACGCGCAAGAGAGAAGCTCGCTAAAGAAGAAGAATTAAGAAATAAGAATAAAGAACAGAATGTGACAGTCACGGGACAGTCACGGGACATCAAAAAGGAAGAGACAGTAGAGAGAATCTGGAAGCTTTTCCCCAAGAAGGTGGCCAAAGCCAAGTGCGTTAAGAAGTTAGAACGGCTCGACACTGTCACGTTGGGTTTGATTGAGAAGGATCTCCGCGCCCGCGTCTGGCCCACCGAGACGCGCTACATCCTGAACCCAGAAACCTACATAAACCAAGAGCGCTGGCTCGACGAGGTCTCCACGCCAGAGCAGAAGGAGGAGGATCTCTATGTCTAGAAAGCCAGCCGACAGCGAGTTCATGCAACTCGAAGACTTGGACGTCAACTCATCGCTTGAGGGATTTCAGAACGTCTTCAGCGCAGGCGAGTTCACGGAGCAGGTTCTGGACTTCCGCCAGCACGGCGTCAACAGGGGCGCATTCTTCCCCTTCTGGGACAGGGAGGGCGACAAGTTCGCTCTACGCCCGCGTGAAGTGACGATCCTGTTCGGCAGTCGCGGCTCCTACAAGTCCACCGTCGCCAACTATCTAGTCGCCGACTACGTCATGCACAAGATCAAGGCGGGGTACATCAGCTACGAGATGGACACCCCGTACCTGTTAAGCCTGATGTGCGATCAGTTGGCGGGTACGAAAGACACTCCGTCCACGTTTGCCGCTAAATGTTTGGACCTCATGAATGATTACCTCTACGTCATCAACGAGATGGTTGATAAGCCACACGCCGCTATCGCGAAGGTCAATCACATGCTGAAGCAGGGGTGCAAGTTGATCGTGCTGGACTGTCTCCAGAGGATCACGATGCCCATGAATGACCTCAATCTGGAGCGAGACTTCGTGGTCGAGTTGACCAACCTAGTCCGCACTCACAACGCCCACCTGATTCTCGTTCACCACTCGCGGAAGACGGGTCACTCGGACGGGGACAACCCGCGTCCAGTGATTGATGACCTGAAGGGGTCCGGCGGCTTGGCCGATAACGCTATGAACGTAATTGCCTGCTGGTCGAACAAGAAGAAAAAGGACAGGCAGTTCTGGCTGGAGAACGGATCTGCCCCCCGAGATGACGACGTTGATCTTCTGGCCCAGCCGGACGTCACGATCATGGTGAAAAAGCAACGCCTGTCTGGCTTTGAATCAAACATAGGGCTGTGGCGCACAGATGCCAGAGCCTTCCACACGAAGAGCGGTAAGCCGTTTGTTTACAGGCCGGAACTGGAGGGGTGATGGAGGAAGAGCGTTTTGCAATGAATATAAGAGCGGCGGGGGAGCAGATGCGCACTGCCGAGGAGGAGATCTCTCGGGCGGAGGCAATGGAGAAGATGCTGTACGCCAAGTCCATGGTCAGAGCAGAGGGTGAGGGCAACAAGACAGCCGCCGCCCAGATGAGATTCGCAGACCTAGATGGGGATGTTTACAACGCCCGCGTCAACAGGGGTGTCGCCAAGGGAATGCTCGCGGCGGCGAAGGCTGAGTTCAGAGCCTGCGAAATTGAGTTCGAGCAATGGCGCTCGCAGAAAGCAAGTAATCGCCTAGAGAGGAGGGCATACAACGCATGAGGGAAGAGAGGAAAGCGGTGACGTGTCGCCTGAATATGAAGGCGCTCAAGTCATTACAGATCTTGGCACGGAAGCAAAAGAAACCCCTGAACTCGATCCTAATCGAGGCCATCAACGAAGTGCTGGAGAAGCATGGGAGGAGGGCCATTGCAACGGAGGGCGTGATCGGGAGGCCTGTTAAGAAGTGAAGGGCCGCACTCCAACGTCTGATGAGAAAAAGTGGATGGACGATGTCGCTTCACTGGGTTGCATCGTTTGTCGGAGAGAGGGCCACGGTGAAACCCCTGCTGAAATTCACCACTTGGACGGTAAGACAAAGGTGGGTGCGCACTTTCACATCATCCCCCTTTGTTATCACCACCACCGTCAGGGCAGTGACATTCAGCAGTTCACTAGCAGGCACCCATACAAGCGCAGATTCGAGGAGCGGTATGGGCCTGAGATGGAACTGATGTTCATCGTTGAGGAACTGGTAATGACACTCAGGGAGGAGAGGAATGAAGGTAAAGCTTACTAGGCAGGACATCCACAAGGCTGAGTGCTTGGGGCGTGACACGGTTGCTATCTGCGAAAAGCTCATGGGGTTTAACCCGAGGCTGGAGAACGAAAGGCAGTCTCGGGAACGCGCAAACATTCTGGGCTTCAAGGCAGAGATTGCTATAGCGCGATTGTATGACTTGCAACTTCCCGAGTTGAACATTGTTAGCGACGGCGGCTTGGATCTCTGGATCGGTGACCCGCGTCGGACGATGTATTCGATTGACTCTAAGTGGACGGCAACGAACGAGTTGATTTTTGACTCGATGGAAAAGTTTCAGTCGCACTTTTCTGTTGGTGTCACCAGCGTCACGGAAGACGTCATGGAGATACACGGTTTCGTTTCTCGGGAGAAGTTCGAGAGGGACTCCGTGAAGAAGGATTACAAGTACGGGCCGCGACTGGTTATGCCGCTGTCTGACTTAGCGCCGCCAGAGCAACTGTGGAGGCTAGTCATGAGTGAAAAATTTAAAGCAGAGGAAGAAGTATGAGGGAGAAGGAAGCGCTGAAGAAGCTTGAGTCTTATGTACTCAAGACTTACGGGGAGCATTACGCAAAGAATGGATTGCAGGCAATCGATCTGATTATTGCTAACGGCTACGGCATCGAACACGCCATGGCCTGCGTCATTAAGTATGCGTCACGGCTGGGCAAGAAGGAGGGGGCAGATGTGGAGCACGACATCATGAAGATCTGTCACTACGGACTGCTCGCACTGGTCGCGCTAGAAAAAAAAGGGGGCGGGGAAAATGGCTAAAAAACCAGAGACCAAAGCGCCACAGAATCTTGAGCGCCTGATGGGGATGGGGCTGGTGACGTTCACGGCTGAAGAGCTAGTCCACAAGATGCACATACCGATGAGTGAGGTGCGGCTGATGATCTATCTGGGCATCCAGACAGACAGGCTGAGAGTCGCGATTCAGATGGGTAAATACGGCAGGGAAAACACGCTTTACGAGTGTGTCACTTGGCGACGGGAATGGATGAGCAAGCCATGGAGGGCAAGCGATGGTGAACTCGCGGCGTAAGGGACTGAACTTCGAGAGGGAGATCGTCAACCAGCTACGGGCTGAACTGGGGAAGATCGTGGACGAGCCGATCAAGCGGATCCTCGATCAGTACAGGGAGAACAGCCTGCCCGATATCTTCGTGCCGCCGTTCGCGATTGAGTGCAAGAGGTATGCGAGGGGAGGGATGTACCACCAAGAGTGGTGGGATCAGGTAGTCGTTGCGGCAGACGAGCACAGCCTGATTCCCGCGCTGGTCTACAGGTTTGATCGACAGCCAACGCACTGCGTCGTGCCGCTGTACGCGATCAATCCAGATTTTCCACGGACCAACGACTGCAAGGCGGTGATCGACTGGTTCGACTTCATCATGATAGTAAGGGAAGCGATTGCATCCCGCTGAACTGCGGGTGATTTCGATGCAGGCCGCAGAGCATCTAAGATACCCCGACATCAAGGCCTATCTAGAGGAACAACTGGCTCCAGAATTTCAAGATCTGGCGATGAAATTGTGCCTGATTTTCGTGTGCTCACGCATCTGTGAACTGTCAAGTCTGGAAGAGAGAAGGGAGGTCATCGATACTTATCCTGAAGACGATGGGCTTCTGATAGGCATTCGAGACGAAGTGAAATTCGGGGTGCAAAGGTTTTGGAAGCGTCGTCACCCACCGCAACAGAGGATTTCTGATGACCGAGGCCGCGCACGTTTTGGAGCGCAGGGACAATGTCGTGTTCCTGCACAGAGAGGGATGGACTTTCTTTGAGGAAAAGTCCCCCGAGATCGAGGGACTGTACTTGGTTTACGGAAGCTCCGACAACGGCGATTGGTACGGCTTATTCGATATGGTCGAAGACAGTTTGGTGGGAGAAGTGGACGAGCCTAATCCGTGGCCCGTCGCATTTCTTCGAGTACCTTCCCCTCCCGCAATTTAATTTGCAGGAGTTCGAGGGCGTAGGCAGGCATTGGGCAAAAGCCCTTTGTGTCTTCGCCTCGGAGCCAGTTCTTCACCGTCCCAGATGGGGCGTTGAGTAGCTCGCAGATCTCCGGTCGAGTAAGACCGTGTTTCTTCACAAGATTACGCAACTTCCGGTTGTTACTGGCGGTGTAGCTTAGCTGTCTCTTCTCAGGCACGAACGCCCCATCTCCCAGCGACTCATAGATACGAAGGTATCTGCTGAGCCTATGCTGTGGGATGTTAGAGGCGGTTACAAGAGATCTGATACTCCACCCGTTACGGCGTTTCTCAGCAAGCGCCTTCACTTCTGGCGCGGTAATACCTTCAATCACGTCGCAGTTCCTCCAAGCTAGAGGGGGTGCGGCGATCAGACATAGCCTTGCAGAACTTGTCCCAGATCCACGAAAGGCTGGGGTATTGCTCCAGCCACTGATGGATTTCCTTCCGCTCATTTTTACCTCGGATGTAGTACCGATTGTCATCGGAATAGCTATACCAGAAGTCATGCTTCTGGATTAGGTCGAAGAATTGAAACTCTTTTTCTTCCATGAGATTAACCTCCTATTGTGTAGGCCTCAAAGGCCACAAAACAAAGATGTAAAACGAGGACCGTCAGCAAGGCGATCCAGTGCTCACCAAGCTCATTCATTGCATTCGGCCCTCTATTGTTTCGCCCAAAGATTCAGCGCACTGGTTGAGAAGCATCACCCAGTCTTCGATGATTTCCTTCTGGGCTTCGGGAGACATGTCGCAAAACGTAGAGTCAGCGTTGAATCCAAGGTGACCCATCCGCGTGGACAGGTCGGCAACTAAGTACCCAAAGATCGCATTCTCTGGCATGTCCTCTTCACTCAAAAATTTACTCATGTGATGTCCACTCCGCTGGCTTCAAGATCATCAAGCTTGGCACCGAGGAACGTGAGAATCGCGATTGCCTGTCTCTGCTTGTTCTGATCTGAATCAGCTTGCAGAGTCGCGATGGCGGCTTCCGCCGCTTGCTCGTACTGGCCTGCGCCATTGAAGATCACGTCGAACTGATCGCTCGGCCTAACGCCGTCGAAGTCGATTACTTTTCCCATGACTATTCCTCCACGAAAGTTAGGTCGAATCCCCAGTAGGTCTCACAGAAACCCCAAGGCGGGATGATTCCCCCGCTAAGGATTTCCAGAGACTTAGACATTCCCCAATTCATTGGCCCGCACTCCCAGACCACTTGCCAGCCGCTGGTGTAGCCGCGAACTTGACTCTCCTCGGGCGAGTAGATTTGCACCTCGCCGCTTGGGTCTTCTCCCGCTTCGAGATAGTCCATAACGATGGCGTTATAGAGTTCGTTAGCGGCGTCCTCTACTGACTCTAGGTTGTGCCAATCAATTGCGTCGATGTGCTTCATGACTGAAACTCCTTTATCAGCTTCGCTAGTGGATCCGGCAACTGACTGACCTCAACGATCTGGAAACCGGCGGGGGAATAAACCCCCACCTTTCCGTCGTCTCTGATCTCAAGGGTTGCCCCTTCGACTTCGATGAATCTGTCTTCACTCATTTCTGAAGCTCCTCCAGTCCGTCTGGCACTTCGCCGGTTGCAAACACGTCGATTGCGGATATCTGGGCAATTGTGTCAGCCAGCCGCTGACGCGCCGCTTTGGTTTCAATCTGCAACCAGCACTGGGAGTAGATGTCTTTGAAGATCTCGTCTTCACTAAAGCCATCGCCTATCAGCATTACGATTCGATCTGTCACTGGTTGGTTTAAATTTACTGGCGCTAACAAACTCATGATGCGGCCCTCTTCAGTTGGTAAAGTTGATCCCACAGCAGTCCATCTTTGAACTTGCTAGTGCAGTGATCTTGGGAATCGTCTTTGTTGAGAACAGTGAGAAGCACCCAGTTTTCATCCCTGAAAATCTCGTTGGCGTAGTCGAGTGCTTCAAGCTTGGTGGGGAATCTCATTGCGCGGAATGGTGTGTGGTTCATCTTGACTTTCCAAAAGCCAACACCATCCTTGTCGCGATTCCAGTAAACGAGGAGTGCCGGTATCATGATCTGGCCCCCCCGTAGCGGAACGCTCGGCGAGAGTCGCCGTGCTCCAGCATCATTGCGTCATAGGCATCCGCGATCTCAACCATCTCTGGCTCACGCACATCGACTGACGGTCGGTAGCCGTCACGGGCCTCAGTGCGCATTGCGTCCAAGCAATGGAACGCGGTGTTGTTCCTGATGAGTCGAGTGAGACGCTCAACCTTCGGCTTTTCCTCGTACCTCCAGACGCGGTCATCGAATCCGTAGTCTGTGATGGTTCCACGGCCCCAGTTGGTCGAGGAGCCGCCCGCTTCCATGGCTATGCGCCCAGTGAAGTTCTTGCTTGTCTCGACGTACTTGTCGGCTCGGAAACAGCCAGTCTCGAACATGGCCTTTCGCTCATCGAAGCTAAACGCTCCCA
>WLWG01002847.1_pt1 | contig 12563 bp, 10 predicted proteins | sample 6712871 | NCBI WGS metagenome assembly WLWG01 (sample SAMN12718693, study PRJNA515312) | sponge metagenome | isolation source: marine sponge | host: Mycale hentscheli | place: New Zealand: South Island, Marlborough, Capsize Point | collected 2003-05-01 | reverse complement strand
CCTTACCGTTTCGTATGCCGCAGCGTGCGAAACAACTCGATAATAATGATTTAATGCCAAGTAGTAATAAACCGCGCAAAGCGCGAGGTATTTGCTTATTTGGCAATGAAATTTCTACCGGTGAAGAGCTTTGGTTTAGCAATGATGATATGCGTACCCATGCCCTGATTTTTGGTTCTACCGGTAGTGGTAAAACAGAAGCGTTAATTTCGTTTGCTTATAATTCATTACTGCATGGCAGTGGCTTTATTTATGTGGATGGAAAAGGGGATAATTCACTGTATGCCAAGATTTTTTCTATGGTGCGCAGTATGGGACGCGAAGATGATTTATTGCTAGTTAACTTCATGACCGGCGCGCGGGATATTGTTGGTCCGCAGGAAAAACGATTATCCAACACACTCAATCCATTTTCTACCGGCTCATCCAGCATGTTGTCGCAATTGGTGGTGAGCTTGATGGATTCGGCTTCGCAAACACCTGATGGTGATATGTGGAAAGGTCGAGCTATTTCATTTGTCGAAGCCTTGATGAAAATTTTAGTGTATATGCGTGATGCGGGGGCTATTTTGTTAGATGCCAACACGGTGCGTAACTATTTTCATTTGGAACGTTTGGAATCGATTGTGCTTGATAAGCAATTTCCGCGTGATGATCAAGAGCCCGTGAGTTTGGAAGATGTGCCTGAGGTTGTGTTAGAACCGATTAAGAACTTTGTGTTTAACTTGCCAGGTTACAATAAAGAGCGTAAAGGCAAGCAAGTGTCACAAGTGTTGGAACAACACGGGTTTATTACCATGCAGCTAACCCGTGTATTTACCTCACTGGCGGATACGTATGGTCACATTATACGTACGAATTTGGCAGAAGTGGATTTTAAAGATGTAGTGTTGAATCGACGCATCTTAGTTGTGTTGTTACCAGCATTGGAAAAATCTCCTGATGAATTGTCTAATTTGGGGAAAGTTATCATTGCGTCGCTCAAGGCGATGATGGCCGCTGGTTTGGGTGAGGAAGTGCAGGGCGATTATAAAGATGTGATTGAGCGCAAGCCGACCAATGCGGCGACGCCTTATTTATGTATTTTAGATGAATATGGATATTACGCGGTACAAGGGTTTGCCGTTGTGCCGGCGCAAGCACGTTCTTTAGGATTTTCTGTTATTTTTGCTGGGCAAGATTTACCGGCTTTTCAAAAAGCCTCTAAAGAAGAAGCCGCGTCTATCGGGGCGAATACCAATATTAAAATTTGTATGAAATTAGAAGATCCGACTGAAACTTGGGAATTTTTTACCAAAACCGCCGGTGAAGCCTATGTGACCAAAGTCGATTCTTTTCAAACCAAAGATACCAATATTTCCAACAGTTATTTGGATACCAAAAGTGCTTCATTTGAAAAACGAGCGCGGATTGATTTGTTGGATTTGAAAGATCAAACTGAAGGAGAAGCGCATATTTTCTTTCGTGCGAAAATTTTGCGTGTCAAATTATTTTACGCCAATCCAAAACCGGTCAAACGATTAAAATTGAATGAGTTTGTTAAAGTCGAAACACCACCGGATCAATTGTTGATAGACATGCAAACGCGTATGGAACAATTTTCTAAGTTGATTGCCAGCGGTGATATAACAATAGTTGCTGATGACGTTGCCAATGAAGATATTTCACTGATTGCCGATACCATTCATGAAAATGAAGTGATAGCGCCGATTGAACGTGGGGTGGCGGCATTGATGGCATTCCACTCACGTAATGAACCTGAATCGCTTGAAGAATTTTTTGAAGATGAGCCGGAAGGGGAAATTAACATCTTCATGCCGTTGCAAAGAGTGCCTGGCTTAGAACCTATCTTGGCGGAAGATGTTGAACAGTTTAGTCAACCGTTGCTGGCCTTAGGTCCAACACGCACGCAATTGAGCTCGGTTGAAAAATTGTCGGGTAAATTGGATAAACATGCCAATAAAATAGCCACCGAAATTGTTAAAGATTTTCAATTTGCGACTCATTATCCTCCTGATACGCTCGATGATCTTTCCAGTGATGAATTAACAAATATTATTAACCAGTTATCAGACGCTATCAGTACAGAACGCCAGACGACCAGCGGCAGTGTGGTGGATTAAGATAAATTGAATCGAAAAGGCTTGATTTTAAGTAAAAAATTAGCGTTAATGGCAGGTCACGAATAGCAAGACGTTTAATTGTGATGGCGAAGTTATCCTCTATTTGTCAAATGATAGGCCTGAAAGGAGGTTTTTTATTATTGGCAATGGTTTTGTTGGTTGCCTGTCAATCAAACAGTCGATATACCAGCAAAGCAGAACTCGATCGGTACGGTGTGAGCCCAGCGAAAGCTCGGGAATTGGAACGCCATTTAGCCAAACGACATATTAAAATCATTCGTGTTGGCGAAGATTATTTAATTAGTTTGCCTAACAGCCGATTGTTTTACGGACCGTCGCCACGCATTCAATGGGAGGCGTATCGGGATTTAAATTTAATCGCTGAATATTTACATCAGTTTAGTAAAATCACGGTTATGGTGGTCGGTCATACCGATGATGCGCAAACCGAAGATCGTAATTTGGCTTTATCGCGGGCACGAGCACAAAATATTGCCGATTACTTATGGTCGCAAAATATTGATACTCGGGTACTGAAAGCTAAGGGTCAGGGCAGTCAAAATCCTATTGCTACCAATGTGGTTGCGCAAGGGCGAGCGGATAATCAACGTGTTGAAATTATTTTTCGAAAATTAATGGTGTAGTGACGATGGGATATACACACATTGAAGAAAGAAAATTAAATCGGTTTTTCTTCCGTGATAAGTTTCGCAGCACTTTGGCTTTTTTGACGATGTCGCTGATACTTTCGGTAGTTTTGATTGTTGCAATTGTGTTTTGGCGGATGACTCAAACAACGCCTGATTTTTACGCGACCAGTGGGATGGCAGCGCCCATTTTATTGGATGTATTGGCGCAGCCTAATTTAGGTTCAGAACCATTGTTACCTCCGGATCGGCCAGAGGAAACGGGATTGAAAGATTTAAATTTTTAGCAAGGCGTTGCATGATGATAGACGAGGTGTTTTATGGCAAAAGAACCGGCTATTGAGCAACAAGGGGTGATTGCCGTTGCTTTGCGCCGGCAATTTTACAAAGACAGTTATCGACGAGTGATGACGGTCTTGTTGTTATCAATTTTTTTGAATTTTATTTTGGGTGGCATTTTTATTTATGTGATAATGAATCCGCCAGAACCCAAGTATTTTGCGACAACTGTCAATGGTCGGATCACGCCATTATTCCCATTGAATCAGCCTAACCAATCAGATTCGGCTGTGTTACAATGGGCCAATCAAGCCGCCATTGCAGCATTCACGTATAATTTTGTTAATTATCGGAAAGAGTTGCAGGCGGCTTCTGGTTTTTTTACACCCCAAGGTTGGGCGGAATTTTTGCGAGCATTGGAAGCTTCTAATAATTTGGATGCAGTGATAGCGAAAAAATTAGTTGTCTCAACGGTTGCGACAAGAGCACCCATTATTTTACAAAAAGGTGTTCTTAATGGACGCTACTCTTGGCGGGTGCAAATGCCTATTTTGGTCACTTACCAAAGCGCCAGTGAGTTTAGCCAGCAAACGAATGTGGTGACCATGTTGATCACCCGAGTATCGACTCTAAATTCGCCTCGTGGGATTGGTATCGCGCAATTTATTGTAGGACCGGCAAGTGGGATCGACAGTTAGTTATGATATTAAGTGTAATAATAATGATAGGTCTTTTTGTGCTGGGTGTGCCTGTTGCCCATACTGGGCAAGCCTCCCAAGCTGAACAATTGCGTCAGCTTCAGCAATTGCAACAGTTGCAGCAATTGCAACAACAGCAAGTATTAGAACAATTATCCGCTGAATCACAAACAGAGCAAACCACGAATCCTCCCCCCCCTCCGAATTTTGAATCCAATGGTGCTTTGCCACCGACATTACCAATACCTCCCGGTACTGTAGCGACTCAGCCAGCAGCGTCAGCTCAATCAGGGCAAAATCCGCCACCGCGACGCATCGTGCCGGAAATTGATTCAAAATCAGCTGTGGATGAAGCCGCGTTTCGCGAAACGTTGCGGGATACCTTTCCATTAACGCCAGAGCAAATTTTGCGCTTACGAGAAATTTATCAAGCCACGCAATTTGCCGAGCAAATTACTCCCGGCACGCCGCCAAGACCGATAGCGACTTCACAAATGGTTAATTTGGAACCGGGCGCAACACCGCCGGTGATTCGACTGGCTCAAGGATTTGTATCCAGTTTGGTGTTTATTGATTCCACCGGTGCGCCCTGGCCAATTGCTTCTTATGATTTAGGCGATCCAGTCTCATTTAATGTTCAATGGGATAAAACCAGTAATATGTTGATGATCCAAGCCAACAAATTGTATACCTACGGTAATTTGGCGGTACGGTTACGCGATTTGAATACGCCGGTCATGTTAACTTTGGTGCCAGGGCAAAAAGCGGTCGATTACCGGGTTGATTTGCGAATGCAAGGTCATGGGCCAAACGCGCTTCAAATACCTACGGGCACTGGATTACCAGCACATGCCAATGAAGTGTTGTTGCAAGTGCTTGATGGGGTGCCACCGCCTAATGGTAAACGACTGACCATCGAAGGTGGTCATGCTGAAGCTTGGGAAAGAGATAATAAAATTTATTTGCGAACACGATTGACCATTTTATCACCGGGGTGGATTGCGACAATGGCCAGTGCTGATGGGATGCGGGCCTATGAATTACCCAAAGCTCCGGTATTATTAGTGTCCCATCATGGCAAAATCAATCAGTTGCGAGTAGAGGGGTTGTAGCATTATGGCGCAAATGATTAAGAATTTAGGCCGACTGTTTAGTGATACCCGAGCGCGGTTGATTATTTTATTAACCTTATTTTTTGTCGTGTTGGCAATTGGAATTGGGTTGTATAGCTTAGGCAAAAGTGGATCGGATGAAGTAAGTGCTCAGCTGCAAGCTGGTGGGCAGTCAGTACGATCTGTCCCGGGCGCATTAGATCCAACCGAACAATATGCTGAATTGCAGGAAGAGCAAAATATTCGTCAAGCTGAACGGGCAAAAGAGACAGGTGAGAGTGCGATTCCAACCATCATTCAATCGTATCGATTTGGGGAAGGTGAGTTTATCGATCCAGACGATGCCGATGCCGGTGCCGGGTTTGTCAGTTTAACCCAGTTGGAAAGCGAAGGAGGACTTGCCAGAGATTTATGGTTAACTCGCTTAGCACAATCCAATTGCGATCCGCAGATGGCAACCGCAGCCTTGGCACAAGGGGCGAGTATGGCGGATTTGGCAGAAATTTGCACTTGTCCACGGTTATTGGAAATTGGGTATACCTTGAAAGAATTAAAACCTGTGTGTGATTGTACGGGATTTAAAGCGCTGGGTTTAGGTCCTGACGAATTAAGTGAAGCAGGTTATTCTGTGTTTGAATTGTTTCGCTGTGGATTTGATGCTTGTTCAATGCAAAGTTCTGGCTTTTCAGCGAATGATTTATATGCGGCTGGTTATACCTCCGGTGAATTACGTGGGGCGGGTTTTAGCGCGGCCGATATTCAAAATGCAATTGGATTACCGGCCGGTGTTACTGCCGCTGATGTTCGTGCGGCAGGTTGTACACCGGAAGAATTGCGGCGCTTGCGACAAGCCGGTGTTAGCGCGGCTGCGATTCGTAAAATTTCAGGGTGCAGTGCGGAAGATTTGCGTGCTGCTGGATTTACCGCAGACGAGTTAAAGGCTGCAGGGTTTAGTGCCGCGGAATTAAGAAATGCTGGGTTTACTGAGGATGAATTAAAAGCCGCCGGATTTAGTGCTGCGCAATTGAAAGCGGCCGGGTTTGTTTCACCAGGAGCAGAGCTTCAATTACCGTCTGGGATCAGTGCAGATGATTTGCGTAATATGGATTGTTCACCCGCCACATTACAGCGATTGCGTGATCAAGGTGTGAGTGCCGCAGCCATTCAACGCTATACAGGGTGCAGCGTAGGTCAATTACGCGCAGCCGGTTTTACAGATGTTGAAATGGCCGGTGTCGAAGGGGATCCACTGGCAAAATTACGTGAAGCTGGATGTACCGTAGAAGCCATTCGGCAAGCGCGCGAGGCTGGGATCAGTGCAGCACAAATTCGACAATTGCTAGGCTGTAGTGCTGAAGCCATGCGGGCTGCAGGGTTTAGTGCCGCGGAATTAAAAGACGCGGGTTTTAGTGCGGCAGAATTAAAAAATGCGGGTTTTGGTGCAGACGAATTAAAAGCTGCGGGCTTTAGCGCTGAAGAATTAAAAGCTGCGGGTTTTAGCGCTGCTGAGTTGAAAGCGGCAGGTTTTTCTCCGCGTGAATTAAGAGATGCGGGATTTTCAGCCGATGAATTAAAGGCCGCGGGTTTTAGTGCGGCAGAATTAAAAGCTGCGGGTTTTAGTGCGCAAGAATTAAAAGCCGCAGGCTTTCCACTGGACGAATTAAAAGCCGCTGGTTTTAATGCCGCACAATTGCGAGAGGCAGGTTTTTCTCCACAAGAATTGACAGCTGCTGGTTTTTCTGTGGATGAATTACGTGCGGCTGGATTTACCAATGAAGATTTACAACGTGCCGGGGTGTTAGCACCCTTAGCGCCGCAAGCACAAGTGGCGGGTTTAGCGGCCGAACAGCAGGTTGTGCCGGTGGTGCCACCGACTGCGTTAACATCACCGGGGGCTACAGAATTGGTGGCTGTCAGTGATCAAGAGTTGGACACTATTTTAGCGCAACAAGCACAAATCATTAGTGAACAACAATTAGAACAAGATATTCAACAGCGACGTGGATTAATGGCCGGTCAGGCTGGTCAATTGATTAGTACTTGGTCAACACCACCCACTCAATTTTTTGCTGAAGGAACACCGCCAACAGAAATAGCTTCTGACGGTACAGGTATGGGAGGAGGCCGTGATGGTAATGGACAAATGGGAGGTGAAGATGGACAGACCCAGTCGGCAGTACTGATTAGCGCGGGTGATATTTTATTTGGTGTACTTAATACCGCAGTTAATAGTGATGAACCAGGTCCGATATTAGCTACCATCGTTGCCGGTGAATTAAAAGGAGCCAAATTAATTGGATCGCTTTCATTGCCAACCGATGGGCAAAAAGTGATTTTAAGTTTTAATACGATGTCGATTCCTAATGCGCCCAGAACGATTTCGATCAATGCGGTTGCTGTTGATCCAGAAACAGCGCGCACCGCTTTATCCAGCCGTACAAACAACCACTATTTATTGCGATATGGTTCATTATTCGCTGCAGCATTCTTGCAGGGATTTGGACAAGCTTTTAACGTTAAGGGAACAACCATTGAAATCGATGGTGTTAGTATTGCCACCGAAAATATCGGACGGACATTAAGTGAAAATGCAATCATTGGATTGTCCACGGTGGGTGAACGTTGGGGTGATCAATTGGATCCGATTTTTAATCGACGACCGACTGTACAAGTGTTCTCAGGCACTGCGTTGGGAATTTTATTCACTCAGGATGTTGCACAACCTGATTTTCAAATAGGGTAGCGTGATGGCAGATGAAGAAGATAAAGTAACTCGAGAAGAAGAGTATCAATTGGTTGAACCGGAGCAAACCGAGCAAACAGATGTGTTTGGTGTGCAAAGCAGTAGCAATAAAGTTGATTTTAAATCAATCTTGGAAAGCCCAATGCGTAAACGGATATTGTTGGTGTTGGGCATTGTGGTGTTAATTTTTATTGTGTATAAGTTACTAGGCTTGTTTTTTTCACCCAGCCAGGGACCTGCATCAATTACCATTCCAGAAGTTCCTAGATCTCAAACGAGAGTGATTGAAGAGCCAACCCCTGTAGCGCAGACATTCACCCCTGCATCAACGTCGACGATGGATTCTGCCACTGAGTTGGAAGCCCTTAAACGGCGACTGCAAACCATGGAACAAAATGGGTTACGGACTCACGAAGATGTCTCGCAGGTTGCTAACACATTATCTACGGTGGCAAAAACATTGGAACATTTAGATAATAAAGTTTCGCAATTGAGAGTGTCTTTGGCCAATTTATCGGATCAATTTGATCAACAGAAATATCAATTATCGCAATTGCAAGAACAACACAAACCAACGGAAACTACAGAATCCAAAGTTGCTGAACGCCCACAAAAAACAGTGTTTCACATCCAAGCAATTATCCCTGGGCGAGCCTGGCTAAAGAGTAACAATGGGACTACACTTACCATAAGCGAAGGACAGACCATTCCGGGAATGGGGCAAGTGAAAATTATTGACCCTATTCAAGGACGAGTGGTATTGTCCTCCGGGCAGTTGATTGAGTACAGCCCGACAGAAAGTTAGTTCGAGGTACCGAGGTAAATCATGGCAGACGCAGTACAGATGCTAACAAATTTGGCGAGTGTGCAGCCAAATTTATACAAGTTAGTCACAGGTGCCGCTTATGTGATTGGACTCGCATTCATTTTTCGTGCGTTATATCATTTAAAAATCTATGGTGAATTACGTACCATGATGGCGTCCCAGACAGGATTAAAGGAACCGCTGGCGTATCTGTTCGTGGGTACAATGCTTTTGTATTTGCCAACTGGCTTTAGCACAGTAATGCAAACAGCGTTTGGATATGATAATGTGCTGGCCTACACAGATTGGCGTACCACCAGTGGCTCGATTACCGGTCCTGGAGGGGTAGCTATTTTAAGATTGGTGCAACTGGTTGGTGCAATTGCTTTTGTCAAAGGATGGATGATTTTGGCTCGGTCAGCTGGACAAGGTGGCGGAGCGCAAGGTAATACAACCGGTAAAGGCTTGACGCATATTTTTGGAGGCGTTGCTGGGATGAATATTGTTGGAACTGCCAATGTGATTTCTAGCACATTGGGAGTATCGTTTTTTTAGATGCGAGGATAAGATAATGAATCAAGTTAATGAGAAGTATTTATGGACTTCGATAAAAAATAAAAGCAATAACTTGATGAGGCGGTGTGGCTTGCTAGGGTTGCAAATTGTTCTATTGATAGGCATATTTTCTGCAAGCGCTTATGCTGGTACGAGTCTCAATATTGGTGATATTGCCAGCAATGTGTTGAAATCTTTTGAGAATTTAGCGAGATTGATCACGGCGGCTTCATATTTAGCGGGTCTTGGGTTTGCCATTGGTGCAATTATGAAATTTAAACAGCATAAAGACAATCCAACTCAAATTCCGATTGGTACCCCGATTGCTTTGGTATTTATTGCGGCGGCGCTATTGTTTTTACCTTCTATTTTGGGTGTAACCGGTCAAACTGTATTTGGTGGTGGAACGGTTGCTGGTGCAGAGGGTACGGTATTTAAATAATAAAATGGTAAATTATTTTGAGGTTGTAATGAAGTGAAACAGATTACAGAAAATTTGCAATTACTATGGCTGAAAGTAGTGAGTGGTTTGTCAACAAAACAATGGCTTGTTATGTTACCGATGACGTTTTTCTTAAGTGTGTTGTTTGTGGAGGCTCACGCTGCGAGCGATTTGGGCTCTATCGCTGGTAATGTCATAACCACTTTTACTAATTTAGCGAAATTGATCACGGCGGCTTCGTATTTAGCGGGCCTTGGATTTGCCATCGGTGCAATTATGAAATTTAAGCAGCACAAAGACAATCCGACCCAAATTCCAATTGGTACCCCGATTGCCTTGGTGTTTATTGCGGCGGCTTTGTTATTTTTGCCCTCCATTTTAGGAGTGACCGGTATGACCATCTTTGGTGGTGACGGTGGAACAGTGGCTAAACCAGAAGGCATAGTTTTTACATAAGCATGACAATAAGCGTTAAGTCGCAATTGCTCTATTATTTCAGGTGGGGGAATTTTATTTGCAGTCATTATCGTTGAGAGCCGAGCCTGGTAAATGGCAACATTTTGCAGCACGAAAAGTCGATGAGGCTTTTCGTGTCTTTGCGGAAAAAGTGTTCAAACGCGATCAATACACGTGCCAATTTTGTGGTTTCCAAGCCAAAGATTATCAAGAAGTGATCAACCTTGATAACAATTATCAAAACAATAAATTATCTAATATGGTGACCTCCTGTTGTTTTTGCGCGCAGTGTCAATTTGTAGAGTCGGTTGGTGCGGGTGATTATGGGGGGGGCACATTGATTTTTTTGCCGGAAATGTCTCAAGCTGAGCTTAACAGTTTTTGTCATGTGGTGTTTTGCGCCATTACCAATGACACGGGTTATAAAACCAGTGCACAATCGGCTTATCGCAGTTTAAAATTTCGGTCACAAGCTTTGGAACAAAAGTTCGGGGATGGCTCCAGCAATCCAGCAATTTTTGGACAGCTATTAATTGATGCTGGGGTGGTACAGGATGACGCGAAAGTAGTGCAGATTTTTCAAGATATTCGTTTGTTGCCTTCGCGAGCTAAGTTTAAAAAACAAATAGAAAGTTGGGCGCTAGAAGCGTTGGATGAATTGTCAAAAGAATCATAGCAATGAGTAAATGGGTAAATTCTTTTTTTGATACGCTGGATGTTTTCATTGCCTGGTTGAGCACATCACTAGGACAAACCACCGAATCTTATTGTGAATTAGAGACAGCCGATAGTGCCACCGTGTTGGTGGCGCACGATGGATCGTTGGTATCGGTAGTGAAAATTCACGGTGCAACGGCCTTAGTAGGCAGTGAAGAATTTGAACGGATGACCAATGGCATTGCTTTAACGTTGCAAACCGTCATGTCGCGTCCGGGTCATTCGGTACAAGTTCACTTTAATTATGACCATGAAAGTATTAAACAAACGATTCAAGAAATCTTTACTCCAGCGAAATTAACCGCTGAGCGTTTGAATTTAGCCTTGGATGATTTATTCAACGAGCGAGTCAACTTTTTATCCAAATATTGCGCGGATGAACAAGTTTATTTCGTCTTGTGGACCAAACCTGTGTCATTGACTAAAGAACAATTGAAAGCGGCGACTAAAGACAAACTCAAATACATTCGTGACAATCATATTCCACCGTTTAAAAACACACAAAGTTTGCTGGCGGCTATTCCGGATTTGCGCAATGCACACGATGCGTTTGTGCGGTCACTGATCAGTGATTTTAATTCATTGAATTTAACCACTGAATTATTAGAAGTTCATGATGCGATTCATGCCATGCGAATGAGTGTCGACCCTGATTTCACTGATCGCCAATGGCGTGCATCGTTACCGGGTGATCAAATTTCTGTACGTGAAGTCAACCAATTTCGTGGAGATGTATCGGATTTATTGTGGCCATCGTTGGCTAAACAGATTTTACCGCGAGATGCTGAAAATTTAGATTTGCGCACGGTTCGTATTGGCAATCGAATTTATGGCAATGTATTTATCGATTTATTTCCTAAAGACTTGCGACCGTTTATTACTCTATTTTCTCGGGTGTTGAATTCAAAAGTGCCTTGGCGAATTTCATTCATGATCGAAAGTGAAGGATTGTCTACCATTCGCTTCAAAGGTTTATTGTCTTCGATTTTGAGTTTTAGTTCTACCTACAATCGGTTGATCAGTGATGCGACTAATTTATTAAAATACATTGATATTAACACCGATGATGCAGTGGTGCGGCTACGAGTGACGGCATCCACCTGGGCGCCAGAAGATAATATTGCCTTGCTACGAAATCGAGTGGCAGAATTGGCAAAAGCATTGGAAGGCTGGGGTTCAACGGATATTTCTGAAGTATGCGGTGACGCTTTTGCTGGAACTGTATCAACCATGCTGGGAGTGAGTAGTATCAGTGTAGCCAATCCATCGGTTGCGCCATTATCGGATGTGGTATACATGCTGCCAACTACCCGTCCAGCTTCGCCATGGGAGCGTGGTGCGCTATTATTGCGATCCCCAGATGGTAAGCCGTGGCCGTTTCAACCGGGTTCCAGTCAACAAACCACTTGGATCGATATTGTGTACGCTCGACCGGGTTCTGGTAAATCGGTATTGTCCAACGCAATAAACTTGGCCTTGTGTTTGTCAGGAGGCATTTTGCGGTTGCCACGGATTGCTATTATCGACATTGGTCCTTCCAGTAGTGGATTGATTTCCCTATTACAAGAAGCCTTACCACCGGCGCAGCGGCATTTCGTTGCCTATCATCGATTACGGATGACGCCGGAATATTCGATTAATCCATTTGATACACAACTAGGGTGCCGATTTCCAACAGCAACGGAACGCTCTTTTCTGGTAAATTTCTTAACACTGTTAACCACTCCTTTGGGTGCTGAGAAACCTTACGATGGTATTTCGGATCTGGCGGGAATGGTGGTGGATGAATTGTATAAAAGTTTGAGTGATTCTGGAAATCCACATACCTACACCAGCAGCGTTGAACCGCTGGTGGATGCTTTATTGGAAGAAATGGATTTTCGAGCTGATTCCAAAACCACATGGTGGGAAATCACCGATGCTTTATTTATCGCTGGTTTTACTCATGAAGCCATGCTGGCGCAGCGTTATGCTGTTCCTTTATTA
>WLWG01002846.1_pt1 | contig 12567 bp, 19 predicted proteins | sample 6712871 | NCBI WGS metagenome assembly WLWG01 (sample SAMN12718693, study PRJNA515312) | sponge metagenome | isolation source: marine sponge | host: Mycale hentscheli | place: New Zealand: South Island, Marlborough, Capsize Point | collected 2003-05-01 | reverse complement strand
ATGCGTGACGCTTCAGGTTTCGCTTTTGTAACTGACAGATAATAGTTAGTTAAACCGTAACCCCTTCTACATGAGGGGGTTATATTTAGCTAATTAGGAGAACTATGAACATAGCTGATTTATTTGACGATAGTGCTTTAGACTTGGAACTAGATAAGATAAAGCAAAAGATTGCAAAACTTTATAACGAAATTCTTGAACAAGTATTTAAAGTTGAAAATCCTACAGGTTCTCCGGAAGAACTAGCTGCTTTTTTAGAGGAAAATGGTCTACAGTTTAATAACGAGCAAGGTTCTTTTGAGGAAGAAACAAGTGAGATACATGACATATTGGACCAAATGTTAAATGGAGAAGATAACTTAGATTCAGTAAAGGATAGGAGTTATTCTAAACCTACAGTAGAGTCAGGTGCAGAAATAAAAGCACATAAAGAAACAAAAGATTTACCTAAGATGTCGTCTTTACCTGAGCCAAAAGGATTAATGGCTACACCTAAAGATAGTCATAAAAAAACTAAAACAAGTTTTAAAGAGCCAGAAGCATATAAAGGAAAGCTTCCAACAAGAAAGAAAGTTGTACCAGTAGATGTTTCTTATGCTCCATTAGTGGAACAATTTACAGATAAGTTAGCAGATATAGAACAACGTAGAAACATTGGACGTGAAAAACTTTTAGACAGGTTAGAGTAATGGCATATAAGTTAACTAGAAAACAAAAGAAGTTTGTACCTGTTTATTTATTTAGAAGAAGGTCAGAAACCGCTACACCAGTTCCTCCTTTAACGCCTGAACAAGAAATAGAAACAGAATCAACTGGCTTGTATTTTATAACTGAGTCGTCTAGTGCTGCTAGTCCTGACTATATTATTACGGAGTAAACATGGCAACAACTAAAGTATCAGCCTTAGCAGAAACTACCTCACCACAAGCTAATGATGAATTATTAATTAATCAAAGCGGTGTAAGTAAAAAAGTTAAGATTACAAACTTACCAGCAGGATTAGACACTACTAAATTACCACTAGCTGGTGGACAAATGACAGGTAACATTACTATGTCAGGAAGTCAGACTGTAGATGGTAGAGATATATCAGCAGATGGTACACAGTTAGATACTAACACATCTGCTATTGCAACAAAGGCACCAATAGCTAGTCCTACATTTACAGGCACAGTTGCAATTCCAAACATAGGTAACTTAGAAGCAGCTGTTGCAGCTAATACAGCTAAGACAGGAATTACAACAAGTCAAGCAAATGCTATTACAGCTAATACAGCCAAAGTAACTAACGCTACTCACACAGGTGATGTAACAGGTGCAACTGCACTTACTATTGCTGCTGACGCAGTTACAGTAGATAAGTTAAACTTAATATCTACAGGTAGTGTACCTTCATTAGAAGCTAAAGGAACATCTGGAGTTACAGATGGTTACATACAATTAAACTGTGCGGAAAACTCGCACGGAATTAAACTTAAATCTCCACCTCATTCAGCAGGTGCTTCTTATACATTAACATTTCCTAATGATGATGGTAGTGCTAATGAAGTATTAACTACAAATGGTTCAGGTGTTTTAACTTGGACAGCAGCTGGCAGTAATGTAACAACAAATGGTTTATACGAACACGCTCACACAATAGCAGCTAACTATAGCATAACGAGTGGCAACAACGCTATGACTGCTGGTCCGATAACAATTAACTCAGGGGTATCAGTCACAGTACCTACGGGTTCAACTTGGGTGATAGCATAATGGCAAAAGTAAAAATACAAGGACACGCTTCAGGAACAGGGGTACTAACTGTAACTGCTCCAAATACGAGTACAGACAGAACGATTACACTACCTGATTCTACAGATACACTTGCTGTTAATAGTGATGTAACCAATAAGCTACCTTTAGCTGGTGGTACTATGACAGGTGCTTTAACGATAAATTCTGGTGCAAATTTAGCATTTCAAGCAAATGGAACTAGTTACACACAAATATGGCAAACATTACAATCACCTAATGATTTAACACTAAAAACAACTGCTGATAAATATATTTCTTTTCAGCCTAACAGTACAGAAAAAGTAAGAATTCACAGTAATGGTGTGACATCTTTTAATAATGGTATTGAACTAGGAAGTGGACTTGATGCTACAGCAGCCAATACTTTAGACGATTATGAGGAAGGTACTTGGAGTCCTACTATAACTTGTTCTACAAGCGGTTCTTATACATTACAAGGTGCAGCTGATTTAGCAGCATATACTAAAATTGGTAGAGTTGTTACTGTTCAAGGCGGTCTTTCAGTTAATGGCGAATCTTCTCCAAATGGAAATCTTAGAATAACTTTACCTTTTACAGCATTTCAAGGTACTGATGATACTGATTTTTCTATGGGAAATTTAGCATTAGGAAATCACGGTTCAACTCTCGATGTTCAAAGTTTAAACGCATTTGTAATGGAAGGAAATTATTTTTTTATATGGGGTGTTAATCCTGATGGAACAACTCGATATATTAATCATACTGATGTAGATACAAATTTTCAAGTGTATTTTAATTTTTCATACATAGCAGCTTAATTATTCTAAGTGGATTCTTAGAACGGACATTTAATAACAGGAGAAAGCAATGGCTTTAACAAAAGAAACAGTAGTAGACAAGATTGAAGTATTAGAGATGGGGCAAGTGCAAGTACGCACAGCAACAAGAGTCTTAGAAGATGGAGCAGTATTGTCATCATCATTCCACAGACACGTTGTAGTACCTAGCACTAAAGCTAGTGGCTCTTGGGCAGACACAGACATTAGCGGTGAGGATGCTAGAGTACAGGCAGTAGCTAATGCGACTTGGACTGACTCAGTAAAGACAGCCTATCAAGAGATGATAGATGCACAAACATTACCATAGGAGTAACAAATGGCAATAGTAATTAATGGTTCAGGCACAGTCACAGGACTATCTGTTGGTGGATTGCCTGATGGTACAGTAGACAGCGATACTCTCGCTAGTGGAATTGACAAGACATCTATATCGGATAGTGGTGATGCGACTGCTATAACAATTGACTCAAGTGAGAATGTAGGTATTGGTGTAACTCCTTCAGCAATTAACGCTAGTTATACTGGAATAAATATTGGTAAAACTGGCACACTAATTTCTGAAACTGCTGGAAATGATGGATTATATATAGGTTCTAATGCTTATTACAGCACAGGTAATAATTACAAATACATTATGGATGGAAAAGCCTGTGAATTAAAAATGGATGCTAGTGCTTCTCATTTTAAATTTAGAACTGCTTCTTCGGGAACTGCTGGTAACGCAATTACATTTACTGACAGATTAGAAATTACAGATGATGGCAGAGGCTTGTCACAGTTTACTGCAAAGGCTTGGTGTAATTTTAATGGTGAGGGTACTATAGCTTTTAGAGATAGTCATAATTGTAGTTCTCTTACTGACCACGGAAATGGTGAATACACAGTTAACTTTTCGAATAATATGGGCAATGTTAACTATTCTTCTACTGGTATGAGTGGAACAGGTACTGGTGGACTGAGAGCAGTAGTTCAACCTTATGAATCTTATACACCAGCCGTAGGTAGCTGTCGTTATAACACTATTTATCAGCACGGAAGTGTTTATGATGCCCAACAAATAATGATTACAGTATTTGGAGATTAATATGAGATTAATATATGAAAATGGTGGAGTGGCTCAAGTATTAACACCAGCTCCTAAATTTTTAGCACAGCTAACAGGTACAGATGAAGAAAAGCTAATACATATAGCTAACAAAGATTTACCTACTGGAACTAAGTACGAAATCATAGCTGACTCAGTTGATTTGTCTGACAGAACTTTTAGAAATGCTTGGACATATACTGCTGGTTCTGATGAAAAGACTTCAGCAGATTTAAGTGCAGAGGACTTAGCTAAATACAATATGAAGGAGAATCTCTAATGCCAATAACTGTAGATATAACGAAAGCTAAAGTCATAACTAAAGACAGGCTTAGAGCAGACAGAAAACCTCTGTTAGAAGCACAAGACATTCTCTTTATGAAGGCACAAGAAGCTGGCTCAGATACTTCTGCTATTGTGACAGAGAAGCAAAGACTCAGAGATATTACAAATCAAGTAGATAGTATGACTACAACTGATGAACTTAAAGGAGCGTCAGTATGAGTACAATAAAATCAAGTGACGAACATCTAACACTAAACGCTGATGGTTCTTCTAAGGATATTAAGTTCCAAGCCAACGGAGTAGAGAAAGCGAGTATCAGTTCTGCTGGTGTAATTTCTAGTGATGGTGGCTCTACACACGCTGATAATGTTAAGGCAAAGTTTGGTACAGGTAATGACCTAGAAATATATCACGATGGTAGTAATAGTATTATTCACGATAATGGAACAGGAGATTTACTTCTCAGAGGCGATAATGTTAAAGTAATGAATGCTGCTGGTACAGAAAATAAAATAAATATAGTATCAGATGGATTAGTAAGATTATTTTACAACAATGTAACTAAATTTGAAACATCTGCAAACGGAGTTACAGTAACAGGTAATGCAGTAGGCACAATGACTACAGACAATGATGGCTCATTTAGTATGTCTGCTAGTAACAACTTTAAATGTACTCCAACAGGTAACTTCACACTAACCTTTACAAACATAGTCGCACAGTCTGGAAACATACTACTTGTCAACTCAGGTGGACACACAGTAGCAGCACACGCTAACACTAAGGTTGATGCTAACTTATTAGCTACAGTATCAACAGCAGGTACTTACTTACTGTCTTATTTTTCAGATGGTACTAACGTATATATGACTAACTCAGCAATCTACACTTAATATATGGCATTAATACAATCAACTGCAATACCTAGTGGTGCTACTGACTACGAAATAGACCAGAGTCTAAAGTTTAATGATGATGATACTGCTGCTTTAAGTTGGACTCCAGCTAGTGCAGGTAATCGTAAAACTTTTACTTGGAGTGGCTGGGTTAAAAGAAGTAATGAAGTTGATGGAGGAGTATGGGGTGTTGGAACAAGTGGCTCTAATTATTTTAATATTAGATTTCAGCCAGATTATATTTCTGTAGTTGAAGAATCGTCAGCTAACAAAATAGAATTAAGAACTAATGCAAAATTGCGTGATTCTTCTGCTTGGTATCATATTTTACTTGCTATAGATACAACCCAAAGTACAGCTTCTAATAGAGCAAAACTTTATTTAAATGGTGAGCAAGTAACAAGTTTTTCTACAGAATCTTATCCATCACAAAATATAGACCTTTTACCTAATTCAACAACAATTAATTATTTAGGAAGATTAGGTAATTCTGCTAATCACTTAGATGGCTACCTAGCAGAAGTAAACTTTATAGATGGTGCAGCAAAAGCCCCAGCAGACTTCGGAGAAACAGGTACATACGGTGAATGGAAGCCTATAGAGTATTCAGGCACTTATGGTACTAATGGATTCTACTTAAATTTTGCAGGTGGTGGAGTTATATCTTCTGCTACTGGTGGAAATTCAACAGGTACTACTGGTGATTATAAATACAAAACATATACCTCAAGCGGAACATTTACTCCCGGTAATGGTGGCTTTGTTGAATACTTAGTCGTAGGTGGCGGAGGTGGAGGAGGCTCTAAACTCGGCGGAGGAGGCGGAGGCGGTGGCTTCAAAACAGGTTTTGTACAGCTTACTGGTTCAACTGCATATACAGTTACTGTAGGTGCTGGTGGTGCTTATGATGCTTCAGGAAGCAATTCTTCTATTTCAGGTACTGGAATTACAACAATAACAGCAACTGGTGGTGGTCACGGTGGTGCTGGAGATGCCACTTCTGCTACTGGTGGTTCTGGTGGTGGTGGTGCTGGTATTGCTAATACTAGCGGTTCTGCTGGCACTTCAGGACAAGGAAATGCTGGTGGTGATGGTGCTGGTTCTAATGGTTTTGCCGGTGCTGGAGGAGGAGGTGCTGGAGCATCAGGTGCTAACGGTGTCCAATCTGGCAAAGGCGGTGACGGTGGTGCTGGACTTCAATCAAATATTGATACTAACAATTATTACTATTCTGGCGGTGGCGGAGGTGGTGCGCATTTTGCTCCTTCAACTGGTGCTGGTGATGGCGGTATTGGAGGTGGTGGTGGAGGTGCTAGAGGTGGTGGCTCTACAGATGGTGGTACACACGGTAATGGTACTGGAGGCGGTTCAGCAAGAAACTCTGGCGGTTCACCAGCTGATGCTACTAATCAACCCGGTGGTGCTGGCGGTGCAAACACAGGTGGTGGTGGTGGTGGCGCACCAAACAACGCTAACTCTGGTGGTGCTGGTGGTTCAGGTATTGTTATTATTCGTTATAAATTTCAATAGGAGGGGTATATGAGTAATGACTTAGGTATGGACCGCTCTGGAAATGGAAACAACTTTACTGTTAATAATATTACTTATGCAGACCAAGTAGTTGATAGTCCTACGAATAACTTTGCTACGCTTAATCCTTTAAATGAAGATACAGAGGCTTTAGCTGAAGGTAATTTACAGATTAAATCAAGAGTTGGTGGAAGTGGTAATGGTTTTGCTAAAAGCACAATGGCTTTTTCTAGTGGCAAATGGTATGCCGAATACTTATGGGTATCAGGAGGAAATGGTGGTATGCCGGGAATTTCACCAACTACAGCAAGTATGTCAGATGGTACTGGAAAATATTACGCTGGAGCAAGTGGTAAAAAATATAGTATTAGTGGTACTTCTTATACTGATGATGGTTCGTATGGAAGTGGTTGGAGTGTAGGAGATATTATTGGTGTCGCAATGGATGCTGATGCTAACACTCTAACTTTTTATAAAAATAATTCAAGTATGGGTACAGCATATTCTAGTTTGACTGATGAATACTATTTTTCTAACGCAACTTTAGGTGGTGCTGAAAACATAGGTGTTTGGAACTTCGGACAAGACTCCTCATTCGCTGGTAACAAGACAGCACAAGGCAATCAAGATGGTAATGACATAGGTGACTTCTACTACACACCACCTACAGGCTTCTTAGCTTTATGTACATCTAACTTACCAGATGTAGCTGTTACACCTAGTGAGCATTTTAATACTGTGGCTTATACTGGTGATGGTAATAGTACACACGCAATTACAGGTGTTAATTTTCAACCAGATTTAGTTTGGTTTAAAAGAAGAAATGAAGCAGCAAGTCACGTTTGGATTGATGCAGTTCGAGGAAGTAGTAAAAGAATATCAAGCGACCAAACTGATGCTGAATCAACTTCTAGTACATATTTAACAGCTTTTAATACTGATGGTTTTACAACTGGAAATAATGCACATACAAATGAAAATAATGATACTTATGTAGCTTGGAACTGGAAAGCAAACGGTAGTGGCTCATCTAATACTGATGGCTCTATAACTTCTACAGTTAGTGCTAATGTAGATGCTGGGTTTAGTATTGTTACTTATACTGGTACAGGTACAAATGGTTCTACTATTGGACACGGTTTGTCTAAAGCACCTGATATAGTAATTGTTAAACGCAGAAATACATCAGGTGGTTGGTATGCCAATGTAAAAAACATTTCAAGTCAAAGTGCAGGTGCTGATATGGTAGGTGTATTAAATAGTAATATTGCACTAGATGGTTACAATGTAGGTCAATGGTATTTTGGTAGTACAGCACCAAATGCTTCTACTTTTACAGTACAAGGTGTAGCTAGTGTAGGTGCTAATAATGATACTCACGTCGCATATTGTTTCCACTCTGTAGATGGCTACTCTAAGGTCGGTTCATATACTGGTAATGGTAATGCTGATGGTACATTTGTGTACACAGGGTTTAAGCCGATGATGATTATTTACAAGAGAAGTTCTGCTAGTGAAGATTGGTACATTAGAGATACAGCTCGTGACCCTACAAATCCTGGAGGTAATGCACTAAGTCCAAACAGTAGTGGTTCAACTTCAAACAACTGTGGCTCTAGTGGTAACACTTGCATAGATTATTTATCTAATGGATTTAAACTCAGAGGAACAGATACGCAAAGTAATGATAACGGTTCAACATACATCTACATAGCTTTTGCAGAAACACCTTTTAAATATAGTAACGCTCGATAGGAGAGAATATGTGGTACTTTAACGGACAGATAATTAAAACACCTAAATCTATGGAGATTAGTGATGTGCTTTATCCTAGAACAATCTTTAGGGATAGTGCGACATTGACTTCACTAGGGATTAAGGCATACAGAGAAGTTACCCCTGATAGCAGATACTATTGGAATGGTTCTTTTACTGTAGACACAAGTGGCTCAGAGGTTGTAGGTACATATGCCTCAACAGCTAGAGATGTAGCTACGCTTAAAGCTGGAATGTTAGCAAAAGCTAGAAGTGCAGTAGCTAGTAGACACGATGCTATAGATTGGTATTGGTCAAGAGCAGCCAAAGGTGGTACTGCTGTGCCTAGTAACATAGCTACATACGCTACAGCTTTGTATAGTGAACACGAAACAATTAAGACAGCTATTAATGCTATATCAGATTTAGCAGGGGTTATTGCTTATGAGAATAAACCTCATACTGAAACAAGAAAGGTAGCTGTATATGATGACGATGGCAATGTAAGTTATGGTGATGAAACAACTACCCATACTAGAAACATAGATATGTGTACACACTTTACTGCTAACCCTACGGATGAAGTAGACCCAGCATTTGTGAGTTTAGTAGCTGACTAATGTCTACACGCCTTAGGAATAATGTAATTGCACTTGGCATTGTAGCTTGTTTTTGGATAGTGTTTGTAGTGCCAGTAATGGCTGCTGACCCTATAGTAACAAACAGTACAAGTAATAGTACAGTAACAACAAGTACAGATACTAAAAGTACAATAAGGACAAACCCACCTAGTGCAATTAGTCCGAGCATTAACGCAAGTAATAGTGACTTATGTATGGTAGGAGTTAGTGGAGCAGTACAGACACAGATACTAGGTATCAGCACAGGACAGGCTTACTCAGATGAGAACTGTATGAGATTAAAGAACGCTAAAGTATTATATGATATGGGTATGAAGGTAGCAGCAGTTGCATTAATGTGCCAAACGAGGTCGGTGTTTGACGCAATGAAATTTGCCGGGACCCCCTGCCCTATCAATTCCCCTACTACTGGTGAGGGGTTAATTGGTAAAGAAGCTACAGCAGAATGGAGATTAAACCCAAAGAAGGTACCAAAGAAAGAACCGGCTACTTCTATGAACAGAGGAGTATTCCTTGAGAAATTGGTTAGTGGCATTCTTGGCGTTATCCTTCTCGCTATTCTCGTGGTCTGACCCTGAGATAGTTGAGCATCAGATTGGAGATGATGGCTGGATTGAGGTACCTCTTGACTTTACTTTTCCTTTTTATGGAAATAGTTATGTCACTAGCTTTATGTTTAGTAACGGTGTTGTGGGGTTTCTTGACCCTCTTGATGTACCCGGTACTGGCTATATACATGATGGGTTGTGTTGTTCTGGACAAGATTTTAGTAGCGGAGCAACAGGTGTAAGATTTAATTATACTATAATGCCTTGGCATACTGACTTAATAGATACAGGAGTTGGTAAGTTTTATACACAAGGTGACTCCACATTTCAAAAGTATATGTGGGAAGATTTGTCAGAGTATTACATACGAGATTCAAGAAACACATTTGACTTGACAATATACCCAATGGGTAACATAGAAGTAAACTATGAAGAAGTACAAATAAATAACCACGCAGTAACAGTAGGAGTAGTAGGAGATTTAAGTGTAGGTGAGTACGAACAGTGGTTTTATAACCACCCTACTAATGGAGCAATCTTTTGGAACAGTCAAGAAGATGACCCAGTAGAAATAGCAAACGGAGAAAGTGTATGCAGTGTAATACCAGACAGTCATATCAGTTGTTTATACTACCCACAAGTCTATGCTGATAATGTGTATAATCAACAATGTGCATTGGACCCTTTGTACGATTACGGTTGTGATGGATGGAGTGATGCTTACATAGATGAATATGTTGAGGAAGATGTACAAGAAGTTTGGGAAACTGATGAGGAAACTATTGAATCAGTATTCGTCTTGGAAGAGCCAGAGGTTTTTCAAGTAATAGAAATAGAACCGTTGGATGATTATACTTTAATTGCTACTACATTAGAAGAAGCAATACCAGAGATGGAAGATTTGTTTGAAGATATATCTCAAGAAGAGTTAATAGAGGAAATAGAAGCAGAGTTAGAAGAATTTTTAGAGCCTGAAGTAGAAGAAGAACCTTTAGAGGAACCAATAGAGGAGGAGCTTGATGAGTCAGAGCCAGAAGAAGAAACCGTACAAGAAGAACAAAGAGAAGAGGAGCCTGAACAAGAAGAGATAGTAGAGGCTAAAGTAGAAGAACCTAAGCTAGTAGAAACTAAAAAGAAAGCAAGTAAGAAAGATAAGATGCGAGAGATTATTAGTAACAAGTTACAGAATCTTGCAACAGAAATGGGAGAAGCTGCATCATTAGAAGAACAGCAGAAACTACAAAGTCTTATACTTGCACTGTTAAACTTTAATGCTGGCTTTAATACTTACAATACACAACTACTTATTGATGGTGTGTTTTATGAAGATAAGGGTATATATTTAGACAAGGATATACCAGATAATCAAAGAGGATTAAGAAACGGTTTGGCTAACGAAATACTACACAATAAATTGATGGACCTACAATGGCAGAAATAGAGTACGCAGGAGTCAAGGTAGGGGGTAGTAAGGCTCTACTAATAATACCCCTCTTAGGGACAATCCTTGGAGCTCTGTGGGGTGGTTTTGAAGTATATCAGAGATACTTAGATATGGAAGCTAAGATTGCTGCATTTGAATCACCTGATTTATCTACTATAGAAAAAGATTTAGCAGTTATAAACGAACACATGGACACAGTAAATGTACACATGGAGTTTGTTAGCAAAGAAATTGATTTGTTTACACAAGAAGTTGAGTCAGTAAAAAATAATGTTGATGAACAAATTAGATATGTAAAGGAAGTTAAGGTAGAAGTTAGAGAAGATATGCGACACCTTGAAAGTATTGTTAATGATGTTGAATCAGATTTACAGGAACAGCAAAAAGATATTAAAGATATGATTGACATTGCTGAGAAAAGATTTGATGACAGAAGAGATTCTCTTTATTCTGATACAGATAGAAAGATTAAAGAGTTAGAAGAAAGGCTTGGAAGTAAACTACAAAGAGCTTTAGATAACCCACTAGCAAACTAGGAGATTATTATGATGAAGAAGAAAAAAGGTAAGGGCAAAGGCGGTAAAGGAAGAAAAGGTTACTAGAAATGAAAGGTGTAAAACATTATAAAAAAGACGGTAGTGTACATAAAGGCGGTATGCACAAAATGAAAGATGGTACTTTACATTCTGGAAAAACACACACTGCTTCTAGTACAAAATTGTTTCATTATGGCGAGCTTAGTAAAAAAGCACAAGCTAAAGCTAAAACATCTTGGAGTAGATAATGGCGACACCAGCTTGGACAAGAAAAGAAGGCAAGAATCCTAAAGGAGGATTAAATGCTAAAGGAAGAAAATCGTATAAAGGTGGAACATTAAAGCCACCAGTTAAGAGCGGTGACAATCCTAGACGTGCTTCTTTTTTAGCAAGAATGGCAGGTAACAAAGGTCCTGACAGAGATTCTAAAGGAAACCCAACAAGAAAATTATTAGCTCTTAGAGCATGGGGTGCTTCTAGTTCTGATGATGCTAGAAGAAAAGCTGCTGCTATTAGTGCTAGAAATAAAAAAAAGAAAGCTAAAACAAAAAAAGCATAATGGATGAAAAATTAAATAGAATGCAATTACAGCTAGACAAACATGCAGGACAGATAGCTAAGTTGTTTAGTAAAATTGATGACACTAATAAATGTATAGCAAAAATTAATAATTCTTTGTTACAGATTAAATGGGGCGTTTATGGTGCAATTATTTTTTATATTATTGCACAAGTAGGAATTATAGAAGCAATAGGATTAGTAGTATGATAGCATTTTTAACAAACGTAGCACCAATAGCACTAGGATTTGTTGCTAAGTTGTTTGCACTTAAGAGTCAAGCAGCAGCAGAAAACCAAAAGCTAATGATACAGAACTTACAAGCACGTAATGATTCTATTAACCAAGCAAGAGATAGAGCAGACAAAGAGAGTCCAATGGCTGCTCTTAATAGACGAGTTATTATATTTGTTATCTTAGCACTTATAATATTTACACAAGTAGCACCAGTGTGGTTTAATGTGCCTACAGTTATACCTAATACTATAGAAGGGTTTAGTTTCTTTGGCATACAATTTACACCAGACATAGTAGAGTATATAGAAATACAAGCAGGCTCAGTATTAAAGATGGATGAAATATTTGGGTGGGCAACAATGATTATAGAATTTTATTTTGGTGCACAATTAGCCAAGGGGAAGTAGATGACATACAGACAAATTATTAACTCAGTATTACGTAGGTTAAGAGAAG
>WLWG01002844.1_pt1 | contig 12574 bp, 15 predicted proteins | sample 6712871 | NCBI WGS metagenome assembly WLWG01 (sample SAMN12718693, study PRJNA515312) | sponge metagenome | isolation source: marine sponge | host: Mycale hentscheli | place: New Zealand: South Island, Marlborough, Capsize Point | collected 2003-05-01 | reverse complement strand
ACTGCTCCAATTATTTCCGTTTCCAGAAGCGTCAATAGGATCAGTTGCTCTTGTAGCAAAATCTAAGTAAAAGCCGTTAGTGCCGTAACTTCCTGTGTACTTGATCGCTTGCCATTGGTTAGTGTCTGCATCTGTTTCACCAAAGGATGCGGGTGTAAGGGCTTGTCCGTCAATCCAATTAAAGTCAGCAAGGTATGCGTTTAAGTAATCTGAACCGGGAGCCTTACCAATTCGATGTTGATAAGTGTTATTAAATTCAGTATCGTGATTGCTTAATGCAGCATTATTTCTATTATCAGTAGAAAAATCTGTAACCTCTTCACCATTAATATATAACTTTACATAGTTGCTTCCCGCCGTAGTGTCACAAGAAACAACAATATGATACCAAGCAGAAATATCTCTAAAAAGAGCAGAAGTTTTAAAAACTTGCATATTAGTTGTTGGATCACTAGCGTATAGACCTAAAACTAAAGTGTCATCACTTTCAAAATAAAGAACATCTTGATCTGATGATCCCGAAGCACTAAAAATAATATTATATGGAGATGGGTTTGTACTTGCTAAATTTGCAATTTTTACCCAAGCACTTATTGTCCAAGTTTTGCGATTACTCGCGCTACTAGGCGTTCTAGTAAAATAAGAGTTAGTATCAAGAACTGCAGACCTTTCGATGTCGTAGCCGGTAGACTGACCAGAAGAACCTCCAAGCATATTGTTACCAGTTAATCCGCTCATGAATAATTTAAGGTTGCCACTGCTTGAATGTTAGTGCTGTCAAGAACAACATAGTCAATACGATCTACTCCTGCCGCAGTCGTGGTTAGTGTAGGTGCAGTACCTCCTATAAAGTCCCAGTAAGAACCCCAAGACCCAGTGCGTGAACCAGTACCGTCTTGTGTAATAAAGATAGAACCTGTTTGTCCTGCTGTAATACTTGACGGATTATTGAACGTAGCGTTATGCCCTAACGTAACCTTAAAGTTATTGCTATCTGATAAATCAATAGTAATACTTGCAGAAGACGTAAGCGTTGTAATGTTTCCTGAAGTCGCAGAAACAGCAACAGTACCACCTGCTGTCCTTGATTCCATAGCATCAACTTTTAAATTACTCATTTTGGATGCGCCTCCTTGACGGCTTCGATAGCATCAAGCCAAGTGCGTGAGCCTTCAGTCTGGTCGTGATACATCATGTCTAACTGTTCAGCAATGTTTGGATATGCTTCGGCTCTTGCTCTTGCGTATGCTTGTGCATTGTATTCGGCTTGCAGTCGTGCAACTTCTGCTTCGTAATCTGATTGGACAACAGGAACTAGGTTGCCGTCTTTGTCCATTGCTCCCGCAGTGTCATCAATAGAAACAACATTAGGGTATAAGTTATAAATTGCTCGATGGTTCATCCTGCGATCTCCATAATCGTTATTGAAGAAATAGATCGTTTATATCGCGTGTCATCAGTATCGGTTTCTGATCTATTTAGATAAACGTAATTACTATTTCCTGTATATCCTCTCGCGTACATTAACTTATAGGTTATTGATGAAGTGGATGAAGGCGTATCTAGTGCATTGATAGTCGCATTGTAAATATCAGTACCATTATTACCCTGATAGTTTGTTCCTACTGATGTTCTAAGTCGGTTCCCTGCGGTATCGCCCAAATGAATTGCTGTGCTATCTCTATAAAGTTGAAACACGGAATTAACATCTGCTTGAGTTTGGTAAGAAAAAACTACAGTTACCAACACTTTGCTTGACGTTGCTGACGGAGTAATAGAAGCCTCTAGCCCTGTAGTTACTGCTGTACCACTATTTGTTGACGCTGTGTCTGATTTGGTTGCTTGAACAACTTGCAACACTTTGCCACCGCCAAAGCCTGAAGCAGTCCCATTGTTTGTCAGTGTTACACCTGATGGCACTGTAAACGTGTCACCTGAATCACCTAATGTAATAGCCGTACCTGTAGCAGGGCTTATCTTGTTTGCTTTAATTTCACTAGCCATTACAGCCCTCCTGACAGTGCTTTGATTTCAGCATCGGTCAAGCCCAGTGCCTCAAGTTTAGAAACGGCAGATGCTTTGTCGGCTTCTGCTTGAATTTGTTCTGGTGTTGGTTCTAGTTCGGGTTCTGGTGGTCGTGCTACGAATGCGCCGTCAGCGTAGACACCGCCGATATATGCGTTTTTACCTGCTTCAACAAGAACGCCGTCCACGTTGAATTCGCTAGTGCCATCCCATTCGACAATGTTTTTGACAATGCCAGAGTTAATAATTGCGTAGTTCATTACTTGTACTCCGTTACGATAACAATTCCAGCCGCACCTGCGCTTCCAGTACCGTCATAAACTCCAGTGCCGCCTCCTCCATAACCTTCTGCAGGAATTGCAACGGTATCAGGATTACCACCTGTTGCGGCAGAAATTCCAGACACACCTCCATAACCAAATTGAGAATTACCGCCTTGTTTTGCGGCATAATTACCGCCATTTTGACCTACAATATTTAAGTCACCGCCTGTTGCAGTTCCTCCAAGACCTCCATGACTGGAAGTTCCATTTGGCCCTTTGCCGCCACCGGCTGTTAAAGTATTTGTTCCATCAGACCAGATAGAATTGCCGCCGTCATTTCCTGATGTTCCAGTATTTGCGGCTCCCGCCGCACCAATAGTTATAGTTGCGGTTGAAATGGAACTTACATTAATAAGTTTTTTAACATAACCTCCAGACCCGCCACCATTTTGATTGATACTTGCAGTGGCGCTACTTGTTCCACTTCCACCACCACCTTGAACTTCTACTATCACAAGTCGAACCCCAGACGGCTTTGTCCACGTTCCCGATGAAGTAAAAACCTGCATTGATGCAAGACCGCTATCAAATCCAGACGTAGTAGCAGATGCATGAACTGCAACTGTTGTTCCTGCTCCACCCAACGTAAGCGTTGAGCCAGACTCTTTGTCTATTGAATTTACATTTATTTCACTCATACAATTACCCAAGTTGATCCACTAGGAACTGTAATAGTTCCGGTTACTGTAAGCGGCCCTGCACTTACTCCGTTGTAGGCGCTTGTAATAGTGTAGTCTTCAGAGATTGTAATTTCATTCTCAAAGACAGTTGCTTCACCATTACCTCCTGATGCACCTCCTCCAATTGCACCCCATGCCGTTCCGTAGCCCTCAAATCCTGCTGTTGTACTATTGTAGCGGATCATACCTGCTGATGGTGATCCATCACGTTGAGCCGTAGTTCCAGAAGGAAGTTGACCAGAGCCTGTTGCTGATGTTTTTGCTACAAAACTGCCACTACTTGCGGCTGTAATTCTACCTTCTTGATCTACTGTAATAGCGGAAGCAGTATAACTTCCGGGAGTAACCGCTGTATCAGCAAGTTTAGCAGAAGTAACAGCACCGTCTGCAATTTTTGCTGTAGTTATTGCATCATCAGCAACGGTAACATCTTTCCAGTCTACACCATTTGTTGCTGTACTATCCGCTGTTAATACTTTATCATTAACACCTACAGGAAGTCTTGTTTCAGAGTCTACTGTATTGTAAACAAGCAAGTCACCTTTGGTTGTTAGTTTGTCAGTACCGACAATAGACACCATTTGCCACTCATTAGCACTAGAAGAATACTTCATGTACTGATCGTTAGTAGGAGCGGTAGAACTTACTGCTTCACCTTGTATTTTAGTAACAGTAAACGCACCTGCGTTAGACATAGATACGTCACTAGATGGAGCGGCAGACGTAAAACCAGTCCCATCTCCAATTAGTATTTCTCCATTACCTACAACTTTATCAGAAGGCACACCGCTTGAATTAGCATCTCTAACTTTTACAGTGTTAGCCGCCATATCAGCCATTTCAGCGTTAGAAACACCTGCATCTTTAATGCTTACAGCGCCAGAAGAAACAGAAAAGTTATCAGCAGAAAATGAGGCTATACCTTTATTGTTTGAACTAGCATCTTCGCCTTTAACTGTAAGAGTTGTTCCTGTAGCAGATGTATCAATACCTTCACCACCTGCAATGGTTAGGCTTTCTGAATCAAGATCAATGTCAATATTGCCGCTATCAGATAAAACATCCAAATCTTGTGCTGTAACTTGTGAATCAACATACGCCTTGATTGACTGTTGTGTAGCAAGTTTAACAGCCGAGTCGGAGGCCATGTCATCTTCATCTTTAATTCCTGTAACTGTTGCTCCATCACCCGCTACGTTAACACTACTAAATTTACCAGTAGACTCAGAAGTTGCGCCAATAGGAGTTCCATCAATAGACCCTGCATCAATGTCTACACTGTTACTTACTTCAGGATTAACAGCCAAGGTAATCCAAGCATCATTAGCCTGATTCCTAATCTTAAGAAGGTTGTTTGATGTATCTAACCAAACTAAACCTGAAGACTGAGCGGCGTTACCTGATATACTAGGAGCGGTAGCCTTTGCAATAATAACTTGAACAGCCTGATCTGGGCCTGTATTATTAGAACCCGCAGGGAATGTCTTTTTTAATACATCCTTAATTAAACGTAAATGATCGTCACCTTCACTTACGTTGTCACTCGATAGCGGGTAAGAACTATTGAGGTTTGTTATAAAATTTCCAGATTCAATTCCCATAATTTATATCCTAATAATATCCAGAGGTGTTCATCACTCTTAATTGAGAGCCAGAATGCCTGTCTTTATCGTCTTGACTTTGCAGGTCAGAAAGAGCCTGTCTAAGTCCTCGCTCCCACACTGGAATACGTTGATCGTTTTGAAGGAAAGGCTCGGCTTGTAATAAGGCTCCATACAAGTAAACATCTGGAGCGTTTAAGATAACCCAGTTAGTTGTATTAGAATCACTGAGTGCGTCAAATGTTTTATAATAAGTCATAGTATAGTTATAAGCACTATCTGGCGTAGGGCCAAAATAAATTTTATCACCTATAATACTATAACTATCAGGCTTTCCTGAAGAACTACCTGCCCATACTCTATAAAGCATCTCCGGGCTTATATACTGTAAAGAGGTTACAGGAGTTGTATCTAAGTGTATCTCTCTCATTTGAACGTATCCAGTAGGCAAGTCATATGCCTTTGTTCCTGATACGGTTGCGTCTGTTACTATAGTCTCCATAGGTCTAATCCTAAGAACCCTATTAAACAACGCTTCATTAAGAGAAATAAAATCAGGCAACTGGTCAGACAGATCATCTCTATCTAACCAGTTTGAGATAGCCGATTTTAATGTGGTAAATGAATTAATAGCCATTAACTGTTTTTACTTTTAAACCAGACTGCGTTATTAACCACAGGCTTTTGATTGTTACCAGAGAATGTAGGTTGATATAGCCACATAATTAAACCCTCGTAGGTGTAGTCCTGAAATATTTGTTATCAGGATCATTTAAATATTTTTTAAGCAACTTTTCGTCTTTCTTTATAGCGCCATTTGTTTCTTCGCACCAGATTTCCCAGACATTTGTAGGTATAGATGCAACAGTTACTCCGTTATCACTTCCCATTCCAGAGGCTTTACCAAATGTAAGTTTGTCGCCATAGTTATTAAAATCTTTTTTGTTTTTTTCTATAATAGGTTGAACATCTTGGTAAGTGTTAATAGTGGCTGTGCCATCATTGTTAATATCTAACTTCCAAGGTCTTGAAGTATTGTAATCTTTAGTCCATCCAGAACTGCTAATACTCATAATGGCATTTCGCTCCTATCTGCGGCAATCTTTTTAAATTTTGCATGAACATTTTTAGCATGAAGTTTTGCGTCTACAGGTTTCTTATCAACACTAACAGACTTCTTAGCCTTTAACGCTTTATTAAGTTCTTTCTTTGTTACCATTACATCTTTCTCCCGAAACCAAAAAGTTATAATCCATTTATCTCCGTTTTCTGGAGGTAGCCCCATATGCAATGAAGCAGGATGAGGAAGTTTGTTTTCATCAAGGTTGCCAAACATAAGAACTCGCCCTTGCTTGGCTTGTACTGCTAGACCTAAAACAGGAAACACTGTGCCACCACCATCTTGTACATCATTTAAGTACGCGACAATAGTGACACAGCGGTTCCCACCTTCTTTTACTTTTGAAGACTTAGGCATTTCTCCCATTTCATCAGGGAGAAAAGCGTCATAGTGAGGTTTATACTCCTGACCCGGCTGATACCTTTGAATACTTACAGGTTCCAACCGAGTCGGAGGTAGACCACACATATCGGATAACGCTTCAATAACACCATCTAACACATTATTGTTACCGTAATCAAAGAAAGCACCTTTACTGGTTCTTACTTTATCTTGGATGTAACTACCATCACGGTTTATAAGATTGTCACCAAGCCCTTTATTTGCGGCAAGGTTAATTATGTGTTCACATAACTCTGGTGAAAGCACATTATCTTCTACAACAATTGAAGGAGTGTTATTGTATTTTATCATTAAGCGTCTTTGACTCCGATAACAGCCGCGTTTGATAAGCCATTCTTAGCACGAAGACCGTACTCAGCAATCATCAACTGCTTCATGCTGTCACCAGTCTTGGCAAGAGTTTCCGTCTGGAAAGGTCGTAAGTAATCAATTGACCAGAAATCATAGTCAAAGAAATACAACTGATTAGGCAGACATAGACGGCTAGGCACAATCTTTAGCGTACCAAAATCAGTCACCAAAACATCAATGGCGTTGATAGCGGTAGCAGGAGCCGCGCCCGGCGCCTCTTTCTGAAGGTCAGCAATAACCGAACCACCAAGCGAACTAATCTTCTGCTTGAGGGAAGCGTCACACATGATCTCGGTAGGTTCACCACCGTTTTCAAAGCAACGCTCCATAGCAAGGTTAATCATTGCCATAGTTAGAACTGCATCCGCACCTGAAGCCGCCGCAACAGACGTTCCGTTAGGATAACCTGCCGCAGGAGAACCTTGGTTAACAATGCCAACAACAGGTGACGCTGAACCATCAATGATGTTAGACGTTCCTGCTGAATCAGTACCTAGCCAAGACATTACTGCCGCTGTTTTACGAGCCGTGCCTGTACCACCTGCTACTGCAAGGTCTTCAGAAAGAAGCATCTTCTCCATGTCACGCTTAATTTCTTTAGCGCGTTTAGCAAGTTGATACGCCTGTGACGATTTACGTCCCGCAAAGTCAACAGACTCAGCAGTACCACTCGTCTGAACCGCTTTGTACGAAATCTGAGCATAGTTACCCAAACGTCGCGGCTCTGCAACAGCCAAAGCATTCATGCTGTCATCACCCTCTAACTGTTGGTTAGCGGCGGCGGCGGTTAGTTCATCCGTCTGCCATTCAAAGTAAGTGTTGTCACAAGAGCCTTTGCCCACGCTTGACATAAACGGCGTGTCCATAGGACTGATGTTATAAATGATATTACTTAGGTCTTCCCGAATGCCTATGGCACCATAGGTTGTCCTAGTGTTAGTTGCGATTGCCATAAAATGACTCCTTTATTATTATAGTTCTACGAAATCTTCAAACAGACCTGCGGCATCTTCTGCCTTCCCTGTCTGCTGTAGACGTTTCATTTGTTTGGCACGTTGAGTTTTGTCATTATCTGCTTTGTTTGCTTTTGCTTTGCTACGAACTACTTTAGGTTTATTTTTTACTTTCTTTTTCCTTGCAGTAGTTTGTTTGCTTTGCATATCTTCATATGCTTTTGCTTGCATTAAAACAATAATTGATCTATGATCCACAAGTTGATTTAACTCATCTTGACTATATCCTTTACTTATTGCAAATTCAGCAACGGCTTTTTGTATCGCTTGCCGTTTACCATCATCTGCCCAGTCAGGGATAATACTAGCCATTTTTTGATGTTCCTGCATAGCAACCCTTTGCATCTCTTGTTGTGATGCGGCTTGCTGTTCTTGTTGGGCTTTTGACTGAGCCTCTTGTAGAGATCGAATTTGCTCTTGAGCCTGAGTGTACTCATGGCTTTTGATTAAATATTCTTCTCTGTCCTCAGTCTTAAGTCTGTTCCAATCAATGTTACGGAACTCATTTAAATGTGAGTAGTTTGTTTCAATTGCTTGTGCGACAGCACTAACGTACTGTTCTCTGGCTTGCTGAGTCTTGGCAATTTCAGTCTGATACTGCTCGACTGCATTGTCTATCTGCTTTCGATATTCTGCAAGTTGTTGAGTTTTCCTTGTATAATCCGCTTGTCGGGAGTAGCCGTTAACGAGTTCTTCTTCCGTGACTTCATGTTCCTCTCCGTCTACTGTTACAGTATAGAGAGTTGTCTCTTCCGAGTCGTCTTCAACTTCTTCTTCATCGGATTCTTCAGATTCATCATCCTCAGTATCTTCATCCGGTTCTTCACCTTCTTCTTCAACTTCATCAGATTCTTCCTCTAAAGCGTCTTCAGTTACTTCTTCAGACGGCGGTGCTTGCTCTTCCTCTTCCGGTTTCTCTAATGAGTCCATGAGTCCAAGTATAGCGCCTTGGGCTTCGGATATACTACCGGGTGCTTCAGGTAATTCTCCGACAAGTTGTGGGCCTGATTGGTTATCCACCATAATAATCTCCTACAGTTGGTATTCCTTTAGTTTCTTCGCCATATCTCCAGTTTCTACAATACTGGTTAGATGAGTGCGTATCCTCTCAAGGAGTCTTAATGACAACCAGATTTGTTCTCTGGTTTCGTGTTCACTAACTCCCGAAGAGTTCCAAGAGTTTAGTAAATTTTTTTCTAGCGTTTCAAACGCTTCGTTAAACAACGGATCAGTGAGGAGGCGTTTAGCGTGTTCCTCTCTTAGTTCGTTCATATTTATCCTATAGCAATGGGTCTATTTTGTTGCGCTTCTAGTTGCAGTTCTGCCGCTTTAAGTTGAGCATCAACGGCAGAGTCAGCGGCTTCTTGCTGAAGTTTCTGCTGTTTCAACTGAAGGTCTGCGGCTTTAATCTGGAGTTCTTGCTGTTTAATTTGCATCTCCATTTGTTTTTCTTGTTGAGCCATGTCAGGCTGTTGTGGAGCCATATCAGGGTCAGTTAAGAAATCGCCTACATTTTGGAAGCCCATGTTCTTTACAAGAGCCGCACCCATGTTATACATATTCTTTTCTGTTACAATGTTTAAACCACCGCGCATTGCATCTCCTGCAAACTGTAGCATGGTAGTCAAGTGCATTAACTGTTGGTCACGGTTGCCATTACCAATACCTACCGCAACTGTGCAATCCATTTTGTCTCGCCACATATCAGGGCGAACAGGAATCCATTTATTTCTAAGTTTAACAACACGTTCACGATCCTGATTCTTAAGTACAAGTTCGTAAATGTTACGCATTAAATCCCTTACACCAGTCTCAGCAAAGCATCGGGCTATTAACTCTACTCTGGACTGAGCGGCTGTCATAGTAGCGTTTACTGCTGTAGCCGTTGTATGACTTGTTAAAGCGTTGTCGTTAAGACCTTGACTGTATTTGTTTACACCGCTTCGTGATTCTCTTTGGTCATCAAGATAACTAAGCATCTGGAATGAAGACGCTTCAAGTTGTGGTGTTGCTAACGGCATAATAGCGTTAGGTGATTTAACTCTTACTACACCACCCGGACGTTGAGACAAGAGGTCATCAAGGTTAGCCTGACCTTCTAGGACTGCGTACCTGCCAAAGTTTTGGTTGTACATATTGTCCATCAGGTTACGCATAAGAGTAGACTTAATTAATTGCAAATCCATAATAAGGTCTGCAATAGATAATCCAAAGAACTTATGAGGAATTTTTACTGGCGTAATACTTACAAATGGAATCTTATCAATAGCGTCATTGGCTAATACTTTACTACCTACACTGCAAATCTTTCTTAACTCTGCAATGCCGTCACCGTCATAGTCTGTTCTAATAAATGACTCATGCAACCAGTAAGTTTGTAAAGCCTCTTCATCAGCGGGTGCGCCCCAACCTCCAAAGTAATTAGCACTCTCATCAAAATTGTAACGGCTTAATCTTTCGGAAGAGAAAGCATCTATATCGTCATCTCCTCCACCCATTTCTTCAGGGTTTAAATCTTCATCAGGATACATTAGTCGTAACTCTGATAAAGTTTTTTGCACTCGATGACAAACAAACCTAGCGTCTTCTATAGACTTTGACTCTCTACTAATAAGAAACTCATCAGGTGGTACGTTCTCAATCTTTACCCTGCCCGAGTATTCTGTACGTTTAATAACAACATCATGCTTTGCGCCGTACTCATCAACATATGGTGTATGCTCCATAACTTCTACTTCAGGAGACATTACCAATAAATTAAATTCTTGCTCGTCAAGACCGTTATACTCTTCTCTATTCCAGTCTTCGTAATCATCCCACCATACTTTTACAATACCGTTTTTCTGTAGTAAAGCATCAGTAAACCAAGTATATAAGATTTCCCAACCATTGTTATCTTTAGTAAATATGTGGTTAACATAGTCTGTTGCTTGAGCGGCGGCTTCTACATCTTCTGGGCCATGCGGTTCAAACGTAACCATTTCTTCGCCAGATGCAAACACACGCATAAGGGATGGTTTAATCCACTCAATAGTATCCATTACAGAAGAGTCAACGTACTGGCTTCTGCCTTCTACTTCGTTACCAAAAGGCAAAGCATAATAATAATCCATAGCAGTTTCTCTCTGCTTGGATATAGTATCACTGTATCCTAAAGCGTCAGAGATTTCTCCCTGCACTCTGCTTAATAGTTCTTCGTCTGTTATCTTAGATGATGCCATAGTGTTTATATTCTATCTCGTTTGTCCATTTTGGATCACTGCTTGAAACAGCAAACCTTCGTGATAAGACAGCGTACCTTGTGGCACTCATTAGATCGTCTTTAAATGCTACGACCTTCCCGCCTTTTCTGTGATACATCCTAAACTCTTCAAACCAATCGGCAAGTGTATTAAATACATGGAACCTTCCTTGCTCCATATACTGCAACATATCCATTAGTCCTTCTTCTACAGAGTTACCGCCTTTGTTTTGACCTAATGCAGGAGGATTTGTAAAATGCTCTAACAGCATATTGCATCCGTGGCTTCTGTATTGGTCAGCAAGACCCGGATTACCCATGCTATCCCGCCTGTTTCCGTCATGTGGATAGGCTATAGGTACGCTATTGTCACGCGTATTGATGTGACTAGCGTGTACTGAAGGACTGGCTTTAGACTGCCTATAACAGTCATATATGTACAATTCGTCCTCATCCTTGTCCCATGCTACCCATACTACAGCAGTTGGGTGATCCCAACCGAAGTCAATACCTGCTATTCTAGGCCAATGATCCTCTAAATGTACAGGATCAATCATTAATTTATCTTCTTGAACAGGGAAAACAAGGCCAGAACCAATGCTAGGTCTGCCAAATCTTCTCATTTCTCTCTCATGTGGTGAGTAACTGGAGAGAATCTGGGTCATAACGTCTTCGTTTAGGTGTCCTTTACCTCCTTTCATAGAGGTAACAGACTCACTAGCGTCATCCCATGTAGCGTTTGTAAGGCTTTGACCCGGCTGTAGGTTGTTCATAAACGTGGCTACAGTCTCTGTCATGCCTGATTCTGGAGTAAATGTCATGTATACCATGCCTTTTCTATCCAGAGTACGAGTAACTGCCTGAGAATACAACTCCCTGCTTGGCTCCTCGTCTAGCCATATGCAGTCTACACTACGTCCCTGCCACTTGTCAACACCCATTTCATAGGCTTTAAAGTGTAAAGAAGAGTTCCCACCCGAAACGTGTTGTATAAGAGCAACACTTTTTGCGTTAGGTACACCCGGTTTACGTTCCGTTTTTATTATTTTATTTTTAGGTATCGCACCAGACCCAAACGCATCAGGATCATCTGGGGAACCCAATAGTTCATACTGTACAATGTCTCTTGTTGTCTCGTTAGATACACCACCTGCCCACGCTGTGATAGGTTGATCGTATCGTCTGCCTTTCCACCAGTCAGGATATATACCTGTTAGATGGTAACTCATCTCTGCCGCACCAGAGAATGACTTGCCTATACGGTTAGCCGCCATGAGAAGCCTCTGGTTGGCCTCTGAGCCTGTTTCGTGGAACTTCTGCTGATAAGGGTAGGGATCGTACTGATCTATCCTGTTGAACCTCTCAATGCGTTTGAGAGCCTTTGCTAGTTCTAATGCCCTAGTGCTTGTATCCAAGCGATTCTAACTCCTTTTTAATTTCATCTGCGCTCATCTGGTCAATAGTGGTAGTCTCTACCTTGTCTACTGGTTTAAGACCTGCTCTGTCAAGGATGTCCTTGATAGCGCCTAGTCTAACAGATTCGCTCTCAGCACCTTCAGCCAAATCAGAAAGCCACTTAAGACTTGCAGGAATCTTATCCAGTATAGCCTTTTGGACTTCTTTCTGTATTTCATTGTGCAATTGATTCTTTAATTGATAGCCTTTGACTTTAGCAGTCTTTTCTGAATAACCTGCGGCTATCGCTGATCGAGTTGCATTTCCTGTCAATACATAGGACTCAATGAATTTGTCTTGTTTCTCTGTCATTTCCCACCACCACCTCTACCACTTTGATTAATTTGTTGCGCTCTTGTTAAA